>ERZ1643251.5194-NODE-5194-length-10777-cov-61.064727_pt1 | contig 10777 bp, 9 predicted proteins | sample MGYA00579261_ERZ1643251 | MGnify/ENA primary metagenome ERZ1643251 (study PRJEB29033, sample SAMEA4952267) | chicken gut metagenome | biome: Broiler Chicken; feature: Gastrointestinal Tract; material: Caecum | place: Ireland | collected 2018 | study: Broiler...
AGATGGCCAAGGAAACGGGGGCAGAAAGCCAGATTCCCGCCGCCTACCGCTGGGACCAGCTCACCGCCAAAAGCGGCATCGAGCTGAAAAAGTTCTATAAGGAGCTGCTTGCCTATCTGGGTGAAAACTGCACCGGTCGGGTGCGGGAAATCTACCAGGGGGCTGCCACCAATATCGACGAGCCCAAGAACCTGGAAAAGATCATCACCACTATCGACGGCCTGGACTGGTACTCCGCCCGGGAAGAGGGGCTGGGCAACCTGTACGAGGGCCTTTTGGAAAAGAACGCCAACGAGAAAAAATCCGGCGCGGGCCAGTATTTTACCCCGCGTGTCCTGATTGATGTGATGACCCGGCTGATGAAGCCCCAGCCGGGGGAGCGGTGCAATGACCCTGCCTGTGGCACCTTTGGCTTTATGATCGCCGCCCATCAGTATGTCAAAGAACATACCGACGACTTTTATGATCTGAGCGCCGATGAGGCCAAGTTCGAGAAGGAAGAAGCCTTCACCGGCTGCGAGCTGGTCCATGATACTCACCGGCTGGCCCTGATGAATGCCATGCTGCACGGCATCGACGGCCAGATTTTGCTGGGCGACACCCTGTCCAATGCGGGCAAGGCCCTCCACGATTTCGACCTGGTGCTCACGAATCCGCCCTTCGGCACCAAGAAGGGCGGCGAGCGTGCCACACGGGACGACTTTACCTTTCCCACCAGCAACAAGCAGCTGAACTTCCTCCAGCACATCTACCGCAGTCTGAAAGCCAACGGCAAGGCACGGGCCGCTGTGGTGCTGCCGGATAACGTCCTCTTTGCGGACGGCGATGGCGAAAAGATTCGCTGCGACCTGATGGATAAATGCAACCTCCATACCATTCTCCGCCTGCCTACCGGTATTTTCTATGCCCAGGGCGTCAAGACCAATGTGCTGTTCTTCACCCGCGGCACCAGCGATAAAGGCAACACCAAAGAGGTCTGGTTCTACGACCTGCGCACCAATATGCCCAGCTTCGGCAAGACCACCCCGCTGAAAAAGGAACACTTCGCAGACTTCGAGAAAGCCTATGAGGCAGAGGACCGCCATGCGGTGCAGGATGAGCGGTGGAGCGTCTTTACACGGGATCAGATTGCAGAGAAAGGGAATAGCCTGGATCTGGGCCTGATCCGTGACGATTCTGTGCTGGATTACAACGACCTACCCGACCCTGCCGACAGTGCCGAGGAAGCCGCCGCCAACCTGGAGGAGGCCGTCGATCTGCTGATGAGCGTGGTGAAGGAGCTGCGGGCGCTGGAGGTGCAGGACTGATGGCAAGAGGGAAGAAAAAAGAAGCTGCTCTTTCTCCCGCGGAGCGCCTGCAGGCGGCGCTGGTGCCGGAGAGCGAGCAGCCTTATAAGGTGCCGGAGAATTGGTGCTGGGTATATTTAAAATCAATATCTAGAATCCAAACTGGTAAAAAGGATGCCAACTACGGTAGTCAAGATGGCGAATATCCTTTTTTTACATGTGCTGCAGAGCCAATTCGTTGTCATGGATATTCATTTGACAGCAACGCTATTTTGCTTGCAGGAAATGGTGACATCAATAATATTAGCCTCTATAATGGAAAATTTGAAGCGTATCAACGAACATATGTGGTGGAAATAGTAGAGCCAATCAATACTGATTATGCCTTCTACTGGTTCAAGTATAGATGGTTTGATTTTAATAAAGATAAGATGTTTGGAACGGCTATACCATATATTCGCTTAGGAAATCTACAAGAATTTCCGATTCCTGTCCCACCTCTTACGCAACAGCAACGCATTGTTGACCGCATTGAAAGCCTGTTTACTAAGCTGGACGAGGCAAAACAAAAAGCCCAGGATGCCCTGGACAGCTTTGAAACCCGCAAAGCAGCCATCCTGCATAAAGCCTTCACCGGCGATCTTACTGCCCAATGGAGAAAAGAACGTGGTTTGGGGATGGAGAGCTGGGAAGATATTTCTTGGGGTGCATTTATTAGTTCCATTGAAGCCGGAAAAAATTGGAATGCAGAAGGTCGGCCGCCCCAAGATAATGAATTTGGCGTTGTAAAGGTTAGCGCTGTGACTTGGGGAGAATTCAATGAGAATGAAAGTAAAACCTGCACAATAAGCAGTCAATTGAACGAAGCTACGCAAATTCATGCGGGCGATTTCCTTTTTAGCCGGGCAAATACATTGCAACTAGTCGGAAATTGTGTCATTGTAAAGAATATTTCGAAGCGTTTAATGCTCTCAGATAAGATTTTGCGATTTACTTTTCAAAGCGTGGTTGTTCCAAATTTTGTACTTTACTATACGAAATCTCAAGCGTACAGAATCCAAGTAGAACAACTGGCTTCAGGAAACCAGGATGGGATGAGAAATATTTCGCAAAAAAATTTAAAAGCAATTATTTTTCCAGTTCCTAAAATAGAGGAACAAACCGAAATCGTCCGCATCCTTGACGACCTCCTCGCCAAAGAGCAGCAGGCCAAGGAAGCCGCCGAAAAGGTGCTGGAACAGATTGACCTGACCAAGAAAGCCATCCTGGCCCGCGCCTTCCGCGGCGAGCTGGGCACCAATGACCCCAGTGAGGAGAGTGCGTTGGAGCTGTTAAAAGAAACGCTACAAAAAGCCGAAAGATTTTGTAGCGTTTACGTGCTTGACAATCCGAGCAGTGCAACGTATAATGGTTGCATGAGGTGAACCGGTATGAATAATTTGAGGACAATCCGAGAACTCTACGGTGCCACACAGGAGCAGGTTGCGCAAGCAATCAACGTGAATCGTGTGACCGTAGCAAACTGGGAGAACGGGACCTCTGTTGCCTCCAGCAGTAACCGGGAAAAAATGTCCATCTACTATGGTATAGGTCCAGAGTACTTTTATGACAAGGAACTGACCACAGATGCCCGGGCAGCCATAGTCGAATCTAGTGAAAGAGCTAAAGAGATCAATGAGCAATCAGAGGGAATCCAGGATAAAGAGACTGCCTTTCATAAGGTTTTCGAGTGGATGACCTTTGAGCATGCTTTGAACTTTTATATGCTTTCGATGAAGATGCTTTTGGCAACAGCCGACAGCGGCAAACTGGACAAGCTCAAGACTGCAGCAGCAATTAATAGCAAGATGGGAGAAAGACTCAACGCGATCATTAAGCTACGAGAGAAAGAGGAGCAATCTGGTGAGCCTTCTCTCTTTGACCTCATTGAAAAGGTTGAAAAGAAGGAGTAGTACTATATATTGTAACGATAGGTGGACAATGTACAACATATAGTTGACATTTGTCCAGGATCGTGGTAAACTTAACTAGCGTTCTTCAGACAAAAGAAAACAGCACTCCGGCTGGTACCCAGAGTGCTGAATCTTGTGTCTACACAGAATACGACGCTCAGAAGCATGATACTCATGTGTTTTCCATTGACACATTCATTGTATCACGTTTCTGGGCTCGGTTCAAGTTGGCATTTTTCACAAACTGTGAAAGTGTCCCTGTGTAACCGGGCTTTTCTTTTGGCTGTTGAATATATTGTTCGACTTAAAACAGTTTGCGTTACTACCAAAGAAAGAGAGCGTGATATCAATCATGTACGCAAAAAAGATTAAAATGAAACGTGGGTGCGATTACTCCAAAAACCTCCTGGAAATTGATTCTATTTACATCGAAAGCAGCACCGATTCTGGCTTCGTCGAAAAGGAAGACCTTTATGATTATTTGAAGGGACATCCTGGTTCTGTTCAGGTAAACATTTACCCGTATCCCAACGTAATTCCAGCTTTGAGTAGTCGGGGCGAGAAGTATGTTCGCTCTGCCCCTGATGCTTATGGCGATGACGATCTTCTGGATCTGCCGCGTGTATAAGGAGGGAGCTAAGATGGGAAAAAATCAGCATGTTACGCCGCACACGGGTGGTGGATGGCAGGTAATTGGTGCCGGCAATTCACGGGCTACCGTCAGAACCAATACGCAGGCGGAAGCCATTGCGGTGGCTAGAGAAATTGCGCGCAACCAGGGATCAGAACTGGTGATTCATGGAGCGGATGGCCGCATCCGTGAGAAGGATTCTCACGGACACGACCCGCACCCGCCGAAAGGTTAAGAACAAAAAGGCAGTTTATGGGTACCAGGCATAAACTGCCTTTTATATTTTATTGACGCCCCAAAAACAAATCTCTCAGAATCAAATGAAAAGCCGCGCACTCATCGGGAGCACCCCCGGGGAGCGTGCGGCTCTTGGTTTATAAAAAACCGCCCAAAGCTTTTTCCTTCAGCAAGAGAGGCTGCGAGCGATTTCGTGACATTTGAGGCTTTTAAGTAAGAGTGAACACTCCACTTGAAATAAATGCGCAAGTAAAAGTAAATTGAAAGTGGACGGCGAAGCAGGGGATATAGGGCTGTTGACCATATGACTATAGGCTGATAGGACAGGAACGATATCTCATCGGGCATGTTTTTCCAACCAGTAGATCAGGATGCCGACATAGGGTGAATGGGGGGATTCGGTCTGGTACTCAGCCAGTTTGTCCTGACAATATTGTTTGATGCTGCCGGTGGGATGTTTTTTTCGTATTTCCTGCAAAAGCTGGTCTAGTGCGAACTTTCGGTTCTCGGGGAGACGACGTTCTTTACAGTTTAAGTTGAGGGTGACATCTAAATCGTTTTGCACAGCGGCTTTATCGGAGTAGATAGTTCCGTCACTGCGGTATTTAACATCCACAATAGTATCGGCGAGAAGCGGGTTGACGGAAAGCGGGCTGTCTCCGCGGTGAGCATCGCAGGTCTTGTGGGCGTTGGAGTGAGAACCTCTGTTCCCGTCACAGACTGCTAGCATGTTACGATAGTCAAGGGCCTGACTGGGGGAAACGCTTTGTGGTTGGATGTGCTCAATGGTGGCGTTTTTGCCCTTTTCAGGGATGCGGCACATACAGTAAGCGCAAATGCAGCCCTGCTCACGGATCAGGTTGTCCAAAACAACAGCGTAGACATCCTCTGGCGAGCCGTCTGCCTTATATTTCCCGGTTCTTGCGCCGTGCATGTCTTGATAGGTTGCGCCAGGGAGCTGACGGTACTGGACTAGCTCAGCAGGCTCAGGGCCTTTTTTGATTTTGATCATAGACAGCCACCTCAGCGCATTTCAAGATCCAGACGGACTTCGCAGCCGGTAAGCTCAGGGTCGTCGGGGGCGACTACCTTTCGCAACTGCTCCAGGATATGCTGGGCATCATCAAAGTTTTCAGAGTCGACGGCGGCGTAGAAAGAACGGAACGCCTGAGCGACAGGTTTCGGTCGGGAAGGGGTTTCCATAGCGGCGTTGAGGATACCGTTGGAGTCCCAGCCATAGACCGTATAGGGAACCGCGGTGATACCGGTTTCAGCTAGTTCCAGACTGAACAGGTTACAGTTGGCGTCCACTTCGCTGAGAACCTGCGGCGAGTGGGTTGTCACAATAAATTGGATGTTGGGAAAGGTAGTCCGCAAAGCACCCAGAATCCGGCGCTGCCAGGATGGATGCATGTGCAGTTCAATCTCATCAATTAGCACTAGTCCTTCGCCTTCCAGCGGGTTTGCCAAATGCGGATTGGCCATGGCAATGCGGCGGGCTAGATCGCCAAAGAGGGCCAGAGTGCATTTTTCGCCGTCGGACAGGTCGTCCACGCGGAACTCCGCGCCGTCCTTATTGACCGTCATTCGCAAGGGACTACGCTTAACCCGTAGGTCAGAAACACCGTCCAACATGGCACAGACTGCAGCACGGACGCATTCGAGTGAGGTATCCCGGTAAGAAAGATCCTGCTTCTCGGATTTTATCTCATTTTCTAAATCCTCTTGGTTGCGGAACCACTCGAAGAAGGTGCGGAAATCAAGGCTGCTCTCGCTGGCCCGCTCCAGAGCGGCTGCCTGGGAAAAATCATGCCGGTTGCGGATGCGAAGGGGAATGTCCAGCACCGAACGATTAGTGCCATAGGTTACAAAGAGCGGCATATTAGCGTTTGCTTGGCCGGAGAGGTAAGCCGATACAAATTCGCCGATGAAGTTGTCGTACATCTCTTTCTGGTTGTTGGAGCGAGCGGGTTTGCCAGGCTGCGGGGCAGTATAGTCCCTCTGTAGGGCAAAGGTCTGGCCATTGAGGGCAAATTCTGCCGACAGGCGCAACAACTGCTGGCCAGTATGGACCATATCAGCGCTGAGGGAACGGAAAGCTGTGCCCTGTGCACTGTTCAGACGATTGAGTGCAGGCCACATCAGGTAGTTGATAGCAGAAAGAACGGTGGATTTGCCCACACCATTGATACCGGAGAAAACGGTGCTTTTGCCGTTGAGCTCCAGGTCCAGGTTTTTGAGGCGTTTGAAGTTTTGGATATGGAGGGTCATGAGTTTCATGGAACGGCACCTTCTCTTTGATGAGATTTCTATCATTATATAATTGTAGCATAACACGAATTTGAAAGAGATACAAGCGGAACGACAAAAAAGCCATCTCTTTTAGGAGTGTTTGACTGTAGCGAAGGAAAAACCCGACCGGCTTCAAAAAAGAGCTGCACACTCGCCGTGGTCTATCCCAGAGAATGTGCGGCTCTTTCATTATATAATAGGGAAGTGGTCAAATCATCTGGAAGTGCTTCAGTGCCTCTCGAATAGCCTTTTCCTTTTCGGGCGGGCACTGGGGTTGCTTGTAGCTCTCTGACTTGGGTTTGTTGTAGCACTCCCGCTCGATGATCCCGCATTTCTGCTTGACCTGGGCGATGTAGAGGGGAGTGACGTTCAGGCCGGTCTGCTCCTTGACGTAGTCCTTGATTTCCTTATAGGTAGCCTTGGTCTCTGCCGGAGTGGCGTCCATCTCGTCCAAGTCAAGGCTGAACTCGATATGATCGTCTGGATATTGTTGGGACAAACCGATTACACATTCCACATGCCCCGTCCGGGGGAACATATCCACCGGTTGGACCTTCTCGACGCGGTAGCCGTGCCGGGCGAGCTCGGCGGCGTCGCGGGCGGCGGTGGAGGGGTTGCAGCTGACGTAGACCAGGCGGCGGGGGGACATCTGGACGATAGCGGCCAGGGTGGCCGCGTCGCAGCCCTTGCGGGGTGGGTCAACGACGATGATGCCGGGGGCCAGGCCCTCGGCAGACAAGCGGGTGGCGGCTTCGCCGGCGTCGGCGCAGAAGAAACGGCTCTTGGCCGCAATGGAGCTGCCCATCCGGGCGGCGTTGGCTTTGGCGCTCTCGATGGCCTCGGGGACCACCTCGACCCCCACCAGCGCGCGGCAATGCTCCGCCATGGAAAGGCCGATGGTGCCCATCCCGCAATAGAGGTCCAGGAGCAGGTCGTCAGGGCCGGGGGCGGCATAGGCGGCGGCCACGCCGTAGAGCTGTTCGGCGCCGGGCGTGTTCACCTGGTAAAAGGAGAGGGGGCCCAGGCGCACCGGCACCCCGCAGAGGGTGTCCTCGATAAAGCCGGGGCCGTACAGGACCCGGTTCTCGCGGCCAAGGATGACGTTGGTCTTGTCGGGGTTGACGTTGACAAGAACGGTGCGCACCTCACTGAAACGGCTGCACAGGGCGGCGGTCAGCTCGGCGGCATGGGGCAGGCGGGTGCGGGTGCAGACCAGGCAGACCATGATCTGGCCGCTGTGGGCGCCCCGCCGCAGGAAGATGTGGCGCACGAGCCCGGCGCCAGAAACCTCGTCGTAGGGCTGGATGCCGTACTGGGCGAACAGCCCGCACAGAAAATGTCCGATCTCGTTCAGGACGGCGGGCTGCAGTTTGCAGTCGGCGCAGGGGACGATCCGGTGGCTGCGTCCGGCGTAAAAGCCGATGCAGGGTTTGCCGTTTTTGTCCAGCCCCACCGGGTACTGCACTTTGTTGCGGTAGCGGTCCACTTCGGGGGAGGGGAGGATGGGCTGGACCTCGACGTCCAGCCCGCCGATCCGCCGGAAGGCGTCGGCTACGGCGGACTCCTTGGCCTGCAGCTCGGCCTGGTAGCGCAGATGCCGCAGGCTGCACCCGCCGCAGGGGCCTGCCACCGGGCAGTCGGCCGGGATGCGGTCGGGGGAGGCCGTCTCGACCGCATCCACGATGCCGAAGGCGTACCGCTTGCAGTCCTTGACCACCCGGGCGCGGATCACATCGCCGGGGGCCGTCCCCGGCACAAAGACGGCTTCGCCCTCCCAGTGGCCGACGCCGCTGCCGTCGCCGGACAGCCGCTCGATGGACAGTGTGATGATCTGATTCTTCTGTAAAGGCATGGTTCCTCCTTGGGGGTCATGGGGTGTTGGGCGTGCCGGGCGCATCGGACGCGCTGGCCTGCTGGGCGGCGATGTATTTGCTGGGGGGCACCCCCTTGGCCCGCTTGAACACGCGGGAAAAATAAAACTGGTCGAAGAAGCCCACCGAGATGGCCACCTCGGCGATGGACAGGTTGCCAGCCTGCAGCAGCTTGCAGGCCTCGTTGATCCGGTATTCGGTCAGGTAGTCGATGGGGCTTTTGCCCACGTTGCTCATAAAGACGCGGTAGAGGTGGCTGCGGGAGACCCCCACGCTCTTGGCCACGTCGTCGATGGAAATGTCGTGGGAATAATTGAACTGGATGTACTTGATGGCGTTCAGGACGTACTGGCTGGAAGAACTGGTGTTGTGGAGGCGGCGCTCGCCGGTCTCCTCCATCAGGGCGGCGATAAACAGATAAAGGTAGCCCACCATGGCCGTTTCGTCCTGCACCCGCAGCCCGCGGGCGCGGTAGATGTTTTCCATAGCTTTGAACATCTCGTCCGGGTGCTGGGTGTGGTGGACCGGCTGGTCCTCCGAGAAGGGCAGCAGGGACGCCAGGCGGTGGGCGCTGATCCCGTTGAAGCCCACCCAGCAGTATTCCCAGGGCTGCTGGGCGTCGGCGGTATAGGTGTTCAGCTGGTTGGGCTGGACAAAAAACAGGTCGCCGGGGGCCAGCTCCCAGGTCTTGCCGCCGGTCTGGAAGGTGCCCTTGCCGGCCAGGATCAGGTGGATCAGGTAGTGGTCCCGGATGCCGGGGCCCCAGGTGTGGCCGGGGGCGCAGCGCTCCAGCCCGCAGTTAAAGACGGACAGGTCTACGTTGTTGGTATAATTTTGTTTGAACGACTGTTTATAAACCTCCGGCATAGGGGGCCTCCTTTTCGGGCAGAATGGTCAGGCGCGCAGCCAGTGTTCTAAGTATACCATATCCGGCGGCGCAAATTCAACAAAAGTACATCTGAATCTTTGTCCCGGACGCCGAAAATCCGCTTTTTGGCCCGGAGAAAATTGCAAAAAGCCTGCATTTAAGCTACAATAAAAGCAGAAAACGTCACACACAGCTGATACAGAAAGCAGGTGACACCCTAATGGCGACAAGTGCGCAGAGGCGGCAGGAGATCACGGCGGGCGTCTGGGACGGCGTCCTGCAAAAGTTATACGGTCCATCCAAAGAAATGCTGGCCCGGCAGCGGGCGCGCTGGTGCGCGGCCCTGGACGGGTTCGAGCGCTACTTTGGCCCCGGCCGGCAGGTGCGGATCTACACCGCGCCCGGCCGGGCTGAGCTGGGCGGCAACCACACCGACCACCAGCACGGCTACGGCCTGGCGGCGGCGGTGGGGCTGGACCTGGTGGCAGTGGCCGCCCAAAACGATGACCGCTACATACGGGTCAAATCCTGGGGGTTCAACAAGCTGGACGTGGTGGACCTCGACCAGTCCGACCTGCAGAGCGGGGAGTCCACCCACTCGGCCAGCCTGATCCGGGGCCTTGCCGAGGGTTTCCGCTCGATGGGCCGGGAGGTGGGCGGCTACGACGCCTACACCGCCAGCGATGTGCTGCGGGGCTCGGGACTGTCCAGCTCGGCAGCCTTTGAGATGGGGATGGGCGCCATCATGAACGGCGAGTTCGGCTGCGGCCTGACGGCGGCCCAGGTGGCCCGTCTGGGCCAGTACGCCGAAAACATCTACTTCGGCAAGCCCAGCGGCCTGCTGGACCAGCTGGCCAGCGCGCTGGGCGGGGTGATCTTCGCCGACTTCGAGGACCCCGAGACCCCGCGCGTGGAAAAGATCCATGCCCAGGGGCTGTTGCCGGAGGGGATGAGCCTGTGCGTGACCGACACCCGGGGCAGCCACAGCGAGCTGACCGCCGAGTTTGCCGCCATCCGCAGCGAGATGGAGGCGGTGGCCGCCTGCTTTGACGGCTGCAAAGTGCTGGGCCAGGTGCGGGAGCAGGACTTCTGGGCCCGCCTGCCCGCCTTGCGCGCCCAGTGCGGGGACCGCGCCTGCCTGCGGGCGGCCCACTTCTTCCGGGAGAACGCCCGCACCCTGGCCGAGGACCGCGCCCTCCGGGCAGGCCGCTTCGGCGAGTTCCTGGCCCTGGTGCGGGAGAGCGGCCACGATTCCTTTGCCCTCTGCCAGAACGTCTACAGCGGTGCAGACCCGCGCCACCAGAGCCTTTCGGTGGCGCTGGCCCTCAGCCAGCACATTCTGGAGGGCAGCGGCGGCGCTTGGCGGATGCAGGGGGGCGGCTTCGCCGGCACCATCCAGGCGTTCGTCCCGGCGGCGTGCCTTGCGCGCTACTGTGCCGCCATGGACGGCGTGTTCGGCCCCGGCAGCTGCCACATCCTCACCCTGCGCGAGCAGGGGGCCGGGCTGGCCATTGGATAAAATACCGGAGCAGGTTGGGACTGTCTCCATGAAAGGAAAAACACATCTATGGAACAAATGCTTTTGGTGCGCTGCGCGCCCGATTACGCCGCGCAGATCGCTTCGTACCGGCAGGAATGTC
>ERZ1643251.5195-NODE-5195-length-10777-cov-4.173102_pt1 | contig 10777 bp, 8 predicted proteins | sample MGYA00579261_ERZ1643251 | MGnify/ENA primary metagenome ERZ1643251 (study PRJEB29033, sample SAMEA4952267) | chicken gut metagenome | biome: Broiler Chicken; feature: Gastrointestinal Tract; material: Caecum | place: Ireland | collected 2018 | study: Broiler...
GTAGTGAAGTTAGTTGGGATGCTTTGAAAAAATTGCCATTTCAATATTTAAATGCTGCTAATATTGGTGTTAGCTGGTGGAGTCATGATGTTGGTGGTAATCATGGTGGTATTGAAGAGAATGAGCTTTATATTCGGTATTTACAACTTAGTGTTTATTCTCCAATATTACGTTTCCATGGTGCACGCGGTCCATATTATAAGAGAGAACCTTGGCTCTGGGATGTAAAAACAGAAAATATTGCTGCTGAATATTTACGGCTTCGTCATCGTTTAATTCCTTATTTATATACAGAGGCATATAATTATACAAAAGCTGGTACACCACTTATTCAACCATTTTATTATAATTATCTCTGGGTCTATGATGATGAACTTTATAAAAATCAGTATTATTTTGGTTCACAGTTATTAGTTTGTCCAATCCTAAATAAAAAAGATTTGACGATGAATCGTACCGTACATCGATTCTTTATTCCTGATGGTATTTGGTATGATTTTAAAACAGGAAAGAAGTTTCCTGGAAATAAAAAGTATGTTTCTTTCTTTAAAGAAGAAGATTATCCAGTATTTGCACATGCAGGAAGTATTATTCCGTTATCAAATAGAAGTGATTATAATAACGTAGGACTTCCAACGGATATGGAAATTCAGATTTTTCCAGGTGTGTCTAATACTTATACTTTATATGAAGATGATGGTATTACTTCCTTATATAAAGAAGGTTACTTCTTGAAGACTTCTATTGATTATAACTATTTACGTAATAATTATACTGTTATTATTCGTTCTATTAGTATTTAGAAATACAAAACAAGCACAAGATGTTACAGCTTATTTTAATTCCCAGAAGATTCCTATTACTTCATCTATTGATGGTAATGACTTCGTTGTTGAAATCTTTGATTGTCCTACGGTTGGACAGTTAACAGTTAATTGTAAGGGAAGAGATATTGAGATTGATGCTATTCGTTTGATTAATGATGATATTGAAAGTATTTTGGTGGACTTACAGATTAATACTTATTTAAAAGAAGATATTGCTAAAATAATGTTTGGTAAGGATACGGTTAGTCAAAAACGTATTCAGATACGTAAGTTGAAAAAGCAAGGTCTTTCTAAGGAGTATATTCAGTTGTTCTTACGACTACTTGAATATATTAGTGAATTTAGTTAGAAAATGCTTGTCAAAATTATAAAAATTTACTATACTAATAGCATGTTGACATATTGCTGATAGTAGTAATATATGTGCTTATGATAGAGAGTTTACTGCTGGTGGAAGGTAAATATAAGTAGTATATGAACTTGATTAGCTTTTAAATATGTAGGGTTAGACCTTTATCTCAGTAAAGCTGCATAGTATTACTATGAAGTAAGGTGGTACCGCGATATTTCGTCCTTATGTTTATAAGGGCGTTTTTTTATAGGAGGTTTTATGCTAGAAGAGTTAATTTTATTCTTATTATGTTTTTTGTTAGTATTACTGGTTTATGAAATTTTTATTGTTAGAAAAGCTAAAAAAAATAAAAGTAGAAAGTATCCTATGGAAGTTAAATATTTAATTAATCGGTATCACTTAAATATGAGGAAAGTTGATTATCCACAATTGCTACAGATTATTGCTTTAGTATCTTCGTTTGATATTGCATTTATTGTATCGATTGTGATGATTTTTGATTCTTATTTAGGTCAAATACTTGCAATTTTGATATTGGTTTTACCTGTCATATTATTAAGTTATTATTTAGTTGGTATGTTTTATAGAAAGAGAGGAATGACAAAAGATGCGTAATTTTAGTGAAATTGAGAAGAAGTGGCAAAGTTATTGGCAAGAACATCATTGTTTTCAAGCAGTTACAGGAGATAAAAGTAAAACTCCTTATTATATATTAGTAGAATTTCCTTATCCTTCTGGGGCTGGACTTCATGTCGGACATGTTCGGAGTTATACGGCGCAAGATGTACTTGCTAGAGTGAAAAGAATGCAAGGTTATAATGTTTTGTTTCCTATGGGATGGGATGCTTTTGGAGCTCCTGCAGAACAATATGCTATAAAGAATCATATTCATCCAAAGGATGCAGTAAAAGAAAATATTCATACTTTTAAAGGTCAAATGCAATCTCTAGGATTTTCATTTGACTGGGACCGTGAGTTTTCTACTACAGATCCTGAATATTATAAATGGACACAATGGCAATTTTTACAATTTTATAAACATGGTATGGCTTATAAAGCAAAAAAAGATGTTAACTGGTGTCCTACTTGTAAGAGTGTTTTATCTAATGAAGATGCTGCTGGTGGAGTATGTGAAAGATGTGGTAGTAAAGTTGTTCAAAAAGAGAAAGAACAATGGATGCTTCGTATGAGTGATTATGCGGAAGATTTACTTAAAGGTTTAGATGATACTCATTTTGCGGATCGTGTTAAGTTAGGTCAAATTAATTGGATTGGTAAGTCTACTGGTGCAGAAGTTGATTTTACTGTACAAGAGACTGGAGATAAGTTAACTGTTTATACTACTAGATGTGATACTTTATTTGGTGTTACTTTTATGGTACTTGCTCCTGAACATCCTGTTTTAGAGAAACTTTCTTCTCTTATTACGAATATGGATGAAGTAAAGAAATATCAAGAGTTTGCTAAAAGTAAGAGTGCTTTTGAGAGAACAGAAGTTAATAAAGATAAGACTGGTGTAAAACTAGAAGGTATTACTGTTATTAATCCTATTACTGAAAAGGCTGTGGAAGTATTTATATCTGACTATGTTATGATGGGATATGGTACTGGTGCGATTATGGCGGTTCCTGCTCATGATGAAAGAGATTATGAATTTGCTAAAAAGTTTAATATTCCTATTGTTCAAGTAATCGAAGGTGGAGATTTAAGTAAGGGGGCTTATACTGGTGATGGTAAGATGATTAATTCTGGTTTCTTGAATGGATTTACTAATAAGAAGGACTCTATTGCTAGAATGCTTGAATATTTAAAAGAAAAAGGTCTAGGACGTGAAAAGGTAAATTATCGTTTACAAGATTGGATTTTTTCTAGACAACGTTTCTGGGGAGAACCAATACCAATGATTTATTGTGAGAAGTGTGGATGGCAACCTATGAAGGAAGAAGAATTACCATTACTACTTCCTGATGTTGCTGAATATGAACCTACTGATACTGGTGAAAGCCCTCTTGCTAAAATTACAGACTGGGTAAACACTACTTGTCCTTGTTGTGGTGGACCAGCTAAGAGAGAGACTGATACGATGCCTAACTGGGCAGGATCAAGTTGGTATTTCTTAAGATTTATGGATGCTCATAACGATAAAGAGTTTGCTTCTATGGATGCTATGAAATATTGGCAAAAGGTTAATTGGTATAATGGTGGTATGGAACATACGGCACGTCACTTACTTTATGCAAGATTCTGGGTACAATTCTTATATAATATCGGTCTTGTTCCTAATAAGGAAATGATTGATGTACGTGTTAGTCATGGTATGGTATTAGGACCTGATAATCAGAAGATGAGTAAGTCTAAAGGAAATGTTATTAATCCTGATGATATTGTTAAAGAATATGGGGCTGATACTTTGCGTACTTATGAAATGTTCATGGGAGATTATCAACAGGATGCTCCTTGGAGTACAGAATCTTTAAGAGGATGTAAGCGTTTCTTGGATAAAGTTGAGCGCTTAGCTCAAAAAGTAAATGATAAAGCTGGCTATAGTGATAGTTTAGTTGTTATTCAAAACAAAACAATTAAGGTAGTTACTGATGATTTAGCAAGAATGAGTTATAATACATATATTTCTGCTTTGATGATTTTGGCTAATGCTTATGATGATTTGGAAAGTATTACAAAAGAAGATTATCGTTTGTTATTAATACTTTTAAATCCTGTTGCGCCACATATGACAGAAGAGTTAAATGAACAACTTGGTTATGATTCTATTTGTTATGCTAGTTGGCCTACTTATGATGAGACTTGTCTAGTTGAGAAGGAAAAAGAAATTGCTGTTCAAGTAAATGGCAAGGTTCGAGCAACTATTATGATTTCTGTTGATGATAACGAAGATGTAATTAAAGAAAAAGCATTGAATGCCGAAAATGTTAAACGTCATACTGATGGTAAAGATATTGTTAAAGTGATAGTTATCAAAGGAAAGATTGTTAATATTGTTGTTAAATAATGCCGAAAGGAAGTTACTTATACTAGTAATGTTGTCAAAAGAGGAGTTTATTAATTCTTCTTTTTTGTTGCAAATGCAACATATCTTTTTCGCTTTTTTATGTTATTCTGATATAGACTAGAAAGAGTGATGTTATGTTAAAGTATTATCCTAATGTTGTGTTATTTGATGAAGAAAAAGCAAATGGTGTTGGTATTATTACAGGTTGGAAGACACCAAGATTAATTCATGATGAATTATCTAGTGATGCTTTGGAGAAAGTTGTCTCTATTGGCCCTTTATATACTAAGAATGGTATTAATTTTATTATTGCTAATTTGTTTTTAAATCCACAGATTTCGCATTTGCTTTTATTAGAAGATTCTGATGTTCATTCTAGGATGTGTGATAGTATTCGTGAATTTTTGTATTTCCTTGAGACGGAAGATATACGTTTTCAAAAGAAATTTCAGTTCTCCAAAGAAAATATTCATGAGTTTTGTGAGTATTTTAAAAATCATGTTACCGTTGTTTCTAGTGATAGATTAAACGATACTATAGAAAAGTTGCCTACTACTGCTTCTTCTCTTTGGAGAGATGGTGTAGAAGAGTTTTCTTTAGAAGTTGTGGAAACTAAACAAAATTTGGCTAGTGAAAAAATAGGTTTTATGGTAAGAGCTAGTACTGTAAAAGAAGCTTGGATGCGTAGTTTAAAACTTATTGGTACCTATGGTAATTTGAAACTTTCTGATTATGATGAGAAGCAAATGGAACTTATGGATTTGTCTATCATTGTTCGAGAAGAAGATTTAAATCATCCTTCTATGGTAGGAGAATTAGGAATTACAGAGGAAGAGTTGAATTTGTATGCTAATACGTTGCTTTCTAAAGATAAACCTGATGATTTACAATATACTTATGGTGAAAGACTTCGTAATTATAGTAATGTAGATCAGTTACAGTATTTAATTGAAACTTTACAAAATAAACCTTATTCTAGAAGAGCAGTTGCGGTACTTTGGAATCCAGCGATAGAGACTTTTGTTGATGAAGTTCCGTGTATTGATTTATATCAGGCAATTGTGCAAGATAATAAATTGTATATGATTGCTTATTTAAGAGCAAATGATGTTTATAATGGTTTTCCTAGAAATATATATGGTATTTTAAAGATACAAGATGTTTTATGTAAAGCATTAGGCCTTGATAAAGGATATGTTAATACTGTTACTGGTTCTGCTCATGTGTATGAGAGGAATTTTTTAGATATTACTCCTTATGTTGATGGTCATGTTTCTTTTTGTGAAGAAGATGAAAGAGGGTATTTCTTTATCGAAAATAATAATGGTAATATTGATGTATCCTTCTTTAATAGAGAAGGTGTTTTAGAGAGGTCTTATCAGGGCAAGACTGCTACTTCTTTACGTGATAAATGCTGTTTTCATATTAGTAACTTGGATCATGCATTTTACTTAGGTCAAGAACTTACAAAAGCGGAGATTGCCTTAGAAAATGATTTACCTTATGTGCAGGATAAAAAGTTACTTATAAAGAAATAAAAGGTATATCTTGTAAAACTATTTTTTCTTATTTATAATATAGCATAAATATTATAGATAAATAATTTGAATTATTCATTAAAAGAGGGTGATTTTGTGTTAAAACGAATTGATTTACATATTCATACTAATTGTTCTGATGGTGCTATGACACCTAAAGATATTATTGATGAAGCTGTTAAAAATGGAGTAAGTATTCTTTCTATTGCAGATCATGATACAGTGGATGCTTATAGTGATGAATTGTTTCAATATGCAAAGAGTAAAAATATTCTAATTATTCCTGCCGTTGAGATTTCTACTAAAATTAAAAAATGTGGTATTCATGTATTGGGATATAATTTTGATTTACATAATAAAACTTTTTTAGATAAATTAAAATCCTTAAGAAATGCAAGACATGATTATTTATATGGAGTTGCAGCTAAATTAGAAGAGTTAGGTTATGTTGTTCATACTTCGGAGCTTGATAAGATAGAAGCTGTTACTAAGGCATCTACAGCGACCATAAGCAGGATAAACAAATTTCTCTAGATGTTGTTAATAATCCTGATAATAAGGAAAAGTTATTAGAAGTATTCGGACATATTCCTGAAAAAGGTGAGTTTATTGAAACTATTATGAATGAAGGGTGCCCTGCTTATGTTAAGAAGAATACGGTTACTCCAGTAGAAGCTGCAGAATTAATTCGACTTGTAGGAGGTAAAGTAGTACTTGCTCATCCTGTTGCTTATAAATATGAAGATAATTTTATGTCTGAAGATACTTTAAGACTGGTTCAAGAGATGCATGCTGATGGAATAGAAGCTAATTATATTTATATTGATAAAAATAATAATAAAATTAATGAAGTCAATTTTTGGAATGAGTTTGCTAAAGAACATAAGTTAAAGGCGACTATAGGTTCAGATTTTCATAATAAAGATGGTTTACATCCTGTGATTGGTTTTAAAGGTGAAGATATACGAGTTGATGAAAAATATATTGATAATCTTGTCGACTGGTTATTAAATTAAATTTGTACTAGTTTTCAACAATTTTTGTTGAAAACTTTTTTTATACTATTTAAGGTGATGAAAGTGAAAGTTAAAATATTTGATGAAGAAGATGAAAAGGATTTAGAATGTGATATTAATGAGTTTTTAGAAGATTTAGATGGAGAAGTTGTTGATATTAAATATCAGGTTAGTATAGGGATTTTTAGTGAAGAACAAGTATTTTGTTTTTCAGCTATGATTGTTTATTATTAATGGTTATATTTACTTTTTTAAATATTTTTTGTATAATATGCTTACTTTTATAAGGAGGCTATTTATGCAAGTTTATTGTACGAAACTTTGTTATTTATCTGGTCAGGTTTTGGAAGAAGATATGATACAAGATATTTCTTCTACTATTTTAAATGATCCTTACAATTCTGATGTTATTTATGTAACTGAAAGTGATAAACCTGGTTATGTTCAAGAAATTTCAACAGCTATATTATTACCGATTATTGGCAGTAGAATTGAATATGTTTCTGAAGAAGTGGATACTTCTGATTATACCTGGAAAATGCATAAATACAGTACTGCTACAAGGCAATCTGTTCCTGTTAATGTTATGCATTTTTTAAATCGTGATTTGGATGATTTTGGATATGGAGTCGTTGATTTTAATCTTTATCGAAATCCAGTTTCTATTCCTGATGTTATTCAATATTTAAAGAGATATAGTAATTATGATAGACGTTATCAGTATTTAAGTTCTTTTTTTCCAGATTCTAGTTTTGTTAGGTCTTCTCGTCAGGATGCTTCTTCTTTTAGAATCAAAATTGCTTATACTATGCGTGAGAGAAATTCTATTTTTTCCGGGGCGGTTTCTTGTCCTTATCAGGTGAATCAAACTTATTTTGTTCCTGCTACTTATTTAGAAGATGGTGTTAAACTTCCTTTGAAGGACCGATATGAATCTATTGAAGATTTTGGTCAAACTATCTTTTATGACTTGAAATTTCATGATTTTCAATTTAGTGATACTATGTTAGAAAAGCTATGTGTTAAGTTTGGTAGAGATGGAAAATTACGTGAAGTTAGAACAAAAAGGGAAATTCCTTATGTCTATTATCAGTTAGATGAAAAAACAGGAGATGCAACTCTTGTGGTGAATGGTAGAGAGGGAACTGATAATGATTTATTATCTTTCTTTGTCTTTATGCCTAGAGATGATAAGTCTTTAATTGTTCCTTCTAAACTAGAAATTAAAGAGTATAAAAAACATTATGCTGATTTTCCATTTAAATTAAATTCTTATTTAGAAAAAAATAATGTTTTACTATCTTCTGAAATTCTTCATACAGATGACAATGTATCTGATGAAGAAGAAGTTTTAGAAGATAATTCTGATAATCATAATATTTTACTTTCTTTTGATGATTCTACTTTTTCTAATTCTATTACTAATATATTAAAACTAAGGCAACAGATTATATTATCTAGACTTCCTGTTTCTAAAAAGCAAGAACTTCAGAATAAATTGGAAAGTACACTTCAAAAGAGAGATTTTCAGATTGCAGAGCTTGATAGAAGTATTTTGTCTTTTCAAACAGAAGCAGAAATTGATAATTCTTTTTTAAAAGAACTTGTTGATATTGAAGGTCTTATTTCTGATGAAGAAAAGTCTTATATGGATGATTTTAACTGGGTAGATACTTATATTGATTATTTGATATGTGAGTCTACAGATTCTGTTAATAATTTTCGAAATTTATATTATTTTTCTGTTAATTTTAGGCAGCAAAGTGCTTTACATCCTAAAAACTTACTGGCTAGTTTAGAAGCACAAAATAAAATATATGAAGCTTTATTTCAACAGTTATTAATTTTAGATGAAGTTGATCAAAGAAATTCTGTTACTTTTATGAATGATTTTACTATTCAACAGTTATCAACCGTTATTGATAATCATATTGATAAGATTACTTTTAGTGATGGAGATGTTGAAGTTGTTTCTATGTTACGTCAATTAAATCGTGATAAACAGGGATTACTAGAACGTGATAGTGATTTTTTAAGAGGTTATGTGATTGATACTGTTTCTTGTTATAGTAGGTTAGATGACGCTAAAGTTTTTGCAAAAAAGGGTGGTTTTTATGAGTAATTACGATAATGTTTACAAGACGAGTGCTTATTATTATAAAGATGGTTTTCCTAAAGATTTAGAGTATCATGGCTTTTTTCAGTCTTATTCTACGGCTTTTCAGAGACTTTTAAAAGAAGCAGAAGAAGTGGAATTGTTTGTTATTCCTGATGATGATCAGAAAGGTTATGTTATTGATATTGCTACTGGTATTAGTATACCTGTTATGTCTTATCAACATTATACAAATCATAAGTCAGTTTTGAGACAAAAAGATAGATTAGAAAGCTCTATGGATCCTTCTATTTCGTTTTGTGTTTTTGAGGATGGTGCTGCTTTTAGTGATACTATTTCTTCTCCTGATATGATAGATCAATATGTTAAAGCACATCACGGTGTAGAACATTATAATATGATATTACAGTATGCTAATCAGAATGTTTATTTAGTTAATCCTAATCAAGATAAAAAAATGATGAATGCGGTAAATGAAGAAGTAATTCCTTCTGTTACTAATAGTATGACTTTTTTGCAACTTACTGGTAATATTCAAAGTATGGTTACAGAGCTTCCTATTGAAATGCAGGCAGTCTATTATCAGAGACTTTCGAAAATTTTAAAGCAATATGATGAAAGTTCATCTACTTTAGATGGAGTGGCACTTGATATGACGCTTTCTTCCTTTGTTACTGAATTAGATAAGTTACAGAGTGAGATTCAATCTGTAAAAGAAGGCTCTTCTAAATTGCAAGTTTATACACCTGCTACGTTTCAAAGTTTTTTAGAGTATTTAAATGTTTTAGATAATCCTGTTGAAAAGATAGAAGCTTTATTCCAAGAAATGCAGTATGTATCTAGTAATATGTTATCTAATAATCTTTTAGATCAGATTACTATTGTAGATTTATTTGTTAGTAATGCTTCTTCTATTTTTTCTACTTTATCTGTTGATGATAGAAAAAAGTACTGGGATATGCTTGATCAGAATTATCAAAGTGAGTTTATTATATCTTTAGAAAATAAAAAGTATCCTGAAGCTATTTTGCTAGGAGAAACTTATTCTAAGCCAGAAAAAGACTTTGAGTATTTTAATCAGTTATTAGCTTTTGATAATAATTCTAAAAAAAGGAAAATTGCAACTAAGTAGTTGTGATTTTTCTTTTAATTTGTGATATGATTTAAATAATGGAGGAAGTATATGGCAAAGAAGAAAAAGAAAGTTAGTATGCAAAAAAGTGGTTTTATTAAAGGTGCCTTTATTGCAACTTTAGGTATTGTTTTAACAAAGATATTAGGTATTGTCTATGTTATTCCTTTTCATGCTATTATAGGGGAAGAGGGCGGTGCCTTATACGGGTACGCATACACCATTTATTTACTTTTTATGTCTTTATCTTCTGCAGGTATACCTTTAGCGATTAGTAAGATTGTATCAGAATATCAAACATTAGGTTATTATAATGCTAAAAAACGAGCTTTTATTATTGGTAAAAAGATTGCTTTGTTATTAGGTTTTGCTTGTTTTCTTTTATTACTTTTATTTGCTCCTTGGATAGCTAAGGCTGTCTTAGGTGATTTAACTGGTGGTAATACGATAGAAGATGTTACTTTTGTAATTAGAGTTATTGGTACGGCTATTTTAGTTGTTCATGTTCTTAGTATTTACCGAGGATATTTTGAAGGACATAGATTTATGGAACCACCTTCATTTTCTCAAGTGTTGGAGCAATTCGTACGTGTTTTGGTTATTGTTCTCGGTAGTTTTATGGCTTTAAAAGTATTTAAACTATCATTAACTTCTGCGGTTGGTATTGCTGTTTTTGGAGCAACCGCTGGTGCAATTGCTTCTTATTTATATTTAGTTATTAAGAAGAGAAAAAATCGTTCTAAATTTAATGAAAAGATACGTTCTGTAAATGAACCTATCATTACT
>ERZ1643251.5196-NODE-5196-length-10772-cov-28.817673_pt1 | contig 10772 bp, 11 predicted proteins | sample MGYA00579261_ERZ1643251 | MGnify/ENA primary metagenome ERZ1643251 (study PRJEB29033, sample SAMEA4952267) | chicken gut metagenome | biome: Broiler Chicken; feature: Gastrointestinal Tract; material: Caecum | place: Ireland | collected 2018 | study: Broiler...
TTTTTATATAAGTCTTTCTCTGCTGTTCATAATTTTTTTCATGTTTTTATCCTGACTCAAAATATAAAAATATTGACAGTTTTGTTAAGAGATGATATAATATGTGGCAAAAAGGGAATAAATATGAAATTTGGTTGCAAATATTTGGATTAACATATCAAAAATATAATTTATGAAAAAAAACATATATTCCATAAGTTGTTATATTAATTATAGGAGAAAGAAAAAATAAAACATTTAGGTTTTATAAAATAAATTTTAGGGGGCGTGTTAGCATGAATTTTGTAATATTTGATTATTCTGATGGTAGACAAGAATTTAAGTGGGTGAATGAAATAAAAAGATTTCTTGAAGGTGATGTAATTGCTTTTACGTATTATAGACAAGATTTAGTTGATGATAATGGTAAAGCATCATCTGTAAAATATTTAATAGGGAAACCAGCAGAGTTAAAAACATTTGATTTTTATAGGCGATTATCTTTTTCAGAATATGATGAAAAGGTAAATTCTAATAATTATGAAGGGTTATATGCCATTTGTGAAAAAGGTTTTAAACGAATTCTTTTACCCTTAAACAGTATGATGAAATTAGTGAATAATCAAGAAGAATTGTCTAGAAGTTTTTACAATGAATTATCAATGGACTTTGAGAGTAAATTTAATTACAATAATCAAATAAAAAAAAGAGTACAAAGAAGAAATCGAATAAGTAAAAGTACTTATAAAAGATAATTTTAATTTTGAATATTTGTTTTTGGAATATAAAATTAATTTTGTTGTTTTATTATTGTTAAATTATACACTGAAAGAGGATACTAAAGAAAAATAAAAAATAAATGTTGTAAAGAAATAGTAAAACTAATAAATTTTGGAGTTTTATTATTTTTTTTGTGTTAAAATTAAATTAGTGGAGGTAGAATTATGAAATGTGTTTCTTTAGTAGATAAAAGAAAATTTGAAATAACCGAAATTGAAGAACCTAAAGTAGATAGTACTAATGTCGTGATTGAAGTAAAAAAATCTGGTATTTGCGGTTCTGATATTCACTATTGGGATGCTGGGGAGCCGAAAGGTTTAGTTTTAGGTCACGAATATTCTGGTGTAGTAATTGATCCAGGAAGTAGAGAAGATTTAAGAGTAGGGGATAGAGTAACTGCTCTTCCTATTTCTCCATGTGGTAAATGTCCAGCATGTCTTACAGGTAATCCACAATATTGTAGAGAAACTTGGACTTATGCGACAGGATTATCTTTAACTAATCCGGGCGCGTTGGCGCCAAAAATGAAAATAAGACCTGATATGGTATTAAAAATACCTGATAACGTATCTTTTGAAGAAGGTGCTATGGTAGAACCAGTAGCAGTTGGACTTCATGCAGTTCATTTAGCAGATGTAAAAGTAGGAGAAAAAGTTCTAGTAATAGGAGCGGGAATTATTGGTTTAGTATCTGCAATGTTTGCTAAAAAGGAAGGTGCTAGTTTTGTAGCAATTAGTGAAACTAATTTAGAACGTGCTAAAAAAGCGATTGACTTAGGAGTAGCTGATAAATATTATGATGCAACTAATCCTGAACTTATTAAAGAAATAATGACTGATACTGAAGGAGAATTTGATACGGTAATTGAATGTTGTGGTAATTCTGCTGCTGTAACTAGTGCCCTTATGATGACAAGACCAGGAGGACAAATAGTATTAGTAGGAGTATCTCTTGGACCAATTACTATTCCAACAGTAGTAGGAGTTATGAATGAACTTACTATAAAAGGAGCAATTGCTTATACAAAAGAAGAATTTAAAACTTGTATTGATTTAATTTCTAATAAACAAATAGATGTAATGAAATTTATTGATGATATTGTATCATTTGAAGAAGTTCAAAAATCATATGAAAGACTAACTAGTGGAAAAGACTCTGCAGTTAAAATATTAGTAGATCCAAATAAATAAAACGCTTTGGCGTTTTTTTAATGTTGATTTTATTTAGGAATTAATTTATAATACATATGTAATTATTTAAAGAAAGGATGTTATCATGATTACTAAAGATAAGTTAAAAGAATATGCTGAAAAATTAATGTTTAGACTAGAAGAAGAACAATATGATACTTTATTAAAAGAATTTGATATTATATTAGAACAAATGAAATTAATTGAAGATATAAAAGAAATAGATGGAATAGAACCAATGACATTTCCTTTTGAACTAAATAATGTAAGACCAAGAGAAGATGAAAAAATAGAGACAATTGATACGGAAATGGCATTATCTAATGCAAAAGAAAAAATAGGAACAGAAGTTAAAGTACCTAAGGTGGTGGAATAATGAGTTATTTAGATTTAAGTATTGAAGAAATGCACGAAGCAATAACAAATGGTAAAGTTACGCCTGAAGAGTTAGTAAAAGAATCTTTACAAAGAGCTAAAGATTATCAGAAAGAATATAATTCTTTTGTAACAATTACTGAAAAAGAAGCATTAGATGAAGTTACTAAAATAGATAATAATGATAGTTATTTATATGGGATACCTTGTGCAATTAAAGATAATTTATCTACTAAATGTATTTTAACAACAGCATCATCTAATATATTAAAAGATTATGTTCCTTGTTTTGATGCTACGGTTGTTAGTAAATTAAAAGAAAGCGGTAGTATTTCTATTGGAAAAACAGTATTAGATGAACTTGCTATGGGTGGAACAGGTACAACAGGGCATACTGGTATAGTAAGAAATCCATGGAATAAAGAAAGATTAATAGGAGGTTCATCTGCTGGTTCATGTGCTGCGGTAGCATCAGGAATTGTTCCTTTTGCAATTGGTAGTGATACAGGAGACTCAATTAGAAAACCAGCAATATACGGTGGAATAGTAGGATTTAAACCTACATATGGGAGAATATCAAGATTTGGATTATTTCCTTTTGCATGTTCTTTAGATCACGTTGGTTGTTTTGCAAGAAATGTAAAGGATATAGCCTATGTTGTGGATGCTATTAAAGGTCATGATGAAAAAGATATGACATCTTTAGAAAATGATAATGTTAAATATAGTGATTTATTAGATGGAACTGTAAAAGGGAAGAAAATATTTTATATAAAAGAAATAATGGATATTAATAATTATGAAGGTGAAGTTGACAAAGAGCTAGAAGAAGTATTTAAGAATTTTGAAAATGTAAAAGAAAAATGTAGGGAATTAGGTATGGAAGTATGCGAAGAATCAGTTGACATAAGATTGTTAAAAGCGATATTTTCTACTTATATGACTATTTCTTGTGCAGAAGCAACTTCTAATAATTCTAATCTAACAGGAATTCAATTTGGACCAAGAGGAGAAGGTAAAAATATTGAAGAGATAATGTTTGATGCTAGAACTAAAGGATTTTCAGAATTAATTAAACGTCGTTTTGTTTTAGGTAGTTATGTTTTACAAAAAGAAAATCAAGAAAAATTATTTTTAAATGCAGGAAGAATTAGAAGATTAATTGTAGACAAGTTTAATGAATTATTTGAAAAATATGATGCATTTATTTTACCTGGCTCATCTAGTATAGCTCCTAAATTTCAAAGTGAAAATATAGACAAATTATCCAATCGTTATTTATTATTAGAAAATCATATGGCAATTGGAAACTTTGGAGGTATGCCTAGTATTACAATTCCATCTGGAAAAATAGATAATATGCCTATTGGTATATGTATAACAGGTAAGGCAAAAGACGACTTAAATGTACTAAATATTGCATATGCATTAGAAAACGTTTTAGGACAAAAAGGTCAAATAGCAGGAAAGGAGAATAAATAATGGAATATGATGTAACAATAGGATTAGAAGTGCATTGTGAATTAAAATCTACATCTAAAGTTTTTTCTCCAAGTCCTAATGCTTATTCTGAGAATCCTAACACAAATATATCAGTAATTGATTTAGGATTTCCTGGTATTCTTCCTATAGTTAATAAAGGGGTAATAAAAAAAGCTTTAACAGTAGCAACAGCTTTAAATTGTGAAACACCAGAATATATGATATTTGATAGAAAGAATTATTATTATCCTGATTTACCTAAAGGATATCAAATAACACAGATGCATTATCCAGTAGGAACAAATGGGTATTTAGATATATATGTAGAAGATCAAGTAAAAAGAATATATATTCATGATACTCATTTGGAAGAAGATACTGCAAGTTTAGATCACTATGATGGATATTCATTAATTGATTACAATAGATGTGGTGTACCTCTTCTTGAAACGGTAACAGAACCTTGTATGCATAGTATTGATGAAGCTTTATCATTTCTTGAGTCATTAAAGAGACTGTTTTTATATACTGATGTAAGTGATGCTAAAACAGAACTTGGACAAATTAGATGTGATGTTAATGTATCTCTTGCTCCAAAAGGTTCTAAAGAACTTGGTGTTAAAGTAGAAATGAAAAACATAAATTCATTTTACAATGTAAAAATGGCTTTAGAGAGTGAAATTAAAAGACAAACTGAACTTCTTAATAAAGGCATGAAAATAGAGATGGAAACAAGAAGATATGATGAATCTACAATGGAAACTTATAGAATGAGAAGTAAAGTAGAAGCAGTTGACTATAAATATTTTATTGAGCCTAATATACCACCGATTAAATTAACAAATGAATTAAAAAGTGAAGTAAAAGAATCTTTACCAGAACTAGCTTTCTCTAAAATTACTAGATATATAAATGAATATGGACTTTCTTTAGTAGATGCTAAAACAATAGCTAAAGATAAAAATATTGCAACTTATTATGAAAATATTGTTAATAAGGGAAAAGATCCTAAAATGGTATCAAATTGGGTTACTACAAGAGTTTTAGGATGTCTTTCTAAGGACGAAATCACAATTTCTGAATTTAACTTTACAGAAGATAAAATGATAGAGTTACTAGATTTTATAGAAAGTGGTAAAATTTCTACTAAACAGGCTAAAGATATATTTTATAAATGTATAGAAGAAAATAAGACGCCTAAAAAAGTTGTTAAAGAAAGTGGTATGGAACAAATAACTGATGAAGAAGAAATTAGAAAAATAGTATTAGAGGTATTAGACGAAAATAGTGATGTAGCAAAAGATTATAATCCTGAAAAAGGTAGAATGTTAGATTTCTTTATCGGTCAAACAATGAAAAAATCAAGAGGTAAAGCAAATCCAGGAGTTGCTACTAAGGTATTAAAAGAAGAATTATTAAAATATACTAATCAATAAAAAAAATATCAGAAACTTAAGGTAACTTAAGTTTTTTATTTTTTTCAATTATTTTAATCTGAGATGACTTGTGATATAATGAAATAAATATTAAGTTTATTTGTGAATATAGTAGTTATAATTTTTATAACATAATTAATTTTGAAAGAAGGTCGAATATGAAAGTTTTTGATTTTGATAATACGATTTATGATGGTGAAAGTGTTGTTGATTTCTTTTTGTTTGCTATGAAGAAAAAACATGAATTAATAAAATATTTGCCATTAATGATATATACCGCTACCTTATATAAAATAGGAATATTATCTATAGATAAATTATATGAATTATCTAGTAAAATGTCTAATGTAATAATAAAAAATAAAGAAGATGCTGAGGTTTTTATAAGGGAGTTTTGGAATGGTAATCAAACAAAATTAAAAAAATAGTATTTATCTATTATTAGTGAAAAAGATGTTATTATAAGTGCTTCTCCACGTATATTATTAGAAGGAATTCAAGACAAGTTAAAAACAAAAAATATAATTTGTTCAGAATTTAATATAGAGACAGGCAAATTTGAATTTTTATGTTTTGGTCCAAATAAATTAATAGCTTTTAAAAAAAGATTTCCCAATGCTACTATTGATGAATTTTATACTGATTCAAAGAATGATAAGCCACTTATGACAATTTCTAAAAATGTTCATATAGTAAAAAAATAAATCGAAATAATTTATATATATTTTAAATAAGTTTTAAAATTTGTTATATTAGAACATCTTAAAATTTGATTTAAAAAATATAATTGTTAATGACAGAACTCAAAATATATTGTATAATATTTGTGCGAAGGTGGTGTTATTAATGAAAGTTATTTTTATAAAAGATTTAAGAGGACAAGGCAAGAAAAATGATATAAAAGAAGTGTCTGATGGATATGCAACAAATTTTTTGATAAAAAATGGTTATGCCGTTAAATATACAAAAACAAGTGTTAATATATTAGATGAACAAATAAAAGAAAGAGAAATTCAGGAAAAAGAAAATATAAAAATTGCTAGCGAAATAAAAGATAAAATAGAAAAAGAAACTATTAAATTTACTGTTAAGGTAGGTAAAGACTCTAAAGTGTTCGGTTCTATATCTACTAAACAAATATCAGAAGAGTTAAAAAAGATTGGATATAATATAGATAAGAAGAGTATTAAAATAGATATACCTCTAACTTCGTTAGGTACACATATCGTAAAAATTAATTTACATAAGAAAGTAGAGGCTAAATTGAAAGTAATGCTTATAGAAAAGTAGGTGAGTTATGAATCAAGGATTGCCTAATAATATAGAAGCTGAAAAGGCTTTATTAGGGTCTGTATTTTGGTCTTATGGTGCACTTCAAAAAGCTTGTGAAGAAGTAGATAAAGAAATGTTTTATCTAGATAGTAACAGTAAAATATTTGAAGTGATATTAGAGTTATATAAAGATAAAAAACCAGTAGATATAAATACTTTGACTACTGAACTTGTTAATAAAAAACTTATAAATACTATTGGTGGCGTTGAGTATTTAAATGAAATTACTGATAGTGTTGCTACTGGAGCCAATATAGAATATTATATAAATACAGTAGTTGAAAAGTTTACTTTAAGAAGAATGATTGAAGTTGCTACTAATATAGTTAAAGTTGCAAATGACCCTGAAACTGATGTTTCTTCAGCGGTAGAACAAGCTGAAAAAAGTATTTTAAATGTAGGAAAATTTCGTAGAACTACAGAATTTCGTAAGGTGCAAGATGTTCTTACTAAGGCTCAAGAAGATTTAGAAACCCTTGCTAAAAATAAGGGAAGAATTACTGGCCTTACAACAGGGCTTATTGATTTAGATAATTTGACTGAAGGTCTAAATCCTACTCAATTAGTTATAATTGCAGCTCGCCCAGCGGTTGGTAAAACTGCTTTTGCATTAAATATTACATGTGCTGCAGCTAAAGCGACGAAGAAAAATATTGCAGTTTTTTCTTTAGAAATGCCTGCTGAACAATTAATTATGAGAATGATTAGTTCTTTGGGACAAATAGATAATAAAAAATTACAGACAGGAAGAATGGAAAATGAAGATTGGCGCAGAGTAAACGAAGCAATAAGCCAACTTGCGGATACTAATATATATTTTCATGATGCAGGAGGAATTACAGCTAGTGAAATTAAAGCGAAGTGTCGTAGATTATCTACTCAAGGAGAGGGGTTAGGATTAGTAATAATTGACTATTTACAGTTAATTGATTCTTCTAATAAATATTCTGGTTCAAGACAACAAGAAGTATCAGAAATATCAAGAGCTTTAAAAACAATGGCTTTAGAATTAGAAGTTCCGGTTATTGCTTTATCCCAACTTTCTCGTAGTGTTGAAAAAAGGGAAGATAAAAAACCGGTACTTAGTGACTTAAGAGAATCTGGTTCAATAGAACAGGATGCCGATATAGTAGCAGCTCTTCATGCACCTGATGTACAAATACCGGAAGGTGATGATGTTCCGGTTCCAATTCAATTAATTATATTAAAACATCGTAATGGTCCAATTGCTACTATTGATATGTTATTTAAAAAGAAGACATCGACATTTTTGTCAATAAGAAAAGAGGGTGGTACTAGTGGAAAATAATACCAAATGGAGTGTTTCCTCTATTTGTTTAGTTATTTTTATTTCATTATCTGTGTTTTTGTTGGGATTTAACAAATCAGATAACAGAGTTCCTATGGAAGCATATACAGTTTATCTTGAAGGAGAGAAAATTGGTGTAATTTCTTCTAAAGAAGAGTTTGAAAACTACATAAATACTAAAGAACAACAATTAAAAGATAAATATAAAGTAGATACTATTTACTCTCCTAAAGGTGTTGAAATAAAAAGAACTACCACATATAAAGAAGAAATAAAAGATAATGACTATATATATAATAAAATAATTAAAACAAAAAAATTTACCATTAAAGGTGTAGTAGTAACTATTACTAGTAATGAAGGAGAAGAAACTAAGAAGCAAACAATAAATGTTATTAATAAGGATATTTTTGATGAAGCTCTTAATAATACCATTAAAGCATTTGTAAACGTTGAACAGTACAATGAATATTTAAATGGCATACAATCAGAGATTGAAACAACTGGAAGAATTATTGAAAATGTTGATTTACAGGATGAAGTAACGTATAAAGATGATTTGATTTCTGTGGATGAATATATTTTTACAAATGTAGATGAACTTGCTAAATATTTATTGTATGGAACACTTGAAGAGCAATCTACTTATGTTGTACAAGCAGGCGATACTATAGCTGAAGTTGCTAGTGCTAATAAATTAAATGTTCAAGAATTTTTAATTGCTAATCCAGCTTTTACTAGTGAAAATAATTTATTATATGAATCTCAAGAAGTGGTGGTAGGATTAATTGATCCAATTATTAATGTTGTAGTAGAATATCACGCAGTAGAAGAAGAGGAAAAGACTTTTGATACAGAGATACAATATGATGATACACAGTACAAAGGATATGAAAAAGTATTGAGAGAAGGGGAAAACGGATTATATCAAGTAGTAAGAAAATATCAATATGTAAATGGACAATTACAAGATGCAGTTGTTGTTAGTTCTACTGAATTAAAACCATCTGTTAATAAAGTAGTAGTAAAAGGTGAGAAGACAGCTCCTCAAATAGCTGATCTATCTTATTGGGCATGGCCTACTGCGAGACCTTATACAATTACTACATATTATGAGTGGAGATGGGGAGAATTTCACGACGCTTTAGACATTTATGTTGGATATAATAGCCCAATATATGCTGCTAACAATGGTACTGTATACAAAGTTGGTTCGGGGTGCAATCCAGGTTATTTGGCATGTAATGGTAGACAAGGTAATTATGTTTTAATAAATCATAATGCTGGTGGATATTATACTATATATATGCATATGAATGAGATTTGGGTTCGTGAAGGTGATACCGTTGCTAGAGGACAGCAAATAGGTACTATGGGTAATACTGGTAATGTATCTCCTGTTCCAAGTTCTTATAGTCCGTACGCAGGGACTCACTTGCATTTTGGGGTTAGAGTAGGTTCACCTTATGGTCGAACAATAAATCCATTTAATTTATACTAATGAGAGTAATTGTATTATCAAGTGGTAGTAAAGGCAATACCACTTATGTTGAAACTGAAACAACTAGAATACTAATCGATATTGGAAATAGTTGTAAATATGTTAAAGAAAGGTTAAATGAATTAAATATTGATCCCAAAAGCATAGATGGAATATTAATTACCCATACTCATAAAGATCATATAAAAGGATTAGAAGTGTTTTGTAAACAATATGATACAAAAGTATTTTGTACTGAAAAAATGTATAAATATATTAATTATATAAAAAATTATGAATTTATTGAAAAAAATCACTTTGAAATAGGAGATTTTGAGATTAAAGTTATAAAGACATCGCACGATACAGAAGATTCAAATGGGTATATAGTATCTTCAAACGAACGCTCTTTAGTATATATTACTGATACAGGATATATAAATCAGAAATATTTTGATTGTTTGAGTAATCACGAAGTATATATATTAGAAAGTAATCATGATATAGAAATGTTAAACAATGGTCCATATCCTTATGAACTTAGGAAAAGAATATATGGTGATAAGGGGCATCTTTCTAATATCGATTGTTCTAAATATTTGGCTAATTTTATTGGTGATAAGACTAGATGTGTTATGTTAGCTCACTTAAGTGAAGAAAATAATGATCCCAATATTGCTTATAAAACTTTAAAAGAGAAATTAGAATCATCTAATAAATGTGTAGAGAATATCATTATAGCAAAACAAAATGAAGTAACGGAGTTCGTGGAAGTATGATTAAAATAATTTGTGTAGGTAAAATAAAAGAAAAATATTTAAAAGAAGGAATAGAAGATTATTCTAAAAGAATAAAAAAATATCATAAGATAGAATTAATAGAATTAAATGATTCTAATATGGAAGAGGAAGCAAAAGAAATAATTAAATATATTAATACTAAAGATTATGTAATAACGTTAGAGATAGGAGGTAACATGGTTAGTTCTGAACAACTATCTCAAATGATTGACAAAACATTTATAACACATCCTAATATAGTTTTTATAATAGGTGGTTCTGATGGAATTTCTAATTCGATAAAGAATATTAGCAACTATAAATTATCTTTCTCTAAATTAACTTTTCCTCATCAACTGTTTAGAATTATTTTACTAGAACAAATTTATCGTAGTTTTAAAATTATGAACAATGAAACTTACCATAAATAGTATTATGAATAAACTAATTCACAAAAAAATTATTTTTATTATAATAATAATAGTGTTGTAGATTGGATTTTAAGGAATTTTAATGTTGGTATTAAAGTTCCTTTTTTTATAAAATACAACTTGTTTTAAAATATGTGTAAAAAAGTTACAGTTCAGTCAAGAGATAGATAAATAGGTCTATCTTTTTTTAATACTATTT
>ERZ1643251.5197-NODE-5197-length-10771-cov-5.423759_pt1 | contig 10771 bp, 2 predicted proteins | sample MGYA00579261_ERZ1643251 | MGnify/ENA primary metagenome ERZ1643251 (study PRJEB29033, sample SAMEA4952267) | chicken gut metagenome | biome: Broiler Chicken; feature: Gastrointestinal Tract; material: Caecum | place: Ireland | collected 2018 | study: Broiler...
AAGAGCTGACCACCTGCATACGCAGTTTGTCCGCCTTGACGTCGAACATGAAGTTTTCGTTCGCCTTGAAGTAGACGATGTTGCTGCTCCAGAAAGAAGCGCCGCTCGGATTCGAGTTGTTATCCGCATCGGTTGCCGCATACGGGCCTGCGCCGACGGGCACTTCGACGTGCTGCTGCGACTGGATGACGTTCTGCTGGAAATCGTTGGAGGCATACTCGACGCCGAACTGGTTTTTGGCGATGTCGATCGTCCTGCCGTCGGGATGCTCCGCATCGGCGGTATAATAGTGCGCGGGAGCGACGGTGAAGCCGAAGTTGTAGATCGCCTTCGGGTCGGTGCCGTTGACGGTGATCTGCAATACGTCGTACTCGTCGGAATTGACGGGCGTGCCGTCTGCATTATGGCTGTGTGCGACATTGTACGTCGTGCCGCTGACAGTCACGGACGAGACGCTCGCATCCCCTGCGCGGGGGTGACCCAAAGACCTGACGCCCGAAATGTAAGGGAAGAGCAACTTTCCGTCTTCGCCGAGTTTGTCGCGGAGAATGATCCCCCTCGCATCGGCGGCGTAGAGCGTCTGAATAGTGCCGGCAGTGCCCCACGAGGTAAGGATGGCGTTGAGGCCGGTGGTCACGACGTCGTCATAGACATGGTCGATGGCGGCTTCGCGTTCGGTGATGCGTTCTGCAATGCTTTCGCCGTTAAAACCCACTATGACGCTCCTGTCTTCGCTGCCGTGATCGTCCCTATATTCGGGGGTAATATATCCCTCATAAAGGAAGAATTTGAAGGTGTCGCTTTCCAGCTTCTCTGCCCAATCGGCCCAGGGAGCGGTCGTCGTGTCGTAAGATTCGAGCGCGGCGATCCAGTCGGATTCCAGCTCCTCATGGAAAGTGTCGAGAGTGGTCTGGTAGTCTTCGAGCAGCTGGTTGCGGTAATCGGCATCCGTCCAGGTCGCCTGTTCGGATTCGGTGGCGACGGCGTCCTTGTAGCCCTCGGAAACAGACCAGTTGTTGATGGCGTTTCTCATCCCCTCTTCGTTCAAGCTGTAAGAATCGGAAGTGCTCGAAAGACTGCCGTTGATCTGATAAACATCGCGCAGCTCATAGATACGCATCTTTGCCATTCCTGCAGCCTGTTCGGAAATGCGCTCTTCTTCGCCTTCAATATTCTCACCTGTCTGCGTCCTATAAGAGGACAGTCCCTCGATGTCGATGGAATACATCGTGGAAGAACCGGTATAGACGGGATCGAGGTACTCATAGATGTTGAACATGACGTCGTTCATGGTGAGGGGAACGCCGTCGGAGAACTTCAGCCCGTTTTTGATGACGAAGGTGTAGACGGTCTTGGCGCTGTCTCCCGAGCCGGTGATCTCATACTTGAAATCTTTGACGACGGTGCTTTCGTCATCGCCCGCGACGGGATTGCCGCCGGAATCGGTGCTCAGCATACCGATCTGCGTCATGCCGACGACGTCCATATCCGGCCCTGCCGTGGCATAGAAGGGATTGAACAGGCCGCTCAATTCTTCCGTCATGATGACGATGCTGTCTTTTCTGGCGCTGCACGCGGAGAGCGGAAGGACGACGCCTGCCATGAGCGCACAGCTCATGACGACCGCCAAAGCTCCCTTTACTTTTTTAATCATTGCTTGCCTCCTGGTAGTTTATTACATAAGACTCGGTGTTCGTAAGCACAGACGATGCTGTCAAGAAAGTAATTGAAAGATCACCGTTCTCATTGACCGTTACATCCGGACGGAGAGGTTCGCCGTCCTCATCTTCCACAAAAGCCACGGAAAAATCATACCAACTAATCCCGGCACTGCTATCCGTATATAAATAAGTGCCGTAGATCTCAAGACCAATTGCGTCCTCTGCCGTGATTCCAGAAGTATCGCCGTTGGCAAGCAGGTTGATGCTGTACCCGCTGCCCAGCGTGACTGCGCCGATGCGCATCTCACCGCCCGAAAGCGTGACGCCGGAAACCTGCGCCTCTTCCTCTATATTGCCGGCGAACAGCCCGAACTGCGTGTCGCGCAGGCGCTGCCCAGCATAGCTTAAATCGAAAGTGACATTTTCAAAGGAAACGTTCTCTATGACCGCGCCCGCGCCGACGGCGCCGAACAGACCGCCCTGCAGCGCCGTTCTGCTGCTGTGCGTGACGAGTACGTTGCTGACGGTGAAACTGTTCCCTTCCGAGCTGTAAAACCTGCCCGTAAAGACGTTGGAGCTCAACGCCGCCGGCCATGTGACGGGAGAGTCGGTATCCGCGCCGAAGTCGAGGTCGGCGAGGATCTCGTACCAGCCGTCCGCGTCGCCGTGGGCGGCGAGCTGCTCCGCCGTTTCGATGCGGTAGCGCGTGCCTTCGAGGAAGTCGACGTAAATGTTCTGTACGCGGTTTACAGCGGTGCCCGTTTCATAGTCGACATATCCCTGATGCTCGAACGAATCGGTGATCGGCTGTCCGCGTTCCGCATCCGCATACGCGGCATCGAAGGTGTGCGATTCCAGCGCGGGGAATTCATAGCGGCTGTTATCGACATAGGAGTGTTCGTAGTTCATCGCGCCGTCATCCCAACGGGGAACCCAGATGGTGTCGCGGTCGGCGCTGGTGGAGCCTTCGGCGTTGGTCGTCTTATAATCGAAATCCGTCGTATCGTAGAGAACCCATTCACCGTTCTCTTCGTAATAATAACCGAACTCGAAATAAGGCACCCAGCAGGCGTACAGCGTGAGAGTACGGGATTCTTCCGTGCCGTCATAGACGAGGCGGTCCTCTTCAAAGTCCCACTGCCCCGCATAGGTATAGGCGGGATATGCCGTCGTCTGCGTATCGGCATAGACATAGCCGCCCTCTTCCGTTTCTTCGAGCACGGCGCCGTTTTCGTCCACAGGGTTGCCTTCCGCATCCGTGACGATGTTCCGCGTCCTGTACCAGCCGGCGAGGAAATAGCCCGTGCGCGTGAGCGTGATCGGCTCCGAACTGCCCGAAGGGCGATCCGGATCGGTCGGCTCGGTGAGTTTGATGCTCACGTTGCCGTCCGCATCCGCCTGATAACGGGAGGGGTTGAACATATCGACGATGGTGACGCCGTCGCGGCCCATGAAGGAACCGCCGTTCGGGTCGTACGAAACGGTGATATTATACCCCTGTGCCTCGTATTCCTCGGGGGGCGTCATCGTTGCGCAGGCGGCAATGCCGCTGCACAGCGCACACGCCCCGAGGACGAGCAGCAAAACTTTCAGCTTTTTAACCATAATTCTTCCGATTTAAGCGTTGCGCTTGTTATTTTTCTTGAGCAGGATGACCCATGCGGTAAGCCCCGCAACGGCGAGCAGAAGCACGCCTGCGATGATCAGGCCGACCATGTTGTTCCGGAAAAATTCCGCCACGGCGGAAGGCTCGGGAACGGGGTCGGGTTCGGGCGTCGGCTCCCTCGTCTTGAGGTAAGCGAGCGCGCTCTCCGCAGCGGTGAGCCTGTCGATGTTGCTGACGAGCGACTGCTGTTCGGTCGAACCGATGGCATCATACGCCGCACGCGCCGCTACGATCGCCGCTTCGTCATCGAGAGTGACCGACATCGAATCGGGAAGCTGCGCGATCAGCGCGATGACATCGAGCGTGGACTGCATTGCCGCAGGGCTGCCCGCAACGGATACGCCGAAGTACTGTTCAAAGATGAAGGAGCCGTAATTCTGGCCGTTGGAAGGGCGCACCATGACGAGCTTGCCGTCGTTGTGGCCGATATAATCGACAAAGTTCGCGCCGTAGAAGTAGTTGCTGCCGCCGCCTGTGCCGACGTTCCACATATAGTAGTCGACGATGCCCAGCCCGCCGGCGTTTTCCGTAAACGGAACATTCGATTCGGTGGCGTAAGACGTGTCGTACTCCTCTTCGAGGACGGGAGCCTCATAGCTCTTAAACACGACCATGCGGAGATCCGCGCAGCCGTAGAAGGCTTTGTCGCCGACGGAACGCAGAGTCTGCGGGAGCGTTACCGTCTGCAGCTGCGAGCCGGCAAACGCGCGCGCCGCCAGGCGGACGGTGCCCTCTTCGACGGTGAAATCGGTGCCCTGCTTCGCCAGAGGGTAACTGACAAGCTCGAGCCCGTTGGGAACGGACTGATACAGCACCCCGCCGATGACGCGGACGGTACTGCTGACGTCATAGGTTTCGGTCAGCTCCTGCCCGATGACGCTGCCGTTGAAGGTGACGTCCGTCATCTTGCCGAAGGTAGCGATCGCGCAGCCGTAGAACGGGTTTTCGCCGAGGGATACGAGTTTGTCGCCGAAGGAAACGGACGTGACCGCCGATTCGGCAAAGGCGAAGTCGCCGATGTAAGTGACTTCCGTAAGATCGAGCGAGGTCAGCGCGGTGCCCGCGAAGGCATACCCGCCGACAGAAGCGACGTTTGCGAGGTTGTCCGCCTTCGCCAGACCGTAGCAGTACGCAAACGCGCCTTCGCCGATCCGAGCGCCGTTTTTGAGCGTCACTTCTCCGATGTCCGTGCGAGAGAAGGCGTATGCGCCGACGCTGTCCGCCGAGGAGAGGTCAGCCGCCGTGAGCGACGTGCCCATGAAGGCATACTCGCCTATCGAGGAGAGCTGCGCAGGGAGGTCGACCGCAGCGAGCGAAGTGCAGTACGCGAAAGCGTAGCCGGGGATCTCCGTGAGCGTGCTGCCGAACGTGACGGAAGAGAGAGCATCGTTGAAGGCGAACGCCCCCGCCCCCATCTGCGTCAGCGAAGAGAGGTCTGCGGACGCGAACTGCGGGGCGACGCTCGAATACTTGTATGCGACGGGCGTGAGTTCGCCGTTCACATATTCGTACTCGAAGGCGTAGCCGATGCTGTTGTTGGTGAGGCTGAAATCCTGCGTGCGCGTTCCGGAGAAGGCGGACTCACCGACGGAAAGTGCGCCGGAGAGGTCGACGGACTGCAGTCTGCGCGCATTGAAGAAGGCGTAATCGCCGATCTGTGCGCCGCTGCCGAGCGTGAGGCTCGTGAGGTTCGCACTGCCCGCAAAGGCGTATTCCCCGATCTGCGCGCCGGTGCCGATCGCCACCTCGAGGAGCGAGGAAACGACGCCGGAATCGAAGTTATAGCGGTAATAGCTGAATACGGAACTGCCGCCCGCGGGATTTTCCACCGTATAGGTATATGCCGTGTAATAACGGCTGAAATTGGTGAGCGTGCTCTCGTCTGCCGGGTCAAAGAGGTTCATGACCACGGGGTTGAAGAACGCCGCCGCGCCGATCGTGACGTTGTTGCCGATCGTGACGCGTTCCAGAGCCATACAGTACGAGAAGGCGCCTTCGCCGATCTGCGCATCGTTCGCGATCGTTGCCGCGGAAATATCCGTATAGGCAAAGGCGTATGCGCCGATCGACGTAACGGCGGAAAGTTCCGGCGTTTCGACGATGCCCGTATTGAAGAACGCATAGTCGCCGATCGTTTCGAGCTTCGGCATCGTTACCCTGTACAGGTTGGTGCAGTTTGCGAACGCATAGGCTCCCACGGACGTGGCGTTCGGAGCATTTACGCTGAAGAGGCGCGTGTTGCCCGCAAAGGCGCCGTTTGAGATCGACTGCGCGTCGACCGTGATCGAGTTGCCCGAACGGTTGGGCGCCACGAGGATGAGCTCTTCGCCTTTATATACGAGCGCGCCGCCTTCCCCGAGGGAGAGTTCCGTGTTCTGCGAACTTAAAGAGAACGAGGAGACCGCCGTGCCTGCAAAGGCGTATTCGCCGATGACGGATACATCCCTGCCCAGCGTGACGTTCCGCAGCTGCGTGCAATTATAGAAGGCATATGCCGAGATAACGGATGCGTTGATGTTCACAGAAACGAGCATCGGGCACTCCGCAAACACATAGGTGCCGACCTTGATGCGGGAAGCACCGATCTGAACGTCCGTCAGATAGTCGTTCCCGTAGAACGCGCCGATACCGAGAGACTGGCAGGACGCGGGAAGGTCGAGATAACCGAGGCGGCTGTCCGCAAAGGCGTAATCGCCGATAGCGGCGGCCGAATCGAGGTCGACGTCGGTGAGAGCCGTGTTCCTGAACGCTTCCTTGTTGATGAACTGCACGTTTTCGAGGTTGATCTCTTTCAGGCTGGTGCAGCCGTAGAAGGCACCCATGCCGATGCGGTTGAGCGTGGAAGGCAGCGTCACCTTTTCGAGGGCGGTGAGCCCCGCGAACGCATACTGCTGGATATCCGTCACCCCTTCCGGTATGACGATCTCCGTGATGGTGTCCTCGCCGATGTAGACGGGCTTGGAATTCAGCGGGTCTTCGTCGTTGATGACGTCGCCGTTTTCAAGATCCTTCGGCACATACTCATAACCCGAGAAGGCATAGGAATAGATGGTCGTGATGCCCCTGTCGTCGGGGATCTCCACCTTGCCGCCGAGGCCCCTGTAAGACATGAGATAGATGCTGTTGGTCGTGAACGGGTCTTTGACCGTGATCGTGATGCGCTCCGAATACAGAGTGTTGCGGCCGTCGAATGTGACCGTGACCGTCACGATGGTCGTGCCCTCTTCCTGCGCGACGATGGTGCCGTCTTCCGTGACGGTCGCGATGCGCGCGTTGCCCGAGCGGTATGTGACCGCCGTTCGGTCAGGGAAATAGGAATCGAGCGTGTGGCTGAGCGTTACGCTCTCCGAGGGGTACATCGAGAGGTTATAGTCGCCGCCGAAGTCGTAAGTGCCGCCCGTTACGCCGATCTCCCTTTCCGAGGAAGAAATGCTGTAATACGCTTTGTTGACGGTGTAACCCGTAAGCGTGAAGTTGTTCACTTCCGGCACGGTATAGCCGCCCTGATAGCCCTCGTCCCCTTCCGAAAGGACGCGCACGGTGACGGTGTCGGAAACGGGATTGCCGTCCGCATCATAGCCCGTCGCCGTGACGGTCGTCGTGCCGCTCTGCTTCGCCAGAATGGTCTGGTTGATCACTTCGGCGATCTCGGTATCTTCGGAGCTGAACTCGAGCATCTGGATCCAGCTGTCGGAAGGATACATATTGAGGACGGAGGAAATGTCCAGCGTTTCGTTGGGGCTTAAAGCGATCTCGTCCTGCGTGAAGGCAAGCGCGAGGAAATCGTCGGGAAGACGGATCTCGAACATCGAGGAATTCAGCGCATAGTCGTAGCAGACCGCGATGAAGGAGTTATTGTTCTCCGCGATGGAGAGGGAACCGTCCGGCCCGAAATTGAAGCCGTCGGACTGCTTGATCTGTTCGATGTAGTCCGTGAGTTCTATCGTGACCGTGGAGGTCGAATTGAAAGAAGAGTAGACGGGGGTGAAATATTTGCCGAAGGAGGAAAGCATGAAGCCGTTCCCTTCCAGCGTTACCTGACCTGCCTGTACCGCCATCGCATAATGGTTGTCGTAAATGCTCAGGTCGGCGTAATATGTGGTTTCTCTCGTCGTCCTGTCGTACTCGGTGCGGAAGGCGACGTCTGTCACGGTGGGAGCCTCAAAATCCACGAACAGCGGGAAGGAGAAGGTGTTGCGCACGTTCTTCTGCTCTGCCTTTTCGCCGTAGTCGATGTATGCGGTCACGGTGACCGTGTACTGCGTATTGTTTTTGAGGTTCTGCTCGAGCGCGCTGAATTCGACTTCCATAGCCGACGCGATGATCGAACCGCCGTTGTTGAAAGATTTGCGCTGGTTGTATTCGGTACGGCTGAATATCTCTCTGCCCGTGGAGTCTTCCACGACGGAGATCGTCGCCTCTTTGACGTTGCGCAGAAGCCCCGCATAGATATATTCGAGACTGTTGACCGCGGAAGAAGCGCCGTCCTGCTGGTTGGAGATGGCGATGTGTTCCTTGCCGGCGGCGATCTGCGTGGAGGCGGGATCCTGCGTGAAGGCATAAGAGCCGAGCGTCAGGATGTAATCGTCGTACAGCCCGCCGATCGCGCGGGTGGCATAGGCATCCGCCATCAGCTTGTCTTCGGGATCGAGACCGTCGTTGATCTCGTCGGGGTTGGTGTCGTAATACTCTTCGTCGAAGATGGGAGCTTCCGTCCAGTCGCCGTAGAAGGCGAGCATAGGAATGTTCATGTCGACGTCGGTGCCGCTCACGGCGTCCAGCGTGATGAATCCTTCCACATACATACCGTGTGCGAAAGACTCGTCCATATACTTTTTATCTTCGTCGGAGAGAGTGATGCGGACGGAAACGGTGGCCGTGCCGTGCCCGTTCACCGTGACGCTGTTGCCGTCCTGGCTGCCGCCGTCCACGCCTGTGACCGTCATCGCGGCGCCCGAAAGCAGGTAGCCGTCCATCGTGACGGTCGTGTCGCCGTGGCCGGTATAGGTGGTGCTGACACCTTCCGTCATGACGATGGAGCCGAGATCATAGGTCACGGAACCGCCGCTCACGTTGTTTATGTCAAACTTCATCTCGTAGACGCCGCTCTTGCTCTTGTCGTCGCCGAGTTCGAGTTTGGTCTTTTCCATCTTGTTGCCGTCCGTATCGTACGTCGTGATGTACGAAGCGGAGGAAGTCGCTTTGGAAATATTGACAAGACCCGCGCCCTGCTTGCGGACCGCGTAAGGGAGCCCGTTCTTGTTATAGACGATGTCCGCCGTGGACATCACGAGCTGGTTCACGAGGGCGGTGACGTCCGTCGGCGCCACGTCGCTGCCGAACACGCCGCTGTAACGGACATACTGGCGGATGAGCGCCGCCGCGCCCGCCATGTTGGGCGCAGCCATCGAAGTACCGGACATCCTGTCATAACCCTGCCCGGGCACGGACGAATAGATCTCGCCGCCGTGCGCCGTGATCTCGGGTTTGATCTTCAGATCGGAAGTCGGGCCCCATGAGGAGAAGTCGGACATGAACGGGCCGGCGGTCTGGTCGCGGCTGATGCGGATGATGCCCGTTTCCTGCGCGGCGAGAAGCTCGCCGTCGTCCTGCGAAATGGAGCAGACCGCGCCCATATCGGCGCCGACAGACATGGATATCGTGCCCGAAACGTTGTTGTAAATGATGATGCCTGCCGCACCCTTTTCCTGCAAAGCGACGCGCACCTTGTCTTCAAAAGACGTCGTGCCGCGGCGGACGAGGACGATCTTGCCCTGGTAGAAGCTGTTTTCGTAGGTGTAGTCGGAGGAACGGCCGACGCCCGGGATCGTAACATACTCGAAGTCATGACTGTTCACGTCAGGCCCGAGCGTGTTGAGGATATCGTCTACGAAATCCTTCGTTTCGGTATCGGAGGTGGACGCCTCGTTGAAATAAATGATCTGATCGTTGTACAGCAGATAAGGCGTCTTGACGCCGTCGACCGAGGCGACGGCAAGGGAAGCGTCATAAGTGCCGGGCGAGCCGACCGTGCCCGAATCGGGGTTGGAGGTCAGGCCGTTGCTGCCGTTCTTTTCGGAGTTGAAGGTAGCGTTATAGTCGTTGGACGCGGCGGCGATCAGGGAAATGCCCGCCGCCTTGATGCTGTCGTAAATTTCGTTGACGTTCTCTTCGTCGACCTCGCGGGAGAAACCGCAGGAAGTACCGAGCGACATATTGATGACGTCGACGCCGAGCTTGACGCAGTCGTTGAGCGCCGCCAGAATGGCTGACGTCTTGGCGCCCTCCGAATAGTCGGAGAACACCTTCATGATCGCGAGCTGCGCGTTGGGCGCAACGCCCGTTATCACGTCGTCTTTGCCCGCGATAATGCCCGCGACGTGCGTGCCGTGGTCAGAGTTGAGAGGGAACACGTCGCTGTCTTTGTCGCCATAGTCATACGCGTAAGGGACTTTTTTGCTGACGTAGACGTCTTCGCCCGTGAGTCCCGGATTGTATCCCGCCGCGACGGTATTCCCTACCATCCCGGATACGCTCTGCAGCGTGAACGCCTCGTTCGTCGTCGTGAAGTTATCGACGCTGAACGCGGTATGCGTATAATCGAGACCTGTATCCAGGACCGCCACGACGACGCCGTCGCCCTGGTATTCGGAATCCGAGCTGTCGAAGATACCCGTTTCGTAAACGTCGACTTCATTGGTGACGACTTCGCTGACGGCGGCGGGTTCATATTCTTCGCCCACGATCACCGTGGCATCGGAGAGCAGACCGCTGACTTTTGCGAAATCCTTCGCGCGCACCCTGATCTCAAATCCGCTGAATATCGTGTCGTATGTTTCGCCGACGGAATAGCTGATCCCCGCGCCGGAAAGTTTTGCCTTATATTTGGCGCTTTCCGTGGCAATGCGGCGGGAAATGTTGCGGGCGTCCGAAGAAGACGCATATTCCGAAAGCGTCATGCCGCTGACGTTCTCGTTATAGGAATCGAGAACGGACTGCGTGCCCATATCGACGATCAGGGAGATCTCCTGGTCGTCGGACACCGTGTCCGGGAGCTTATAGACGACATTTTCGTCGTAAAACTCTTCCGCATCCGTCTCGACGGGAGCAGAAACCTTATTGATCGTGCCGTCTTTGCCGGCTCCCGCCCCGGCTTTGCCGGAATAATCGCCGAAAACGGTGCCCGTAAATAGGCACGCCGCACAAAACAGCGACAGCAGGCTTACAGCGGATTTTTTGAATTTAGTCATCGTATCTTCCTTAATTAGTTCTAAAGTTTTTTACAAAAAACAGAGGGAAGGGAGAAGCAGCAATCAAGCCGCCTCTCCGGTTTCCGTATCATCAGTTACTTCTTCAGCGGGAACTTCCTCGATAACGACGGTGCCGTTGTCTTGCATCTGCACCGTATACCTGACCCCAGCCGCCGAAGTTGCGGTATACGTCT
>ERZ1643251.5198-NODE-5198-length-10771-cov-5.293486_pt1 | contig 10771 bp, 11 predicted proteins | sample MGYA00579261_ERZ1643251 | MGnify/ENA primary metagenome ERZ1643251 (study PRJEB29033, sample SAMEA4952267) | chicken gut metagenome | biome: Broiler Chicken; feature: Gastrointestinal Tract; material: Caecum | place: Ireland | collected 2018 | study: Broiler...
ACAACGATAACGAGATCATCTCGCGTAAAACCATTGAGGAAAGCCTAGATGCAGTGGGCAGCGAGGCCTACCGCATTATGGCCGATGGCGAAAAGGTAGGCGGTGTGATTTTAAACATCGACGAGGCAACAGGGCACAACCATCTGGAAATACTCTTTGTTTCTCCTAAAGCACATAGCCAGGGGGTAGGCTACGGCGCATGGCTGGCAGTAGAAGCGCTTCACCCGGAGACGAAAGTTTGGGAAACCTATACGCCATATTTTGATAAAAGGAACATCCATTTTTATGTGAATAAATGCGGCTTCCATATTGTGGAGTTTTATACCGAATACAATATCAACCCCGAGGTTCCGATGGATGGAAACGATGATGAGGGGCCGGATGAAATGTTCCGGTTCATAAAAGTAATGAAATAGCATGCGATGGCAGAAACAGTTTGCAGCGCATCCAGAGAGTCAATGGAGCGAGCTGGAATTATCTAAAAACACCAGAATAAGTGCATGCCGCAGCGGCCTTTATTTGAATGAGCGCTTAGAGAACTGAACCCGGCAGAACCGCGCCAGGAACAAACACAGGCCTGTTGCCATGTATCACCCAAGCAATGCAGTACCATAAAGCACTTGCAAACTTTTAGGCAGGAGCTTCGGGCAAAAGAAAGCCGCAATTTTGATATCCATTGTATCAAAACTGCGGCTTTTCTTTGGCGGAGAGAAAGGGATTCGAACCCTTGTTACGGTTCCCCGTAAACACGATTTCCAGTCGTGCGCCTTCGACCAGCTCAGCCATCTCTCCGCGATGCGCTTAGCATGCTCATGCCCAACTATAATACATCATTTCGCGCAGCTTTGCAAGAGAAAATTGGGGATGCCTGCAAAAAATAACCAATTGTAAATTTTATTTAAACCCCTGTACTTCATGGAAGATTATGAGATACAATATAAAAAACAGCCCCATATGAAGCAGCGGAGGATGCAGTATGCAGGGGGCTTGGAGTGTTGGATGAACCAAAGAAGAGACGGATTCTGGATGCGGATGCTAAAAGGTGCCATTATCGGCATTGCGGCGATCTTGCCTGGCGCAAGCGGAGGGGTGATTGCGGTTTCCCTTGGCGTTTACCGCCCGGTAATTGATGCTGTGGTGGGCTTTTTTCATGCGATCAAGCGCAACACGCTGTTCCTGCTGCCTCTGGGCATCGGTGGCGTAATTGGCCTTTTTGCTACAAGCCGCCTGGTGGAGTGGTTGATCGCAAACTGGGAAATGCCCGTGATGTATGCGCTCATCGGCATGGTGCTCGGGGGTGTACCATCCTTTATGGTAGAAGCCAACCAGCATGGCTTTAAAAAACGCTATCTGCTGGGAACCGCGTTTGGGATTGCCTTGATTCTGCTGTTTGCTGCAGGAGACCGGCTTTTGACCGATGGGCAAGCCTGGCCGTTTACGATGTGGACCGCGGCGCTTGCGGGGGTGCTCATCGCGCTTGGCACGGTGATTCCTGGCATCAGTACTTCGTTTATTTTGATGTATATGGGACTTTATGAGCCACTGCTTTCTGCGCTCAACCGGTTCGATATCCCCGTTATGGCATGTGTTGCCGTAGGCGCTGGAGCAACCGTGCTTGCAACCATTGCGTTTGTCAAGCGAATGTTTGACCGGCATCATGGATATGCATATTATACGGTGCTTGGTTTGCTTGCAGGATCCATCGTGCTGATTTTCCCGGGCTTTTCATGGTCCTGGATTCAAGTGCTGTGCGTTGCCTTATTTGCAGGTGGGTTTGCAGCGACCTATTTTCTTTGCAGGAATTCGGGTTCGAATGAAAAAAAGCCGGCTTGACCGCTGCGCTTTGCTTTCGATAAAAAACGGATGGAGGAATCAAAATGAAGAAACGCCTGTTTGCGCTAGCGCTTTGCCTCATGATGGCCATTGCGCTGATCCCAAGCATGCCGGCTGAGGCGAAAGTTTTACCGGGCATGACCAGCAAGATCGATTATGATAATACCGATCCCAACCGCTACACGATTGAGATCGATCTGGTCAACCAAATCATCACCGTTTATGAAGGGCCGATCGGCGGGCCGATTGTGCTCCAAAGCCTGTGCACAACCGGGAACGAAGAAAACCAGACGGGAGCGGGCACCTTTAAATTGGGTGATTTGAAAGAACGCTTCGGCTATTTCGTTGCGTTCGGCCAATATGCGCAGTATTGGACGCAGGTGGTACGCGGCATCTATATCCACTCCGTTATGTATAATTCTACCAAGCTTTCCAGCATGTCCCGCTCAGCGTATAATAACCTGGGCAAGGCTGTATCCCATGGTTGCGTGCGTGTGCTGCCCCATGTAGCGCAGTGGATTTTCTATAATTGTCCGCCGGGGACAACCTGCAAGATCGATCGTAAAAAAGAGGCTGATCCCGATCTTGTGAAGCGACTGAAGGCGGAAATCCCTTCCTATTCTAAATATGAGCAGCCCGAAGATACAAAGGCTGACCCAGTGGTAATCCCTGCGATTGCCCGTTATGATAATGTGCCGGTGCGCACAGGCTTTTCAACTTCGCGTGATACCACTGTGGCAACGCTTTCCCGCGGCCAGAAAATGACGCTCCTGCAGATCGGTTCGGATTGGTGCAAGGTAGAACTTGAAGATGGCACGCTCGGCTATGTGAAAACGCAGTATATCTTCTTCTACCCGGATGCGCCTGTGGAAACACAGGTCACCTATACTGCTACCCAGAAAACCTATGTATATGAATCCATGAGCACGAGCGCGAAGAAGCTTGTCACCATCCCCAAAGGTGGAGAGGCAGAAGTGGTATCCAACCCCAAAAAAGGCTGGTGGTATGGCTCTTATAATGGTGTAGAGGGCTATCTGCGCACCAAATACGTTGAAAAGGAGACTTCGCTTGTCTATCCGAAACTGGAAGATGCCTTTGGAGTACAGGAAGACACCAGCACAAATGACGGTGTATCCATTGGCGGCTCGCAGAGCTCGGGAACGGTGACAGGTTCCGGCGTTTCTTCTGGCACGCGCGTTAAGGAAGGAACGCAGGCGCGCATGCGCGCGACAGGCAGCACCAGCGCGCCGGTTGTGGCACTCATCAACGGCGGCACGCCGGTTACGATTCTTTCTGTTTCAGAAACTGGCTGGTATTACTGCAAGGCCAATGGCTACACGGGCTACATGCATAACAGCTGCTTGATTATGGGCTAAATATAAAAGGAAATGGAACCGCCGGCGCGTGCATCAGCATGGCCGGCGGGTATTTTTTATGGAAGGTTGGCTATGAAACAAAAGAGGATTGCACTCCTAATAGTCGTGCTGGTTTGGACGCTTTTCGCTTGCAGCGGCACCATGCAAGACTGCACTGGCTTTATCGGACGCTCTGGAGCAGATTATTTTGTGGTCACGGAGGATGCAACGGGGGAGGATGTTGGGTTCCGCATTACAGAGGAAACCGAATTGCGCATCGAGGCTTTGGCAGCAAAGGAACATGGAATCGACCGCATAGTTGCAGGGCTTTTTGTTACAGTGGCATTAGGAGAACCGGCCGAACGGCCGGAGGGGTTCATCGGCAAATCCCCCACCGAAGAGCTTGCCTGGTATTATGCACAAACCGTAACCATTACGGATGTGGATCCAATGCTGGTTTTGCCGCTAGGATAAGTACGGCGGAAGTCAGCCGTCCGGCCGGTGCAGCCCGTCGGCACGCGCAATAAGCTTTGGCATTGCGGCCCAGAGGTTATGCCGTTTCATGCGGTGGCCTATCCGGGCGGGGAAAAAGAGAAGGCAACGGGAACATGAAAGCATATGCCAACAGAATGGCACAATGCCTGCTTTATGAATAAGAAAATCTGCATATCCCCAAATGCAACGGACCTTTAGGCATGAGGCGTCCGAAGGCGCACGCCTTTCCAGAAGGCAATGCTTTAGGCATTCTGTGCGGATTTTCTGATTTTCTGCCTATGGTATACTCACGAAAATGTTGACCAGCCGGGATCGTAACCCAATGGCATGTGGAGATGCTGCGAAGCAAAGGTTAGATGCTGCAGCCCCCGCTGCCGTTTATGAAATTAGCCTGTCATTCCAGTTTTCAATTTCGATGCCGGTATAATAATGTTGCAGGATGGCGCGATAGTCGTCGCCTTCTTTGGCCATGGCATTTGCACCGTATTGGCTCATTCCAACGCCGTGCCCATAGCCCAGGGTAGCAACGCGCACATCCCCATCCACAAATTCAATGGTAAAATTGGCACTTGGCAGATCAAGAGCACCGCGTAACTGCCGCCCGGTAACTTCAATCGCCCCAATCTGTACAGATTCCACACGGCCGCTTGCATAGCGAGAGATAATCCGCACCTGCTCTTCCAGCTTTTTTTAGGAAAGGCCCGCCTTGGGGAATGCCGCATTGAGCTTGGTTGCAAAGCTTTTGCTGGAAAAGGTGGTAGTTTCTGCATAGTGCGCAGTGCCTTCCTCTCCCGGGCTTGCAACGCTTACAAGATAAGGCTCGGCGCTTGCGAATACGTTTTCGGAATTTTCCGTTACGCCCCCTGACGTGGAATGATAAAGCGCTTCAATCAGCTCCCCATCATAGGTTGCAACTTCTCCAGCCGTACCATAAACGGCTTCCCGGATGCGGCCGGAATAATATTCCGCATCCGTACCCCATTTTTCAGCAAGCTGCTCCGGCGAACGGTAGGATTGACAACAGGCACTATCCGTGCAGATATCCGCGCCTAAACGACCACAGGGCGTTCCGCCGCAGGCTGCAAGGTGGCGCAGGGTGAACGTGCGTGCGGCGATGGCCTGCGCCTTGAGCGCTTCGGTCTCAAATGAAGCGGGCATCTCAGCCGCTACTACGCCGCAGAGGTATTCTTCGAGCGGCATGGAGCGCACGCAGTCGTTTTCATCGTCATATACTGCGATTACGGCGGAAATGTCCTCTGGAATCGGGAGCGGTTCCGCCGTTTCCTGCCCGGCAATTGCACATCCGCGCAGCAGCAGCACAAAAAAGCTCAGCGCAAACGCGGCGAGCCCGAGCGGCAGCGGATGCAGGAGAAGCGGGAAAGCGGGCGGCGCAGCACGCCTGCGTACCCGGCGGGTTGAAGGACGGTATTCCATGCTTCCATCCCTATGCAGGAAGATTGCGTTTCATGCATTTGCTTCTGGTATCATAGCGCTTGTGCATGTATAATAAAGGGGAAAGATGACAAATCATGTCAAAGGAGAGGCGCAGGCATGCAGGAACAGAACAACGCGGGTACGGCACGGGATAAGCGGGAAATGATAGCCCTGCTCAACGGTGGGGATAAGCGTGAGCTTCGTGCTTTCATGCAGCTGTATTCCAAGCAGATCTACGATCGGGCTTTTGATATTACACACGATGCGGTGCAGGCGAAGCAGGCAACGCGGCGTGTTCTTGCCGAAGTAGCGACGCTTGCAGGGCACGGCGGCTTGAAAGAGAACATCGATGCACAGCTTATGGCGCTTACGGATCAAGTCTGCAGCGAAGCGCTGTTTTTCAATGGCCTTGTAGATGAGGCGATGAAGCCCGATACGAATAAACGCATACAGGATGCCGTGCGGGCTGAAGCGCCAGCCGCTCCGGAACCTGCCGCAGCCGCTGAACCCATTGCATCCATCGACAATAAGACGTGGGTGTATGCTGAAAACGCACCATTAGAAGAGACTGCCCTTAAATCGGAAACAGAAGATGGGCCGGATGCACGAGCGGCTGAACGGGAAATGTTTGCAGCTGAAATAGAGGAAGAAGACCTGGAGGCGGAAGTTCCGAACCTGTTTGACGATGAAGAACCATACGCGTCTGAGCCGTCCCTCAAACGTACTAAATCCGAAAAACGCCAGGATGCATACAGCCAGGATACGGAAGAGGGCGGCGCGGGCCCGCTGCTTGTAATCGCAATCATTTTACTTTCGCTGGTGGTGGTGTTCCTCGTATGGATCCTTGTTGTAAAGCTAATGACAAGCGGGGTGCTGCCCAATTATGACTTTGGCTTTGCACGCTGGTTCAACACGCATGTGTTTGAGCTATATTAATACCATATTATGTTCCTGCAAACACTATTGACAGTCACGTGACCATGTGTTAACATATTAACGGCAGGAATGGAATTCCTGCATATCCGAGGAAAAGGAGGATTTGCTATGGATGGATTCCTTGCATACATTGTAGGTTGGAGCCTGCCTGCTCTGATGTGCCTGCTGGTAGGGCTTGGATTGTTGATTTTTGAAATGTTTACACCAGGTATGGGAATTCCAGGCCTTTTGGGTGTAGCAGCTTTGGTGGCTGCGATTGTGCTGCGAGCAGATACACTTGCATCGGCGCTCATTACGTTGGCGCTTATCCTGGTGATCCTGGGAATTGCTGCATTTTTTGTATATCGCTCCTTCCAGAAAGGGGCAATTTCACGCTCCCAGGTGGTGCTTAAAGATACCATCGAAGAAAAATCCACCTCGCTTTCCGATGCAGCCGCACAGGAATTGATCGGACTTGAAGGGGAATGCTTAACGGCGCTGCGCCCTTCGGGCAATGCGGATTTTGATGGACGCAAGCTGGATGTGGTGAGTGCGGGTGAGTTTATTGAGAAAGGCAGCCGCGTGCGCATTGAGGCGGTAGAAGGGCTGCGCATCTTGGTAAAGAAGATTTAAAGAAGGCGAGGGCTGCTTTCCATGAAATTTTGCATGAAATGCGGTGCATTCTATGAAGATAAGGATGGCAAAGGCTGCCCGAAATGTGCGGAGAATGCGCAGCTGCATGCTGCAGCGGAAGCGGCTGAAATCAATCATGAAATGGATACGGAATCGGCACGGCGCGCGCGCAGGCGCGCCTGGATTGAGCTTGTGATTGGCGTGCCGACATTCATCGGCGTGATTTATTTGATTGTTTATCTCATCCGGCTCATCCGGGGAGCATAAATAAAAGAACCAAAGAATAAAAACGAAACAATAAGGGAGGACTTCATATGCCAGAACTGGTAGTTTCCGTCATCATCATCGTTGCTGCAATTATTTTCCTTGCGATATTCTTTAGCTTCGTGCCGGTAGGCTTGTATATTTCGGCGCGCGCTTCCGGCGTCAAGGTCGGGATCGGCCAGCTCGTGGCAATGCGGATTCGCAAGGTTGTGCCTTCGCGCATCATCAACCCGATGATCAAATCAACCAAAGCCGGCCTGGTAATTTCGCTCAATAAACTCGAAGCGCATTACCTCGCAGGCGGCAATGTAGACCGCGTTGTAAACGCGCTCATCGCTGCGCAACGTGCAGGCATCCCGCTGGACTTTGAGCGTGCCTGCGCAATCGATCTTGCCGGGCGTGACGTGCTTAATGCCGTGCAAATGAGCGTGAACCCCAAAGTGATTGAAACGCCTGTAATCGCGGCGATTGCAAAGGATGGCATTGAGCTGCGTGCAAAAGCGCGCGTAACGGTCCGTGCGAACATCGACCGCCTGGTTGGTGGTTCGGGAGAAGAAACGATCATCGCGCGCATCGGCGAAGGCATCGTTACAACGGTAGGTTCTTCCATAACACACAAGGACGTGCTTGAAAATCCGGATCTGATTTCCCGCACTGTTTTAAACAAGGGCCTGGATGCAGGAACTGCGTTTGAGATTCTTTCAATCGACATTGCGGATGTGGACGTTGGCCGCAACGTTGGCGCGCAGCTCCAGATTGACCAGGCCGAAGCCGATAAGCGCATCGCCCAGGCAAAGGCGGAAGAGCGCCGCGCAATGGCTGTTGCGCAGGAGCAGGAAAACAAGGCGGAAGTGCAGGGCATGCGTGCCCGCGTGATCGAAGCGGAGGCCGAGGTGCCGCGCGCGATCGCTGCAGCATTCCGGGAAGGCAAACTGGGCGTTATGGATTACTACAATATGCAGAACGTGATTTCCGACACCAAGATGCGCGACTCCATCGCAGGTGGCGCACAGACGGAAAAGAAGGAATAAGCGTGCGCTGAACGGTCCGGCGCCGGATGAAACGCCCGGAGAAGGGAGCGCAGATGGAAGTTTTAATCGTTATTATTGCGATCATCGTTGCGGTGGTCAACGCGAATAACAAGAAAACGCAGGCGCAGCGGAAAACGCAGCAGCGGCAGGCGAATGCGCGTACGCCCGATGCAGAAGAGGCCCGCGCAGCCGAGCGGTTGCGGGATTACCAGGCGCAGCGCCGCCAGGCAGAAAGCAAAAACGGCAACGGTGCACCAACTGTGACCGTGCCTATACCGCAGGTTGCACCGCATACGCAGGGCAGCGGGGCTGCACCGGCAGGCACTGCATGGCGATGCTCTTGCGGTGAAACAAACCGCGCTACTGCAAAGTTCTGCACGCGCTGCGGCAAGCCGCGCTATGGTGGCAGCATGAACTATGCGTCTACGGAGGGTAGAGGCCGTTCGCCAGAGGGCGCTCCGGCGCCTTCGCAGAATCGCAAAGCCAAAGCTGCGCCGCAAGGCAGGGTGCATCCTGCTACGGCTTCCGTAACACAGCATGTGGTGAAACCGTTGACGGAATCCTCGCATCGACATGTGGAATCCAGCATGATTGGCGTGCAAGAGTGCCACGAGCCTCCGGAATTCCAGATGAAGGAACGGGACGCCTATGCACAGGAAAAGGAACGAGAACTGTTCCCTTATGGCCTGGATTTTGGAAAGGACGCTGTGCTGCAAGGCGTGCTGTATGCGGAGATTTTGGGGAAACCCAAGGCACTCAGAAAGCGCGGCGCATAGGAACAAAGCAATATAGAAAGCTTAAAAAGCCCGGATGGCATCAGCCCGGGCTTTTTGCATCGAAAAAAAGCGCATTATAAAGGGGAGGCCTAGAAAAATATCGCCTTGAAGGGCATATTAGGGCAGCTACATCGTCATCGGCGGGATGCCTCCGCCTCTTTCGCGCCTCTGCTGCACATCTACCGCTTCAAGGGTGTAGTATTAAGTTCGGCCTCATTTGTTCCGGCGCAAGGCGGACGAGCTGCAGGCAGGGTGCCCCCTCTTCCAGGCCAGCCAACACAGCGCCGGGGCAAATGGGGCTGAAATGAGCCGGCGTTTTCCTATGGCGCTGCCCCTTTAGCACGGTTAGCCTAGAAAAAAGCTTTTACATAGTGGAGCAACTGTGCATGCCGCTAAACCCGATTTAGGTTCGAGAAAGAATGTGGGGGTTCACGCCGAAGGTTTTATGGAAAGCTATATTCGGCATGCGCGCGGGCGGCCAGAAAAATGGAAAGACGGCTCCGTGAAGAGAGCAGTCCATAGAATCTATCATCAATTGAAAAATGCATTGAACTTGCAAAGCGTTTTTATCTTGGGGATATACAGGGAACGGATGGATTTGCAAGCGTATGCAATAGCTCTCAATCAGCAAATAGCAATCGCTTCCATGGATAACATATGAAACCCCGGGCAGTCTTCCCGCCAAAACGAAATCGTTCACCTCGCCACGATCCGCATCTTTAGGGGCTGCCCTTCCGTAACTACAAGAATTCCATATTTGCGTTGACTGCACCAGCTTCTTAGAACATCAACTGCTTGCCCATTGCTATCCGGCTGCTTCCTGTGCCGCCAATAAAATGCGTTATCTCACTTTGTTGCACACTTCGCCACCGATGCAAGCGGAAAAGGGGGGTAAGCCGTGTTACGGCCGCATCCGCCCCTGCATAGATATGGCCAGCGCGAACGAGAGAACCAATGCTAAGGATTTTTCTCATCATGGCGACTTCTATCACAAAACGGCATGTATCAATCAAATAGACACAAAAAAGCTCGAATCATCCCAATGTCAAGGCAAAAACCCTGGCCGCATATTGTGCTTTCCTTGCTTTTATGCGGGCTGCGCTTAGCGCAAAGCCCGAGTTTGTTAGGCTCCGGCTGGCGCAATGGTATTTTATCGTTTGCGCCGGCCGGCCGCATTGCGCAGATAGCCGCTGCGCTGGCTTTTTACATCGCTTACCGTTATGACGGCATTCGGCGCAATCGACTGCACCAGCGCGATGGCCTCGTCTGCAAGCTTGCGGCGCAGGGTAGAGATAAGAAGGTAGCGGGTCTGGTCGTCGCGCCCCTGTGCGGCAAGCTCCGTAACGCCAAAACCGTTTTGACGGAGCGCTGCTGTGATCTTTTCGCTGGTTTCGCGGTCCATTACTACCGTCTGCATGGAGCAAAGGCCAAATGCCAGCCGCTCTTCCAGCCAGCTGCCGACGTAATTGCCCATTGCATAGGCAAGCGCATAGGCCACCATCTTGAGCGGGTCAGACTGATAGTTGGTAAGCACATTCCCCGCGATGATGAGCCAGAGCGAGATTTCGATGAGGGCGATAAGGGAACCAATTAACCGTTCCCCGCGGTTGATGAGCACGATGCGCAGCGTGCCGAGCGAAACTTCTACGATCTTCCCAAGGAAAATCACCAGATATACCCAAATGGTACCCGTGGCCAGAAATTGGGAAAACGCTTCAAAAAATCCAGTCATGCGCTTGCTACCTCCCGTGAGAATTGGGGAATGAATCCCAAATTCATTATGGCATAGGCAGGATGGGAAATCAACCTCCAACGCGGATCTGCGCTGTCGCTACATGCGCGAGAAATGCTGCATCGTGTTCCACAAACACCATGGTGGGGTTCCCAGTGCAAAGCAGCGATTCGATCTGCATGCGGGATAGGACATCCACATAGTTGAGCGGCTCATCCCAGAGGTAGAGGTGCGCCTGCTCGCAAAGGCTCCGCGCCAGCAGAACCTTCTTGCGCTGGCCGGCGGAAAAATCCGCCATATCCT
>ERZ1643251.5200-NODE-5200-length-10770-cov-4.658423_pt1 | contig 10770 bp, 6 predicted proteins | sample MGYA00579261_ERZ1643251 | MGnify/ENA primary metagenome ERZ1643251 (study PRJEB29033, sample SAMEA4952267) | chicken gut metagenome | biome: Broiler Chicken; feature: Gastrointestinal Tract; material: Caecum | place: Ireland | collected 2018 | study: Broiler...
GCTCATGGAACGGTCGAGAGACTCGGCTATGCGCAGGATGACGGACAGCTTCATGACCGCCGCAAGATCTTCTTCCTGCACTATGTCCTTATACTTGTTCCACTCCTGCATGTTGAACTCGGACGGATGATGCCCGAGAGCCACGAACGCCGCGAGCACCATGTCGCGGTGCGAAAGCCCGTAAAGAGTGGAGTTGAGTATGAAATAGAAGGAATGCTTGTTGTGAGCGTAATATTTGAGGCGCACTCCGATATCGTGCATGAGAGCCGCAACGCGCAGCACCTTCACGTACATCCTCGGCAGCTTGTGCAGCACGCGCAGCTGCTTATAGAGCATGATGGAAAGATTGCACACCTGCTCGCAGTGCTTTATGTTCTGGTCGCAGTAGTACAGCTGGGTATATACCGAGTGCGCGACGATATCGCTTATCGGCTTTTCCAGCGTAGTAGGCACGGCGTGATTGAACATTATACCTTCGCGGATGCCCGACGCGGATACGACCACGTTTGCGAAATTGGTGCTGTCGAAGAAGGATTTCATTCCGGCGAGCGCGGAAACGAATATGTCCGCCCGCTCTTCGTTGAGCCCTTTTATCTTGGCGCGCTTGTCCACGGGCAGGACGCGTATGGTGTCGTAAATATTGAGGAACTCCTCTTTGCTTATGGAATAATTGTGTATCGCGGACAGCGGATAACGGCGCAGCCTCTGGCTTATCGTCGCGAGGTTGCGGAAAGACCCGCCCACGCCTATCAGCTGCACGTCGGGTTCTATCTCTTTGAGCCACGGGATCTCCGCGAGCTGGTTGCCGATGTACTCTTCGATAAGTTCGGACACGCGCTCGGGAGGAGTGTTCCCGTCGTTGAACAGATCGCTGAGGGTTATCGCGCCGAAAGGCAGCGTCGTGCGGTTGAGGATGTTGCGCCTGTTATACTGCACGAGCTGGAAGCTGCTCCCGCTGATGTCTATTATCACTCCCTTGGGTATATCCAGCGAGTTTATGACTCCGTGGTAAATGAGCTGAGTCTCTTCCTCTTCGGAAAGCACTCTCAGCTTGAATCCGCACGTAGCGTTCACTTCCTCGAGAAAGCTCTTCTGGTTCTTTGCGCGGCGGACGGCGTTGGTGGCGATGGCATAGACCTTGTCCACATTGTTCGTATCGCACAGTTTTTTGAACATTTTAAGCGTTTTGACGGCTTGCGCGATACGCGAAGGCTTGATGTATCCGTCGCGTTCCATATCCTGTCCGAGTCTTACCTGTTCCTGCAATTCGTCGAACACAACGAAGTGGCCGTCGTTATGACCATCCTCGAGCACATAAGCGAGCATCAGCTTGGCAAGATTGCTGCCCATGTCTATTACGGCAATTTTTTCCATATAGCTCCTTCTTTCCTGTCGTTATACCATCACACATTGTCACCTGTTACATTATAACACAACTTATTCGGTTTGTAAATACCTTTTTGAAAAATAATTTAGAGAATATTTATTAAATCGTTTACAACCGCCGTTGCAAAGTGCTATAATTTATTGATATGAGGTACGCAAGAAAAATTTTTACGAGTCTGATCGCCATACCGATCGCCGTGCTTACGGCAACGGCGGCGCTCCTTGCGCTGCCTCTCACCCGCCCGAGCGCGGCGGAAGCCGCAACGGGAGCAGCCGGACTCTCTTACGATTATATAATGAGCGCCCCTCTCGCCGTAGCGGCGGAAGACGAAAACGTCTACGTCCTCGATGAAAGCGGCGAAGTATCCTCGCTCGCGGACGGAGCCGTCGGCAAATTCACGGGCGAGACGTTCACGCCCGGCGGAGCGGCAAGCGCGGACAAACTCGCTGCGTTCGGCGGCGCGGTATACCTTTACGGCAGCGACGTCGTTGCCGTCACATCGGGCAGCGCTGGCATATACGAGATCGCGGAAAACGGCGTTGCCCTGCGCACGGACGCGGAGAGTTCCTCTCCCCTTTCCGTAGGGCTGACCGGGAACGCGGTGACTGCGGCGGCGGACGGCGACGCGCTGTATATAGTGACGGAGAGCGGCGGCAGATACTCTCTTATAAAGTGGTCGGACGGAAATACCGAAACGATCGCGGTCGAACTCCCCGCGGACGGGAACGTGACCGCGTCCGCGGTGCTGGACGGCGTGTTTTATTACGCCACCGATTATACGCTGTATTCCCTCGAGCAGCCCGACGGCTGCGATACCCGCGGCGGCATCATTTCCATGGCGGCAAGCGGCGGCAAGCTGCTGTTCACCACCCGCTCGGGGCGCGTGCATTCTTACGACGGCAGCGTTACGGAGACCGTCCTCGGCAAGTCCGGACACATCTCCGTTTCATCCCGCAGGAACACCGTGGCGTTTGCGGACAAGGGAAACAACAGGGTGACAGTCATGCGCGACGGCGAAACGACGTCTCTCCCCGCGGACAGTCCGAACGCCGCGGCGATAAGCTATACCGGCGAAATATTCGCGGCAAGCGACAATAAAATAGTGAACGTTAGCCGTGACGCGGAAGTGTTCGTTTCGAATGGCATAGTCGCCGATATCTGCTTCGACATAAAAGCGGTGGACAAAGACATCGTATACGCTCTCGGCGAAAACGGCGACCTCACCGAAGCGAACGGCGGAACGGCGATAGCCTCCTCCGTCTCCGCGATAGCGCCTTCGCCGGACGGCGGAGTGCTCGCCCTCGGAACGGACGGTACCGTAACGCATTACGCCGCAGGCGATAACGGCGGCTATGCGGCGGTAAGCTCGTTCACCGCCGCCGCGGGCACGGATATAGACGCGGACAGAGCGGGCAACGTTTACGTCCTCTCGGGCGGAGAGATAAGCAAATACTCCCCCGACGGCAGTACATCCGAAAAACTCGGCGTTTCGGACATCGATTCGTTTGAGATAAGCGAAGTGAGCTTTGCCGCGGACGGTTACGCGGTGGGATTCGGCGATATCGTCACCGTGGGGCTGCACTCGCGCTCGACCGACGTTATCCCGGCGGGAAATGCCGGAACGGATATGCTCGACGGCGAAGAGGACAAAGAAGCATATACGGCTTTCTCTGACGAAAAGTTTAACTCCTCTCCCGCGCCCTCTTCCGAACGCGCGGATATCGCGGTCGTCACGACGGATACCGAGATATATCCCTGCCCCGCGGAAATGCCTTCGGACGCGGGAACGATAACGAAAGGCACTTATGTCACCCTTGTCGCCCGTTACGAAGATACCGATTACTATCTGGCGATAGCCGAATCCGCAGAAGAAGGCAGCGCGATCGGTTACATAAACGTCAACGCGGTCGAAAGGTGCGATTACATGACGGAAGAAGAGACCATTGCCGAATACGGTCCCGATCTGCGCAGATATGTTTATATAGTAAGCCCGATATACAAATACCCCTCGGAAGAGGCACCCGTGCTCGAATCATCCACCATAGATACGGACAGCGACTACAACGAATTCACGGTAGCGCCCTTCGTGAAAGGATATAAGGACGCGAAAGGCGGATCGTGGTACCGCGTCGTCTGGGCGGACGCGAGCGACAAGAACATAACGCTGGACGGATACATGAAAGTATCCACCCTTTCGCTCGTGAGCGGCGACCAGACGGAGCCCGATATCAACGGCGAGATACGCGCGGACGACGGCGTGAGCGCCAAGTGTTATGCGATAGTGAGCGGCGAGTATGTCGAAAACGGCGACCTCGTCGCCGACCGCACGAAAGTGGAGATAGTCGGCGATTACACGAAGTCGGAAGAATACACGCATATCCGTTATAAAGACGAGCACGGCACCGTGCGCGACTGCTATGTGCTTACCGGCGAAGTCATACTGACCGAGGCGGGCCGGTACCAGATAGTCATGTTCGTAGTAGCGGGAATCGTAACGGTATTCCTGATAGTGCTCGTGACAGTTTACCTGCGGCGCAGGAAAAAAATAGATTAAGATCGGCGTTTGCAAACGTCCGAAGCTGGTATCGCTTCGGACGTTTCCGTTTATGCTTTTACCTCGAAATACCGCGGAGCAAAACCGCGGGCGCGGTATTTTTCCACCGAGCGGACGAATATATCGATATCGAAATGCCTGTCCGTGCAAAGAAGTTCGAAATATTCCCCGTTATACGTCATACCGCTTCCCGTCGGATAAAAACCGTTGCGGAGATAAAATCCGCGGCGGCGAAGGCGGAGATCGTTATCCCTCATCCCCTCGCCCGCAAGTTCGGGATCGACGACGACAGGCACGCCGGGGCGCAGCTTTCCGAGCGTTTTTATCGCAGCGGCTCCCCTTCCCGCGTTACGGAAGGCGGGCGCTACCGCGAGAAAAAACAGATACGTCAGCTCGGCATACATCCCCGCGCACATATAGCCTACAGCCTCGCCGCCTTCGGTGAGAGCGTATATGCCCACGTCGTCATCGCCGAGAAAAGAGGACGGAGCAACATATTCGGACGGCGGGAACGCCTCTTTGCCTATTTCGTCCAGCTTATCGAGCAGGGCGCATTTATCGGTGATCCTCGTTGTTTCCATAATAAGTATTATATCACCGTTTTGCGATACATTCAAGTAAATTCGTCGCAGGCACCGCGGTCTTCGCTCGTGGTCGCGGCGACGGCTTCCGCCCCGCTCTCGTCCTCTTCCGCACGCTCGATACGCCCGACGGATATCTCGTAAGCCGTGCGCGTTTCGGACACCTCTTCGGAAAGTTTTTTCACATAGCGGCGGGACTGCACGCGCCCCGCGACGCGCAGTTTCGTGCCGACGGGCAGCGTTTTGCAGTACCTGGCGTTGCGCCCCCATGCGATACACGGTATGTAATCGGATTTGTTGAACGCGCGGTTTACCGCAAGCAGCATATCGCATATCTCGCGCGACAGCGGCGTGGTTCGGTATACCGGCGGCTTGCAGATATAACCCGTCAGTTCGACGGTATTCGGTCCGGGATCGGAGCCGTCCGCTTCTTCCAATTCCTTGACGAACACGGTTAGCATGAGTTTGGAATGCCCGTCCGCCATCTTGTTGTAGCTGCGGAACTGCCCGTCCACCGTTATCCTGTCGCCCGCTTTGGGGTGTATCTCGCAGAGCAGCCGTTCCGCCACGGTGACGGGGATGACATCCGTCTGTTCGCTCAACCGCGGAACGCTGAGGAAAAACTCGTAAAATCCTTCCCCGCATATCTCGTGCGTGAGCTCGGGCTCGGTGACTATCTCTCCCGAGAGGTGTACCTTGTTCGTCGTGTTGCGATCTTCGCTTGTCATTTCGTTACTCCTTTATCTGTCTTCCGGTATGGTCTATGGTATAACCTTCGGTATATATCATGTCGCCTACCGTCATGAACGTATATCCTTTCGCCTTCAGCCCGTCCAATATCAGCGGAAGGGCTTCCGTCGTATGCTCGCCGTTGTTGTGCATGAGCACTATGCTGCCGTTCCTCACCGAGCCGAGCACGCGCCCCGCTATCTCGCCCGCGCTCAGTCCCTTCCAGTCGAGAGTGTCCACATCCCACTGCACGGTGACGAGCCCCTCTTCTTCCGCCGTGCGTATGAGCACGTCACTGTACGAGCCGTAAGGCGGTCTGAACAGTTTCGGGCGGTCGCCCGTGACCTTTTCGATGATGTCGCAGGACAGCCCGAGTTCGTTACTTATGTCGTCCGCGCTCATGCCGCCCATGTCGGGATGAGTATTGCTGTGCGTTCCTATCTCGAAACGTCCGCTTTCGGCAAGCGCGCGCAGCTGCTCGTGGTATTTGTCCGCCCACATGCCCACAGCAAAGAACGTGGCGCATGCGTCGTATTCCTCCACGATATCGAGTATATCCGGCGTTTTATCCGCTCCCCATGCCGCGTCGAACGTCAGCGCCACCACCTTGTCTTCACGCTCCACCGAATATATCGGCAGAAGACGCGGACTGCGCCCCAGATACACGCAGGCGCTGTCCGTCACCGTTACCGACGCTATCGCCGCGGCGATAAGCACGACCGTCACCGCCACCGCCACTATCGTTCGTTTACTCGCTATCGCTATCTTCATCACGCCCGACTCCCCGATGATAACAGATTAATGCGCGCGGAAAACGACAACTTTTGCCGAAACGGCGCGTAAAATCGCGACGCCTCCCGCCCGCGTTTGTATAACGTATGCTCCGCCGCCCGCGATTATGCAAAAACGCCCGCGCGTTGAGCGCGCGGGCGACGGCAAACCGACGCATATCATTTGTCCGTTTTTCCGACGAGCACGGGCAGAGCATTATCTTTCTTCTTCAGCGCGCCGATAAACTGCATCGCGCCGACGGCGATAAGGAATACGCCGAACACGTTTTTGAGCAACCCCGCGTCCGCCGCCACGGCAAGAAAGGATACGCCCGTCGCCGACGCCGCCGCAGGGAGCGCGACGGTGAAAAAATACTCCGCGCGCAGCAAGCCGTTTTTGGCATGAAAAAACAGGCTCACGGCTGACATCGGCAGGAACACGACGAGATTTATCGCCTGCGCCGCATGACGGGAAAATCCGCAAAGGAGAGTAAGGAGGGGTATGAGCAGCGTGCCGCCTCCCATGCCCATCCCGCCGAGCGCGCCGCCCGCGGCTCCGGCAAGCACGAGAGTCAGCCCTTCCATACCGTCCACGCTCCCGCGCCCGCCACTATGAGCGCAAACACGACCGCCACCGCTTTGGGCGGAGCGCCCGCAAGAGCGGCGGAACCCAACGCGCCGCCGACTACGGCTCCCGCGGCAACGAGCAGCGCGGACAGCGGATCCGTCTCCCCCTTCGCGGTATACACCGCGGCGGCGGCAAGACATACCGGGAATATCACGAGCACGGTGGTAGCGTGGCTCACCTTCACTTCTTCGCCGAGGATATTCTCGAGAAAGGGCACGCAGAGCATGCCTCCGCCGCCTCCGAGCAAGCCGTTTATCGCGCCGACCGCGACCCCTACCGCCGCCTCGAGCACTCTCCTTCCCGCTTTTGCCTTCGCCTTCGCTTTTACCATAATTTATATATAATATAATGCGCAAAAAATCGGAAAAAATTTGCGTGTTTACGGATAAAAACGTTTGCATATCGAAAGCGATTACGGTATAATAGAACAAGTATTGACTATGGTGAGAACTTATGCTGTTTTCACGTTTAAGGATGCTTATACAGATGCAATCGAAAATCAATTCGTTAAGAAAAAGATCGCTCACGATCGTCGCGCTGATCGTTGCGGCGGCACTCGTGCTTTCGCTGATCGCGTTCTTCCCCGTCGCGGCGGGAAGCCGCACGGAAAAAGCGGCGGCTGTGGACATGGTGGAAGAGACGACCGTCACGAACGGCGAGTTCACCGAAACTTCGGGTTCGGAAACGCTCATGACTCCTTCGAGCTGGACGAGCAACGCGGTATCCGTTATAAACGAAGATAACGTCATATCCGGCGTCGTGGATCTGGATCCCGCGGCGCTTGACAGCGACGCTCTCGAAGACCTCGGTCTGGAAGCCGGCGACGTCATACGCACTCCCTTCGGCAGCAACTCGGGCAGCAATATGTTCGCGGGTTCGGACGCCAACGCCCTGTTCATCAACTCCGACGGAGCGGACATCGTTTACGGCTACGACTCTTCGAGCATATCTCTCGACGCAAGCTCCTACTACGAGATAAGCGCATGGGTGAAAACGAGCGACTTCGGCGACGGTCAGGGCGCGAGCCTTAAAGTCTCCGGCATGGAGAACGACATCATCATAGAGGATATCGATACCGTCGACTATTACAATGAAAAAGGCGTATCTCAGGATGATGTAAACAATAGCAAATACTATTACGGTTGGGTGGAATACAAGATATATATCGCGACGAGCACGATGAGCGCGCCTTCGATCACGATCAGTCTTCAGCTGGGCAGCAGCGTATCCTTCACCGATCCCTCCTCTTCCTCGGAAGAGCCCCGCGTCATCTCCGACGAATCCAACGGCTGGGCGCTGTTCGATCACGTCACGGCGAAACAGTATACTTACAATACTTTCGTCTCCCGCGTCGCGGACATAAACGATACGCATACGTTCATCGATCCGTTCGAGGAGCGCACTTACGCCCTTTCGGACGACGGATGCGCGCTGTATTACGACGAGAACGATTCCGCGTTCCTTTCCGTTGACGAAAACGGCAATATCCTTTCCGAGGGCGACGCAGACTTCACCGCCAACATAATCGGCGACTTTGAAGAGAACAGGATGACCCGCTGGGACAGCGCGCAGCAGTCCTACGGGGTGCAGCCCGAAGTCGGCGCTTACGGCGCGGAGAGCGAAGAACTCGGCATCGACAACGCGGAGGACATCCCCTACTCTCCCGACGGCGAGAAGGGCAACATCCTCATGATAAACACCTTCGACGCCAAGAGCGAGACTTTCAAGTCCGCTTCCGGAGGCGTCAAGAGCTGCGACTTCACGATAGAGCGCCGCACCAATTACCGTCTCTCGGTATGGGTCAAGACGGTGGGCGAATCCCCCGCGGGCATAGTGATCGCGGGCGACGATTACCGCGGACCGCTGAACGACCCCAACGATAAGGTCAATAACGGCAAAGGTCAGCTCATGGTCGCGGCAACGCAGCTCAGCGGAGGCGACGACGACATGCGCTACGGCTGGAGCGAGCAGGTGTTCTATCTGCAGGGTTCGGTGTACAACGATTACGACGTGCATATCGAGCTTTGGCTGGGCATGCGCGCGGGCGGTGAAACGAGCGCCGCAAACGCCTCGGGCATCGCGATGTTCGACAGCATCCGCATCGAAGAGATCACCTACGACGAGTACTCGACGAACAGCAGCAGCGGCACCACGGTGACGTTCGACGGCGAAGCCGCGGACAACTCCATAACCAACGGCTACTTCGACGAGTTCGGCGATCCCGACGGAGACTCCAACATATACTCCCCCGAGAACTGGACCCTCACCGTAGCCGGCAAGGACGAGACGAAGGGCATGAGCACCAACGTCTATAACGACGATTACCTCGACTATACCGTAGCCGGTATCGTGTCCTCGGACATGACCGCATACAAGTACAAAGTCCCGGGCGCTGCCGACCGCTATCTCGAAGGTCCCCTTACCCCCAAGGCTACCGCACCCGACAACAAAGCGGACAATCTGCTCCTGATCAAGGCGGAGGATCTCCCCGCGGATAAGGACGGCGTTGCGGTAGGTTACTCTTCCGCAAGTTTCAGCGCTTCGGCGAACACGGTACAGCGCATAGACGTAAAGATGCGCGTCGAGAACATAAGCGGTTACGGCGCAAACCTCGTGCTCAAGAGCGGCGACAAGGAAGTCGCTACCATACAGCGCATAACCGACACTAACGACGGATCCTTCGCACTGTACGCCGGAGACGGATATATGACTTATACCTTCTTCGTGCAGACGGGCGATTCCAGCCTCAGCGATCTTTCGCTGGAGATATGGCTGGGCATGTACGATAAAGACCGTAACATGAGCAAGCTGTCCGCCGGTACGATATACGTTTCCGAAGTGACGATGACGCAGCTCAACGAGATGACTACGGACGACGAAGGCAACGAAGTAGCCGACGAGACTTCCCTCTCCGGCGCGCGCGCGGACTTCGCGAGCCGTTGCCGCGAGTATAAGAACGTATTCAACGTGAGCAAGCGTATCCCCTTCTTCGCCTGCTACTCCACATACGGCAGCACGATAGGCGGCGCGTACAACATCTACGACGACGGCGCGGTAAAGACCTCTTACAACTGGTCGCTCGGCACCGTACTGTCTAACGCCGCCGACAGCGACGACGCGGTATCGTTCGGCTATTACGATCTCTCGTCCAAAGACGACTCAGTTCTTCCCGAGAACTACACGAAGGAAGGCACGAGCAGCGACGACGCGCTCGTCATAACGAACAAGACCGCGGCTCATTCCGAGGTCACGGGCGACGTCACCTATACGCTGGACGGCGATTCGTATTACCGTCTTACCGTAACGGCTCAGGTGTACATCCCCGTCAAACAGGCGTCCGCGGATTACAAGGGCGCGTACATCGGTATCGACGAGACCGAATATTATATAGACGACATAAAGAGCACCGTGAACGATAAGGGCGAGGGCGTGTTCCGAACGTTCGACCTCTACATCCACACCGACGGCACCGCTCCTTCCGAGACCGAGGACAGTACGAGCACCGACGCGACCACGCGCACGATAACGATAGCCTTCGGTATCGGCGGCACGGATCTCGGCGAGCGCGCGGTAGGCACGATGATCGTGAGCGGCATAACCGTCACGCAGATAGACAGCACTACGTTCAACGACGCGAACGACCGCGTACAGAACTCCGGCGCGACAGCCGGCAAATACGAAGGTATCGCCGACTATACGGGCGGCGAGACGGACGACGCCGAAGAGGACGAAGACGAAGATATCGGTTCGACGGACGCATCCGGCAACAACTGGTACATCTACATCTCCGTAGTTCTTGCGGTAGTCATAGTGATAGCGGTGATCGCGGCGATCGTCAGATACGTTGCGCTCAAGAAGAAGAGATCGGGCGAACGCTCCCCTTCGGAGAGACATTCCTACGACCGCGAGATCACGCCCGTTCGTCAGCATAAAGCGCTTGTGGAGAACGAGACCGCGGACGAGGCTTCCGGTTACGACGCGTTCGACGAGGATATCGAGGATCGTATAGCTACGATGCAGGCGATCGCCGAAGCGGAAGCGCTTGCAGGCGAGAATGCCGCGGCGAATGCGGAAAACGCACCCGAAGCGACCGAGAGCGATCAGTCCCCCGCTCCGGAAGA
>ERZ1643251.5201-NODE-5201-length-10767-cov-5.548637_pt1 | contig 10767 bp, 10 predicted proteins | sample MGYA00579261_ERZ1643251 | MGnify/ENA primary metagenome ERZ1643251 (study PRJEB29033, sample SAMEA4952267) | chicken gut metagenome | biome: Broiler Chicken; feature: Gastrointestinal Tract; material: Caecum | place: Ireland | collected 2018 | study: Broiler...
TTATATGAACTACTTTTTTTTATCTTAATTGTTGCACTTGATATGATAATTCACCCTCCTACAAATGCGGCTGGCGGACAATATGTCCGCCAGCCGCTGATTTTTTACTTGGGTTGAAATATCAAGATGAGCTTTGAGTTGTATAGGCTATTGACTTTTAGTGTTAAGAGCTTGTTCTATTGGGGTTGAAATCGCGGAAGGACAAGTTTATGAGGGCATTTTTGAGCGATATGTGCCTTCGTCCCTCTTGTTATGATTGCCCTTCGAGAGGCGCTCACAGAGTTAGCGATTTTACCATTGCAGATTTTTGGGGTATACAAAAGATCCGTGCAAAAATGGGCGATTTTGGGTATTTTTTGATGTTTTTGGGCCATTTTTGAGGTATTTTGCATACCTCTGACTCCGTCATTCGTTGGTTCAAATCCAGCTACCCCAGCCAATTAAGACTCAGTTGAACATCTTGTAAAAAGGGATGTTTGCCGGGTCTTTTTTTTGCAAAAAAATCCTTTGATAATGACAAAGCTGCGGGCGGCGCCTTAAAAAAGGCGCCGCCTGCAGCTTTGCCCCGCAAAAAATCTGCCGTAAGAAAAATAAATAACGATTGTTTGTTCAGCCGTTTTTAAGTTGATTTTACTGTCTTTATTTGCCAAAACCGTAAAAAGTTGGGTAATTTTGCGGGGAGAAATTTGTCATAATAATGTAAGGATTACCAGCTGACGGGATTTTTATGACTTATGACAAAGAAGGGCATTGAGAATATAGTAAAAAGATATACTTTTATTCGCAAGGCCATGGGAGAGGGAAAAGACACTGCGGTGTTTTACATAGGTAATAGAAAAAAGTCGATATATATAACCGAGGAGGTGAAAATGGTATGCGGAATAATGGACGAAATTTACAGCCAGTCTGACAACTGGATTAAACTTCTTATAGACGGGCTGCGCAAAGGTTACAGCGACAGAATGCTCATACTCAGGCTGCCATGGGAAAAGAATGCCTATTACGAGCGAAAGCACAAATTTATCGATAAAATTTATAAATGCTGTATATACAGAAACATGATCGAATACGACGAAATAATAAGTGAGGAAATTTAAATGATGAAAAAATTAACCGCGGCGGAAGCGCTTGAAAATCTTATCAGGTCAATACATATAAGTCTGGGCGAAATTCAGTCCGGAGACAGTGCGGACGAATTTGCATACGGCGAAAAGGTTGCTTATGTAGAGTGCCTTGAAATTCTGCAACTGTGGGAAATGGCAGAAAAATACGGGCTCGATTACGATGTGGAAGAGCGATTTCCGCTCGGTTGAGTGAGCGCCGAAAAAACGTTTTTAGCGTGAACAGCTGAGGCGGCAAAATAAAGCAACAATATGAAATATTGTTCAGAATATATTATTTTTGTTGCAAAAAGTGCGCATAATTGATAAAATTCTATTAATGACCAATGATGAATTCATAAACAATTTAACTTTGCTTAAAGCGCGCAGAATGTTTGCTTTGCAGAATATTTATCAGGAATATTTTGAAAAGATTTTTCAGACGGCATTGGTGATTGTCAGGAACAGGGATGACGCGTATGACATAGCGATGGATGTTATTATCCGATTATGCAATTATCCCGGAAACGAATGTGAAATTAAAAATCACGTCGGGCTGCTTGTCACAATGACAAGAAACATGTCTTTTAACTTTTTAAAGAGAAAAAGCCGTCAGACCGAACTGGGTTACAACGACGATGTTGCAATTTCCGACGTGAACGACGTGTTGTGGCTTGAAGATATTTTCAGCATACTCAGCGAAGAGGAAAGGGAAATATTTGTCAGACACGTCATCTGGGATATGAAGCTTAAAAGCATCGCAAAGGAGCTTGAAAAGCCATACGGAAGCGTGCGCAAAAAGTATGCGGGCATAAAATGTAAAATTAAAGATATTTATAAACAGTAAATCATGAAAAGCATGATTTTTTTATTTTACGGGAACATTTCCTCTCTTTGGGTTGTCATAATAATAGATAAAACAAAAGAGAGGTATTCAAATGAATTCAATTATCGGTTTACTGTTCGCAGGCGTGCTGTCGTTTCAGGCGGCGGCTATGGCTCCCGTAGTGCCCACTATGTATTTCAGCGCCGAATATTATGGGGCGATACTGGAAGAAAAGAGTGAGCAAATATATAATTACGCCAGCAAGGATGAAAGCGAATCGACCATCAACGGCGGATTGCCCACCTACTATAACGGCGGCAATTACATTAATACGTGCGCAAACGTGGCGGGCGCAATCGTGCTCGGATATTACGACGTAAACTACAACGACCTCATTCCCAACTATACCTCGGCAATAGTCTTTGGCGACAGAATTGTTTACAGGGTGCAGGACGACAACGTTCAGAATGCGATAGACGAACTTTACGACTATATGGACACCAACTCGACGAGCGCGGGCGGCACCACAATAAGCGGCTTCAAAAACGGGCTTAGCGAGTACGTAAATAAGCGGGGCAGAAACATTTCGTATTCAAGCCTCGGCGGCGGCAGCAGTTTCAGCATAAGCGGGCTTAAAAATTCTATCGCCGCAAAAAAACCCGTCGTTCTCTTTACATCTCAATATGTATTGACTTCAACTAATGGATATGAGGTTGCGAGCGGAACAGACGAATTTATTACATACCATTACAGCGGCAACCATGTAATGGTCGCCTGCGGCATAAAGGAAATAAAATATTATAATTCAAGCAACGGACTTATAGAAGAAGTTACCCTGTTAAAGGTTTCAACGGGCTTCTCTCAGGTCGATATTTCGTATATCTTCCTCGACGACCCGGGAATTATTATAGACAGTTATTCCGTAAATATTTATTAAGAGGAACTTAATGAAGAATTTCAAAAAAGAGATGAAGGCAAAACTCAATGAGGAGGCGCAGCTCGCGGGCGCGAATTCAGAGGAATTCGACCGCTGGTATGCCGCCAACGAGGACAAGCTGGGCGAATTTTCCCCTGTTTCCGCGCGCGATGCAGACGCGCGCGGCGGGGTGCGCGTCAAAAGATTTTTGCCCGCGGTCGCCTTCATCGGGCTTGCATTCGTCATGGTCATGGTGCTGGTTATTTTGTTTGTCACAAACAATGGGCAAGAGGGCGATTTTACTTTCAGCAACGACATGGTGTATAACAGCAAACTTTCAGAAAGCGAGTTGACTATCGTTGAAGAGCAATATGATTTTATAGACAAGATGAGTATAACGGATAGTATAAAGCTGTTGTATAGAGAGGATGATTCTCTTGTTTTTATTATAATGCAAGGCGAAATTGCAACTCAAAGCGACTATTATTTTATAACTGTACAGATAGAGTATAATGAGCATTACGATTTTGTAGACAAGCCGATATATTACAGACTCGATAATAATTTGGTTGTGGATGATTATTCAGTAAGTTACGAGCAGATGGGGCTTGACGATAGCAGATTGTATGTTTATCTGCTCAGGCTGGAATCGGAAAACCTTAATACCGTTTACATGGAAGTGCATTGCTTCGAGGACGACATAAGTTATATCCTCAATGAAGTTTTATAACCGAACTTTGCTTACAGACTCCATAAAAGCGATAACATAGCGCGGAGCGCCGCAGATTTATCTGCGGCGCTTCGTGCATATCTGCGCGTATGCGCTTTGCGTTTTTTATATGTTCTGATATAATGTATCCGCAAGGAGATGACCTATGGTAAAGACAAATGCAATGAGAATTCTTGAAAAGCAAGGCGCGGATTACAGTGTTCATTCGTATGACGGCGGGGCGCTGTCCGGCACAGAGGTGGCGCGCGTGCTCGGCGAGCGAGAGGACAGGGTATTTAAAACGCTGGTCACAACGGCGGCGCCGGGCAGATATTACGTGTTTGTTATTCCCGCAGCCGCCGAACTCGATCTAAAAAAAGCTGCCGCCGCGGCGGGTGAAAAGTCGCTGGATATGCTGCCGCAAAAGCAGTTGTTGCCCGTGACGGGTTATGTTCACGGCGGCTGTTCGCCCGTGGGCATGAAAAAGCTTTTTCCCACATTTTTCGATTCGTCCGCCCTCGATAAAACAATATTTGTCAGCGGGGGAAAGGTGGGTTTGCAGGTAGAACTTAAAACTGCCGACCTTCTTCGCATAACGTGCGGCAGGATTGCGGAACTTACAAGGCGGATTCTTTAACCTCGCGGCAAAAACGGCGGCAGGTTTAAGCCTGCCGCCGTTTTTGGTTTTGCGTTGCTTTTCGCACCGCTGAAATATGTTTGTAAACAGATAGTGGAGGTGCATATTATTTTTGCCAGCTCTGCGTTTCGGAATGAACGTGCAGTCTGTAAGATTGATCGGGGGCGGCAACCTTGTGCAGCGTACATTCGTCCGTGCAGTCGCCGCTGACGGCGCGCAGGTTTACCGTTTCCGAAAGTTTTATTGTAAATGCAAATACTCGCCCGTCTTTGGTCTTGCCGTCAACCTTTTTGCCGTTGCAGTATAACTGAACGCCGCCGCAGTTTGTGTAAACTTTTACGGTCGTCTTGCTGCCCGTGCGGTTTTCAAAGCGCTTGCCTGCTATATGCACAAATTTTTCGTCGCTCCAATAGGCTTTGTACGCATAAAAACTGTCTTTTTTTGTCTTTCGGTCAAAGGTTACAAGCCCCTTGTGGTTCATTCCGGGTTCGCCGCCCTGGTTGCGCGCGTCGGCGGCAAAGTCGAACATGTTCCACACGTATGTGCCCCAAAGATAGGGGTGACGGCTAAAACAGCGCAGCATATATTCGTGGTAACGCGCCTGATATTCCTCGCTGTTGTCCCCTCTGCGCGGGTGTGCGGAGTGAAGGGCGGGCATACATTCGGCGCCGTATTCGGAGTAGCCCAGGCAGCGCTTGGGATAAAGCGCGTGGAATGCGGAAATCCACAGGTCGTTTAAAAAGAAACCGGGTACGTACCAGCCGAGGTACAGGTTCCACGCAACAAGGTCGGTTATGTGCGCCGACTTGTTCCCGAACCCGCACATTGCAAAGCAGGCGAGCGTGGTCAGGCGGGTGGGGTCGATTTTATGCACGAGTTCGTTCATCATCACGTGCTGTGCAAGCATGTCTTTTTTGTGCTTGCGGTACATGGTTATTTCGTTTGAAATGCCCCACATGACAATGCAGGCATGGTTGTACTGCTGATATATAAGTTCTTTCATCTGCGACACGGCGTTGTCGTTTGCTTCGGGCATATGTCGTGAGATATAGGGTATTTCCGCCCACACGACCAGCCCCGCCTTGTCGCACAGATCGTAAAAATAATCGTCGTGCTGATAGTGCGCCAGACGCAGGGTGTTGGCGCCTATTTCTTTTATCAGCGCAATATCTTCCTCGTGCATGGCGCGCGTGAGCGCGTTGCCCACGCCCGGTCTGTCCTGATGTCTGCACACGCCGCGCAGGGGATATTGCCTGCCGTTGAGAATAAATCCCTTTTCGGGGTCTATCGAAAAGGATCTGAACCCGAAATTTTTTTCTATGCGGTCAACTTCATTGCCGTCGCCGTCGAAAAGCCGCGCCTCGGAGGAGTAAAGGTAGGGGTCTTTTACTCCGTCCCACAGCCTTGCGCCCACAATTTCAATGTCTGCTCCGTTTTCGCCGCGGGCAACGGCTTTGCCTTCGCCGTCCTTTATCGTTATTTCAACTCTGCCTTCGCCGCTTACATAGGCTTGCGTCTTTACCGTGCATTTGCCGCCGCGCACGCGGGGCGTAACGGCTATTCCGGGCGCGCCGAAAAAGTCGAGGTCAAAGTGGTTTTTGTTTACGATAATTATGTTTACGTCGCGGTATATGCCGCCGTAAAAGGTAAAGTCCGCCGTTTGGGGATATACTTTTTCGGTCTTTGAATTGTCGGCATAAACGACGAGTGTGTTCTGCTCTTTTATAAGGTCGGTTACGTCGCGGCGGAAAGTAGAATATCCTCCGTCGTGGCTGACGGCGTGGCTGCCGTTGACGTATACGTCGCACGAGGAGTTTACTCCCTTGAATTCCAGATATACTCTGTCGTCTTTTCCGCAGTCGGGGCGGGGGAATGTTTTAACGAAGGTGCATCTTCCCCTGTAATAATCTCCGCCGCCGTCCTGCCCGTCTTTTCCGTTCCATGTATAGGGCAGATCGAGCGCCGCACCCTCCGCCGCGGCGGCATCTTCGGGGGATACGTCCCTTTTTATGAATTTCCAGTCTGCGTTTATGTTGAAAATTTTTCTCATGTTTTCCTCCGTACCGTAGAATTATGCGATAAAACCATTTTATCCCTTTAATATAAAAATATCAATAGCATAATTTTTTTAAGATATTGCAATTTTTACATAATTTTACGCCCTCCGCAGTTTCGGGTGCAAAAAAACGGGGGCGCGCCCCCGTTTTTGTTGAGTTTTATGCCCCGCGTCATTCGGGGAAAGGATTGTTTTGCAGCATTTTTCTGTAAGCGCGGAAAAAAGTGGAGTAATTTATAAATCCCACCATTTCCGCCGCCTCGACCTTTTTCATTCCGTTGGTTATCAGCGAATGGGCAAAGAGTATTTTTTTTGAGCGTATATACTGCATTATGGGAATTTTCATGTGCTTTTTGAATTCGTTGCATATATACGATTTTGAAAACAGAAAGGTGGCTGCCAGCGAGTCGAGCGTTATCGCCTCGGTTATGTGACTGTCGACGTAGGTTATTATTTTGTCTATAAATTCGTTTGTGTTCTGCCTGTCCGTTCCCGCGGTTCTGTTCATGAAAACGAGCAGTTTTGAAAGTTCGCAGTTGAACAGGGTGTTGACTTCTTCCTGCGAAAACGCGTCGAAATATTCGTCTAATTTGCTGAATATGCCCGCATAGTTCTGTATATCGGCAAAAAACGGCGCGTGGGAATAAAGGCTGTTTTTTAAATAGTCGGGTATGAGCAGGGCGGGGAATTTGAGCACGTAGCGTTCGTAAGGGCATTTTTCAAGATTTACGGTGGCAAAATGAAATTTGCCCGGAGCGATGAAAACGAGATCGCCGGGTTGAAGAGCGCGCGTCTCCGATTCCACGGTATAATTGACGTCTCCGCTGATAAAATAAAGGATTTCCGCGAAGGCGTGCATGTGCTTGAAGTATTCTTCCGTGGGGGAGGACGGGTTGTCGATTTTGTGCGCAAAGTCTATATTGCGATATACAAAGCTGAACATAGCATATATATTTTAACACGGTTGTGTAAAAATTGCAATGTTGTTTGCAATTTTTTCAATATTGCAGCCCATATTTTTATAAGAAATGCAATCTTTTTATATTGATTTTGCAATTGCGTTTGGGGATATTTGTTGTATAATAAAATAGACGCCCGAAACAATCGATTTTTGAAATTTTCGGAAAAACTGTGATAAGGAGAAAGACGATGAACAAAACCCAAAATTCAAAAAGCATCTTCGCCAGTCCTTTGCTCTCCACAAAAGTCAAATCCGTCAACGTAAAGACGCCCGAACTGCTTATCGGCTATTTTTTAGGCCCGTTCGGCGCGTTGCTCGCCAGCGGCATTTTTACGAGCTTTTTAAACAGGTACTGGAAAGACGTTCTCTTTGCCAATTACAGGGTGTTCATGGGCTACGACAATGCCGGCAACGAAATCTGGCAGCTTCCAGCTGATTCGCCCATAACAACCTTTTTGTCGCTGCTGCCGCTGCTGTCGACCATTCTGATAGTGGCGGGCAACCTGATAGTCGGTCAGCTGATCGAGCGCACTAAGACGCGCGCAGGAAAGGCAAGACCGTGGATGCTGCTTTCGTCCGTGCTTCTGGCGATAGGCTGCATAGTTATGTTTGTCGCGCCTATGGGCAACGGAACGGATACGCCCGTGCTCACCATGTTGCTTACGGCGATAGCATATAACATATATTACGCCGTAGCATATCCCATGTACAACACGGCAAACAGCACCCTCGTCCCCGTGTCCACGCGCAACAGCACCCAGCGCGGTCTGCTTGCGTCGTTTACAAACTTTGCCCATCTCGGCGTAATGGGCGCGGGCGGCATGGTGTTCCCCATGGTCATTTCGCTCTTTCTCGGCGGATGGTCTGCGCCCAATAAGACGGGCTGGATGATAACCTTCGTCGTGATAGGCGTCGTCACATTCCTTTTCGTCGTGCTTCAATATTATTTCACGCGCGAAAGGGTGACGGAGGAGTCTTTCCACCTCGAAACGCAGGAAAAACCCAAGGCGATATCCATGGGCAAGCAGTTTAGGGCGGTCGGCTCTGACGCCTTCTGGTGGATAATAATAATTTTCTACCTCATTTTCCAGTTCTCGGGTTCGCTCAAAAATCTGTCGTGCTCGGATTTCTGCACCACGCAGTTCGGCAACGACTTCGGCGACTTCGCCACGACAATAATCAACGTGCTCGGCGCGGTTCCCATGGCTATTGCCATGACGTTTATCTGGCCGCTGTCGCGCAAATACGGTAAGCGCATAGTCGTAATGGCGGGACTTCTTGTCGGCGCCGTCGGCGGCGTCATAGCGGGTATATGGGCAGATAATTTTTATGTCGTGTGCGTGGGCATAGCGCTCAAAAGTTTCGGCTCTTCGCCCGCCTGCTACATGATACTTGCAATGATATCCGACGTTCTCGACCACATCGAAGCCAAAAGCGGCTACCGCTGCGACGGTCTTACCATGAGCATATACAGCTCCATAATGGCGGCTACAACGCCCCTCGGGCAGAGCCTTTTCAATGCAATAACCAATGCGGGCGAAAACGCTGCGATGGTAACGGTGTGTTATATCTGGATAGAAACCGCCGTTTACATCGCCTGCGCGCTGCTCATGCTCGCTTTCGGCGTGGAAAAATTCCTCGGCAGCGACAGAACAAAGATACTCGAACGCCAGAAAGCCGAAGCCCTTGCCGCGGGTATAGAGTGGATAGAACCCGAAGAGCGTATGCGACGCGAACAGGAAGAGGCGGAAAGGCTTTCGGAGGACGCCCGCAAGCTTGAACTTAAAGCCAGATGCGAGAAAAAAGGCCTCAGCTTTGAAGAGGAAGAGGCGAAATATCAGGCCAAACTGGCACAAAAACGCCGCGCCGCAGAACAGAAAAAAGCAGCAAAGGCTGAAAAAGCGGCGCGCGGAGGAAAAAATAAATGAAAATGACATTCCGCTGGTACGGCGAAAGCGACAGCATACCTTTAAGCTACATTAAGCAGATACCCAACATGTCGGGCGTGGTTACGGCGGTGTACGACGTGCCCGTCGGCGAAGTGTGGGAGTGCGGTAAAATAGCCCGCCTCAAAGAATTGTGCAACGACGCCGGCTTGGAGATGGAGGTTATCGAATCCGTCCCCGTGCACGAGGATATCAAACTCGGCAAGCCCTCGCGCGACAGGTTGATAGCAAACTATGCCGCAACTATCCGCAATTTAGGCAAGTTCGGCGTAAAGTGTATATGCTACAATTTCATGCCCGTGTTCGACTGGCTGCGCACCGACTTAAAGAAAAAAAATGCCGACGGCAGCAACTCGCTCAGTTATTGCCATAGGCAGCTTTTGGAATTAGACCCGAAAAATTTGCATCTGCCCGGCTGGGACGAAAGCTACTCCCCCGAGCAGCTCAACGGGCTTTTAGGGGAATATGCGCACATATCTCACGAGCAGCTCTTTGAAAATCTGGTATATTTCTTAAAGGGCATTATGCCCGCTTGCGACGAAATGGGTATAGATATGGCCATTCATCCCGACGATCCCCCATGGGATATGTTCGGTCTGCCCCGCATAATCACGGGTGCGGACAGCTACGATAAGATGATCGCCGCCGTTCCCGACAGGCACAACGGTTTTACGTTCTGCACGGGCAGTTTGGGCGCAGGCAGAAACAACGACCTCCCCGCAATGGCAAAAAAGTACGCCGACCGCATTTATTTCGCGCATATAAGGCAGTTGAAGTATGATGGCGAACGTGATTTTGCCGAGGCGGGACACCTCACTTCGGCCGGCAGCCTCGATATTTGCGGCATAGTAAAGGCGCTCGTTGAGGGCGGATTCAACGGCTACGTCCGCCCCGACCACGGCAGAAATATCTGGGGTGAGGACGGCAAGCCCGGCTACGGTCTTTACGACCGCGCTCTCGGCGCAGCCTATCTCAACGGACTTTTTGAAGCGATTGAAAGATATACAAAGTAATTTTGTTAGGAGATTATGTTTATGAAAGAATATGAGTTGCCTATAAGTGCGGATCTTAAAGGAAAAGTAGCGGTTGTAACGGGCGGGGGCGGCGTCATTTGCTCAGAACTTTCAATGGCTCTCGCCGCTGCGGGCGCCAGGGTGGCGGTGCTCGACAGAACAATCGAAAAGGCAGAAGAGGTTGCAAAGCAAATAACCGCTGCGGGCGGCGAAGCCCGCGGTTATTATGCCGACGTGCTCGACGCAAAAGTGCTTGAAGATTGCAGAAGCAAGGTCAATGCGGAACTCGGTCCCTGCGATATTCTCATCAACGGCGCGGGCGGCAACAACCCCAGGGCGCAGACGGACAAGGAATATTTTGAACCGGGCGATGAAAGGGCTGAAAACTTAAAAACTTTTTTCAATCTCAGTCAAAGCGGCATAGAGTTTGTTTTTAACCTCAATTATCTCGGCACGCTCATCCCCACGCAGGTATTCGCAAAGGATATGATCGGGCGCAAGGGCTGCTGCATACTTAACATATCGTCGATGAACGCATTTACGCCGCTCACCAAAATTCCCGCATATTCTGCGGCGAAAGCTGCCGTATCCAACTTTACCCAG
>ERZ1643251.5204-NODE-5204-length-10762-cov-8.468385_pt1 | contig 10762 bp, 10 predicted proteins | sample MGYA00579261_ERZ1643251 | MGnify/ENA primary metagenome ERZ1643251 (study PRJEB29033, sample SAMEA4952267) | chicken gut metagenome | biome: Broiler Chicken; feature: Gastrointestinal Tract; material: Caecum | place: Ireland | collected 2018 | study: Broiler...
TGGCTTTATTGTACATGATTTTTCGGAAAAAGCAAGAGGTTTGGCAAGTTTTTTCCGCAAGAAACCGCCGGTGATTGAGCGGTTTCTTGCGGAAGATTTTTTCTTTATCTGTTTGCCGTGCATTTTTTAGAAAATGCACGGCAGAAATGATTATACGATAGGACAGGCTTCTCCTGGAACGGACACACAGCTGCTGTCAGAGCAGGGGAAGTAGCGGAATCAGATCTGACAACCTCTCCAGCACGCCGGTCGCCCTTGCGGTGTCAGCCGGCGGCGGCGAAATAAGATCCGGCACCAAAAATGTGCGGCAGCCGGCGGCAATGCCCGCAAGAAATCCATTGTGCGAATCCTCGAGCACGACGGAGGTTTCCGGTGTGCTCCCGGCCAGTTGCATAGCCTTGCAGAAAATGTCTGGGTGGGGTTTGCTTCTGGCGATCATATCCCCTGTGACCACCACGTCAAATGCATCCTGCAATCCGGCTCCCGCCAGATTTCGTTCCGTCTCTTTCTCATCGGAGGAGGTGGCCAGGGCTGTTTTGATGCACCGAGCTTTCAGCTTCTGAAGCAGCTCTTTCGCTCCGGCCTTCACCGGAACCGGATGGGTAGCGTAATAGTTCTCTGTGAGGTCTGCAATCCGCTGTCGGAATTGCTGGAGCGGAAAATCACTTCCGTAAGTGCAGGTCAACTGTTTTTCATAATATGGCCGGTTGGTGCCGAGAATGGACAGCACAAAATTCTCCTGTATCTCATACCCCAGAGCCTTACCGGCAGCAATCCAAAGGGGCATGGTAACCCGCTCTGTATCTAGCAGGGTCCCATCCATATCAAATATGACGCATTGTAACATTTTATCTTCCTTTTCGCAGATTGGTGTCCGCATTTTAGGAAATTCTAGCGCTTCTTCGCTCGGTGATAATATTGACAATCATAACGAGAATCAGAACAAGACCCCAGATGAGGTTTTTATAGTAGTCCGAAATGCTCTGGAAAATCGAAAATCCGGAGGAGAGCATCTGCAAGATGATGACCGCCAAGACCATGCCGGCCACTTTACCCTTGCCACCGTTGGGGCTGACACCCGCCAGGACGCAAATGAGGATGGACGGCGTGAGATAGGATTTTCCGAAGTCGGAACGAGCCGAACTGAAGTGGCCGCACATGAGTAGGCCGGACACGGAAGCCAGAATACCGCTCACCATGTACACGCCGGTGATGCCTTTTTTGATGTTGATACCGGAGTATTTCGTCGCGGTCTTATTGGAGCCAATCATATAAATTTTGAATCCAAACGCCGTTTTTGACAGGAGAAAAGAGACAACGCCGGCACAGACGGCAAACACAACAGTCGTCATAGGAATCAGGTTAAAGATCCGATAGCTGACCACCTGGTTTAGAATTGGCGGCAGCTCTTTGATGGAAGAGCCGTTGGTGATCCCCACTGCGATGCCCAAAATGACATCGGACGCACCAAGGGTTGCCACCATGGGCGGAATACCTACCCGGGAAATCAGCGTGCCAGTGAACAGACCACAGGCTGCGCCGATCAGGAGCCCCACCACAACGACGAGGCACAGAACCAGCAACTGCACGGCCAATCCGGCGTCAGCAGGCATGATACACTTGAGCAGATAACAGCACAGGATTCCAGATAGGTCGGCCACAGCAACCACCGTCAAATCAATCCCGCCGCTGATCATGGCCAGCATCATACCCAGGGACAATACCCCCATCTCAGGGAACAAATAGGCAACCAATTTAAACTGGGAAAGGGAGAAAAAACGTCCGCCTGTAGCGATGGACAGTCCGGCTGCGGTGACAAAGAGCATGCCAAAAAGTTTGAGACTCCCGGCATTTCTGTCTAAAAAAGGTCTAGCTTTTTGCTGAATGTTTCGCACTGTGCCCACCCTCCTTCTCAAGAATGTTCGCAGGGACTTGGCTTTCTGCGGCAACGGCCTTATAAGCCGTAGAAGAGACGCCAGCAATAATCAGCACACCTGTCATCAGCTTACTCCAGTTTGTCGCAATGCCCAGCAATATCAGGTTGTTGGAAATCAGTTTCATCAGCAGAACCCCCAGGAATGTGCCCAACACAGTACCTGAACCACCGGCAATGCTGGCACCGCCCAAAACAACCGCAGCAATGACAGTCATTTCATATCCATCGAAGAAGTTGATCTGGCACATTCCTGACAAGGTCACCTGAGTCAAGCCAGCAATGCCGCCAATCAGGCCCATGAATGTAAACACAAAGATCCGAATGCCCGGCACCGAAAAGCCCGCCCGCTGTGCCGCCACGGGATCGCCACCGACTGCGTAAATGCCGCGACCCAGCATGGTATATCGCAGGATAAATCCCACCAGAAGGAGTACCACGATGAGGAGAAACACGCTGATGTGCATGGAACTGCCCAGGCCGGTAACATCGCTGCGCACTGAAAACAGGTTGCAGTTGGCCATAGCTGCCAGAGGCGCCGGCAGCGCGGAGATGACGCTGCTCTCCAAAACGCCCTGGGTGAACCCGAGATAGATGGAGCATGTACCTAAGGTGATAATCAGCGTGGGCAGGCGCATCCATGCCGCCAGAACGCCGTTGATAAGACCCAGCGCTGCACCGATCAAGCCGGCAAGGATATAGCCAAAAACCACAGGCCCTTGGTAATCCGTCACTTGAAACAGTTTTGTCACAGCAAACATACATAGCATAGCCGTATAGGGGAATGAGACGTCGATGTTGCCGGAGGCAATCACCATCAGCAGACCCGCAGCCATCATGCCAGGGACAATCAGGCTCCGCACCAAATCCACCAGGTTGTTGGCCGTGAAGAATTGTCCACTTTTGATCTGAATAATCCCAATCAGGATCACAATAATAATCCCCACATAGAACTCATTGCATTTCAAGATTTTTCTCATCCCACTGCCCCTCCCTTTTCCTGGGTAATTAGCTGCTGAAGTTTGGCAACGGTCAGATCGGTATTGCGATACTCCCCGACGATGTGACCCTTTTGGATGATTAAAATGCGGTTGCAATTCATCAAGACCTCGCCGATATCGTCGGAAATCACAATGATCGCAATGTCCTTTTCCTGCGCCAATTCTCGAAGATAGTGGTGGATATCGTATTTCGCGCCGATATCCACGCCGACAGTGGGGCCATTCAGAATAAGCACCCGTGGCTTTGTCTCCAGCCACTTCCCCAGGACAACCTTCTGCTGGTTACCACCGGATAGCGTCTGAATGCCATCCTTCAGTTGATGGAGCTTGATACCAAGCTTCTTTGCCCAGTAACGTGAATCCTCTAACCCCTTGGCATAATCCACAGTGCGGCTGCGCTTTTTTAAACGGTCGATATTGGCCGCGATCATATTGTTTTCAATGCTTTGCGTAAGGAACAGTCCCTCATTGAGTCGATCCTCCGGAACATATGCAATTTTCAACCGCAGCGCATCCATGGGGGAGGTAATTTTATGCTTCTTTCCGTCGATATAGATATCGCCGCTGTCAGCTCGGTAGAGCCCGAACAGGGCTTTGGCCAGCTCCGTCCGGCCAGATCCCAGCAGGCCGGTAATTCCTAGAATTTCTCCCGGCCTGATTTCAAAGCTGATATGCTCAAATCCCTTTTTTAAGCAGAGGTTTTCAACCTTAAAGATCGGCGTCTCTGTTGGAAGAACTTTAGGAGAAAAATACTCCTGCTCGAAGGTTCTACCCGTCATATAATAGACAAACTGCTCATCGTTGATATTATTCACATCGTCGCTGACGATATGTTTGCCGTTGCGGAAAACGGTGAAGCGATTTGCTATTTCAAAAATTTCATCCAGCTTGTGACTGACAAACAGGACGGAAATTCCCTCTGTCTGAAGTTGGCGAATGACGCGGAAGAGCTTATCTACCTCCTTGCGCGTCAGCGCCGATGTGGGCTCGTCCATGATAATAAGTATCGAATCGTGGAGGATGGATCTGGCAATGGCAATCAGCTGGCGGTCTGCAATCGACAGCTCACTCACGGTTGCATCCAGCGGAAGATTGATTCCAATATGCAGCAGTGCCTGCTTGCTGATTCGTCGAACGTTTGCCCAATTGACCAGTCTTTTTTTGTTGTAGAGTTCATAGTTCAGCGCAATGTTTTCTGCCACCGTCAGATTGGGGAAAATGGACATATCTTGGTAAATCACTTGTATCCCCATTTGAATGGACTGGTTGATGGTAAGCGACGAATAGTGGTTACCCTGGTAGATGATTTCGCCGCCGTCCGGCTTGTAGAAGCCGGATATAATCTTGATAAGGGTAGACTTGCCGCAGCCATTCTCGCCGACAAGACAATGGATCTCTCCCTTCTTGATCACCAAATTTACCTTATCCAGCGCTTTTACGCCGCCGAAGTTTTTTGAGATCTCTTTGATTTCCAATAAGATATCGTCCATAGTACCCCCCTGACCCACCTATCTAGAATTTGGGGCACATGCGCACCTGGTATGCGCATGTGCCCATGCTTGTGTACATGCCAGCAAAGCAGGCTCTGCGGTTAGAACTGGTAATCGTCCATATTGTCTTTGTTGATGACTAGGATTGCGTTACCGCTGATATTCGTGCCGTTGACGTTCAGATTGTGATATCCTTCGATCCCGAGATCCAAGCCGGTGGCAATCTGATCTTGCTGACCATCGAGAATCATAGCAGCCAATTTACACATGGCTTGCCCGGAGAGTGCGGGATCCCAGCAGCACACGCAAGGATTGGATCCGGATTCCAGGTAGGGGCCGGATACAGAGGGAACACCTGTGCCCACAGCATAGATCTGGCCAGTCATGCCCAGCTCGTCAATGGCCTTGGCTGCTCCGGGAGGATCATAGCTGGACGCGCCAAGGAAGCCCTTGATATCGGGATACTTCTTAATAATTTCCTTGGCCTTGTTGTACGCCATGTCCATATTGTCCTCGCACTCGATGCGCTCCTCCGGGATGAGGCTCATATTGGGATAGTGTTCCTTTTGGTAAGCTACTGCCGCATCCATCCACTGGTTGTGAGAGGTGGTGGACAGGAAAGCGACCATGGTCACATAGCTGCCTTCACCACCCATGGCTTGTGCTAATTGCTCCATCATGACCTCGCCGTACTCGGTGTTATTGAAGGCTTCCAGGTCATAGTCGCAGGCATCAAAGCCTTCGGCCTCGTGGGTAATGACGACAATCCCCTTTTCACGAGCCTGACTGAGTACCGGCTTGCAAGCCTCAGGATCGATGGGAACAACGCACAGTGCATCGATGTCCTGCTCAATGAGCGATTCAATCACCTGGATCTGCTCAGCAGAATCGGTTTTAGAAGGACCCTTGACATAGCAATTGTAGCCTGTTTCCTCAGCATATGCCTCGACACCTTCTTTATGCCGCAGACACCACGGATCGGACATATCCTTCACCACGGTGACAATGGTGTAATTGTCGGAATCAGCCTGGGTTTTTTCAGAGCTGCTACAGCCGGCAAACAAGCTACTCAGCAGGGCAAGTACCAATAGAATTACAATAACTTTCGCTTTCATAACTTCCTCCTTATTCCTTTAATGTCGCTTGCAAATCTCACTGCCCGATAAATGGTACTATTCCTCCTTTCCTAAGGAATGGATGCGCGTATTATTTTTAAAGTCATGAAGCTCCTCCATCAGGGTGCTCTTCATGCCAAATGCGTCATGAAGTCTGCAATAGAAGAAATACAAGCGGTCATATTGCGCTCCGCGCACAGCATCTGGATGGTAAGTGAAAGATTCATGGTGATTTAGCCGCTTGGAAGATTCCCGGAAATCAGCACAGCCTGGATATCCCTCTGCGGTGCCGAGTGCAACGGCTGCACAGGCTGCCGCACCCCTGGCAGGAACGTGATCCATCAGAGGAACTATGACGTCGAGATGAAACACATCGGCACACATCTGCATAATCCAAGGTGAATTTTTTGCGATTCCGCCCACAGCATAGATGTGGCGTATGATCACGCCGTGTTCTGTGTAATTCTCAAGAATCCGCCTTGAGCCAAATATATTGGCTTCGACTAGGGAGCGATATATCTCCTCAGGTCGAGTTTGGAGAGTCAGGCCAAGTATCAGGCCCGAGAGCGCGTAATTGGAGAGAATGCTGCGATTGCCGTTCCACCAATCCAAGGATATCAACCCGCTCTCACCGGGAGTCAATGCCTGTGCCAAATCGCCTAGGTACTGCAAAATCGGTATCCCGCGTGCTTCCGCTGCCTGATAGTAGCTGGTAGGCACTAGATGTTCCGCAAACCAGGCAAAGATATCTCCGGTAGCAGGCTGCCCGGACTCATATCCGTACAGGCCGGGGATCATGCCATCCTTTGCCACCGAGCAGATGCCGTCGAAGGATTGAAATTGGTCGTACATCATCTGATGGCAGGTGGAGGTACCCATGACCAGCATCATGCTTCCGCTCTCGGTAATACCCGCGCCGCAACCCGCCACAGCACCATCGCTATGCCCCACAGAGACTACTGTTTTACGGGATAATCCCAATCTGGTAGCAGCTTTTTCGCACAGTCGTCCTGCGCAGTCTCCTACAGACATTACCTTTCCAGCGAATTTCTCGTCCACGAGATTCTGAAGTCTCGGATCCAGAGACTGGCAAAAGGCTCGGTCGGGATAGCCTTTTCCGCCCACCCAGAAAGCATTTACGCCCAGCACGCCTTCGCAGCGAGTCAGATTGCCCGTGAGCCAAAAAACAATCCAATCCACCGCCTCCAAAAATAAGTCCGCAGCCTGATAAATATCGGGATCCTCTCTCACGACCTGCAGCACCTTGGGAAACATCCACTCAGAAGAGACGGTATTGCCAAAATTGGATTTCAGCCAGGTGGTGTGCGCTTTAGCGAATCGTTCAATCTCCTCTGCATAAACTTGGGCACCGTGGTGTTTCCAGAGCTTCGGCCATGCATTAGGGCGATCCCGAAAACGTTCGTCCAGGCAGAGGGGTGTTCCATCTGCTCTGGTTGGCAACATGGTACAGCTGGTGAAATCAGTGCCAATGGCTGCAACATCCTCAGGGGCGATGGCTGCGCTACAGAGCAATTCCTTGGTCACCTGAACCATGCTCTCAAGCCAGTCCTCAGGATCCTGCAAAAACCAGGCATCCGGCAGGGGGATGGGCTTGTGATACATGGTACTACTGATCACGCCATGGCGATAGTCGTGCTGAGCTGCAGCGCAGAGATCTCCGGTTGCAAGGTTCAGCGCAATTCCCCGGCAAGACAGCGTTCCAAAATCATATCCAAATACATATTTCGGCATAGTGTGCTCCAATTCCATCATTGGATGTAGTCTGCAAGATCTTTGTCGATCAGTATGGTAGCGTTTTGGCACACCTTGAGGATACTACAAGGTAGCCTGGGATCGATTTTGTCGTCAGCCAGCAGGGCGCCAATGGCCTTGGCTTTGGCCATGCCGGTGGCAATGAGCACTACTTCCTTCGCCTGCGTAATCCCCGCCATGCCCATGGTGATCGCATGCCGTGGAACATCCTCTATCCTTTCAAAGAATCTGGCATTGGCGCAGATGGTATCGTCCGCCAATTCAACCACGTGCGTTGAAGCGCAAAACGCATCGTCTGGCTCATTAAAGCCGATATGTCCATTATTTCCAATTCCTAAGACCAGGATATCCATAGGGCTCTGAGACAAAAACTCGTTATAGCGACGGCACTGTGCCTCCGGTTCTCCTACACCGTCAATCAGTAAGGTGTTTTCCGGCAGAAGATTGACCTTGGAGAAGAGATGCTTGTCCATATAATAGCCAAAGCTCTGGCTATGGCTCCTGGGCAGTCCCACATATTCGTCCAGATTGATCGTATGGACATGGGAAAAGTCTATCAATCCGCGGGAATAATCCTCCGCAAGGCATTGATACAGGCCTAGAGGAGTACTGCCTGTTGCCAGTCCCAGCAGGGGTTCTTCGACAGTGTGCATTACACGTTCAAACATGTCCGCCAAGATCCGGCTGCTTTCAGCATAACTGCCTGTGACAATGGTTTTCAAGATGATTTCTCCTCTGCAGCCAGCATGGCACCCACACCGCCGGCAGGATGCACCAGTTTAAAATAGTTACGATCAATTCCATTATAGAGCATACAGCCAATGGAAATCGCATCAAACAAAGCAAACACCGCTGTCACAGAGGTGGTGGAGAGGCACTGATAAGGGCAGGCTTCCAAACCGGTGCTCAAAATCAGGTTGAGGTCACTCTCTTTTGCAATGGGAGATTCTGGATTTTCGGTCACGGTGATAATCTTTGCGCCCCTGATCTTCGCCACGGGGAGCAGATTGATCATTTCCACAGTTTTTCCGCTCTTGGAGATGATGATTACAATATCACCCGGGCGGATCATACCATAATCGCCATGGGGTGCATCTGCGGGATTCAGGAACTGGGAAGCGCGATCTACACAGTTAAAGACCTGTGAGACCTTTTTTGCGCAAGCACCAGAGGTGCCGCAGCCAGTGGTGATGATTCTGCCCTGACACTGTGCAATCATTTCCACCGCAGCGATGTAGCATTTCTTATCCACTGTGTCGGCAAGCGCCGCGACAGCGTGAGCCTCATTTTCAAATGTGTGAAGGGCACTTTCATAAATGGCTTCTCCGGAAATCATCTTTATTTGCCTCCTCTTACCGACTTTACCACTTGCATGAATTCTTTAACTCGATTGATATCGACCTGGTTTTCAAACTTTCCGTCATATTTGAAGGTAGTGGCCACCACAGCGCCATCAGCTATCGACAAAATGCTCTCGATGGTTTCCTTTCGGCTGCCGGTATTGGCCAGGACAACCGTTTTGGGAACTTCTTCTTTGACCTGCTGCAAAATTGAGAGATCCGTGGGGGACCCGGCGGTCAGACCTGAGACGCACAGCGCATCTGGTCGGCAGTTGAATACGGTTGATTTCGCGATCTTTCGGATATCACGTTCTGCCAGATAGACAGCGGCTTCGGGGACAATATTGAACAGGAGTTTTACATGTTCAGCTCCGATTTCGTGCTGGTGGCGAACAACAGCACCGCAGTTTGTGTTCCACAGGCCAAAGTCACTGGCGTAGACGCCAGTGAAGATTTCGCGGATAAATCTAGCATCCACGGCCACAGCGAGATCCAGGGACGCAATGGGATCCCAGAGCACGTTGACACCATAGGGAATGGAGATGTAGTGTTTGAGTTCCCCGATGATTCGAGCCATGGTTGCGACAGTCTCTGTATGTACTTGCGTCAGATAAGGAAGGCTGTATTCATTGCTGAACATGATGGCATCCACGCCGCCCTCCTGCAGGGCGTCCAGGTCTTCCTTTGCTTTTTCCAGTACAAACGCAACTCCTTTTTCACGCTCATAGTACGGGTCACCGGGCATCGCCTGAAGATGGAGCATGGAAATGATGGCTTTTTCTGTTCCAATGGTGTCTCTTAACCAGCTCATACAGATTTATTCCCCCTCATACAATTAGTAAATTTATCGCTTTTTTCTCCAGTATTTTCCTGATATTTTCTTCTATTTTGTCATCGGTAATTACTACGTCGAACGACTCAATATCGCATATCTTAATAAGCGAAGTCTTCTCAAACTTACTGTGATCGGCCAGCAGGATTTTTTTCTTGCCGCTGGTAATAATGCTTTTTTTCACACCGACTTCCAGGCAGCAGCTGTTATATACGCCGTTTTCCACACTGACGGCGTCTGCTCCCACAAAGGTAATGTCCACGTTAAATTCACGGATCAGTTTTTCCGTAATGTCGCCAATAAGTACGTCGTACCCGTCCCGCCGGACACCTCCGGTGACAATCATGGTGGAAGTTGTGTCGAGCAGCACGGATGACGCAACGGAGAGATTGTTGGTGATTACTGTCAGACGCTGAAAGGGCTGCAATTCATAGCCTAGGAAAAGGCAAGTGGTACCAGAATCCAAGAAGATACTATCTTCGTCTTTGATAAACTGCATGGCCGCTTTTGCGATTCTCTTTTTTTCGTCTACCATTACGGACATCTTCTTCCCCTGGTATTCTTCCAAGGCTGTGCCCTTATGAATGACAGCGCCACCATGGGTTCTATCCAGTATGCCTTCGGCAGCCAAATCATCCAGATCCCGCCTGGCAGTAGCCTCTGAGACATTACACAGGCTTGCCGCCTCCTTGATGGAAATGCCGGTGTGGGTAAGTAAGTATTCTTGAATTAACTGATGCCTCTGAGCTGGAATGGAAGTTGATGTCTGCATGTAGTTTTTTCCTCCTCAATAATGATTTGATTTTAACATGCTTTGCAATATTTTGCAATATATTTTAATATTATTGCAAAATATTGTACTTTATGCACAAATAAATTGCAGTTTAATGCAGTGTAGGGATCATTATTTGTGTGTTTTTCACATCAGTGTTGAAAAATCAGCGCTCAGGATTTATGCGAAAGGGGATGAATGAACATCAAAGCGTGAACCTCTACTGCTTTTTTCCCGCTGTTTCCCAGAGGGATCCTGAAATTTGTTGCTACTTTATTATTGTAACATGAAGTTTCCAATTTTGGGATTCTATTCGTTCTTTTAATCTAAAATATTACACAAATATTGCAAATAATACGTTGTTACCTCAAAACTCTCTCAACAAATCGTCAAATATGTGAACGCGGTAGCTAGGAGCCGTTGCGTTCCATAACCGTCAGCAGGCGAAAATAAAAGGGCTCGTTGCAAAATGAGCCAAAAAAAGAGCGAGGTTTGGAGCCCAAAAG
>ERZ1643251.5205-NODE-5205-length-10759-cov-27.884062_pt1 | contig 10759 bp, 8 predicted proteins | sample MGYA00579261_ERZ1643251 | MGnify/ENA primary metagenome ERZ1643251 (study PRJEB29033, sample SAMEA4952267) | chicken gut metagenome | biome: Broiler Chicken; feature: Gastrointestinal Tract; material: Caecum | place: Ireland | collected 2018 | study: Broiler...
ACGTTGTTTTTGGCGAGATGCCCCGCCATGTGCAGAAAGCGCTTTGCGCGCGTATTTTCAGCCATAGTTCTCTCTCCTGTGCAAAACGGCTATACTATAGCATTTCATTTCCGAAAAAGCAAGCGCGGCGCACCCCCGCCGAAAAATAGTTTGACTTTTTTCATAAAATACGCTATCCTTTTCGCGTTATGGCAAGACCGCTCTCCCGCTGCCAAGAGATCGAACGCAGCATCGTCAAAAAATTCAGAAAAGTCCTCTTCAACCCCTTCATCGAGGCGGTCAAGCGCTATTCGCTCATCGAGGAGGGCGATAAGATCGCCGTGTGCATCTCGGGCGGGAAGGACAGCATGCTGCTCGCCAAGCTCATGGAGCTTTTAAAGCGGTACGGCGAGCAAAACTTCGAGCTCGTCTTCCTTGCGATGGACCCCGGCTACAACGACGAGAACCGCGCGCGCATCCTCGAAAACGCGAAGACGCTGGAACTCCCCCTCACGATGTTCTCTTCGGAAATTTTCGCCGCCGCCGACAGCGTGGAAAAATCGCCCTGCTACCTCTGCGCACGCATGCGGCGGGGGCACCTCTACGCCAAGGCAAGAGAGCTCGGCTGCAATAAAATCGCGCTCGGGCATCACCTCAACGACGTCATCGAAACGACGCTCATCGGCATGTTCTACGGCGCGCAATTGCAGGGCATGATGCCGAAAATAAGGAGCCAAAACTTCGAGGGCATGGAGCTCATCCGCCCCTTATACTGCATCAAGGAGGACGACATCATCGCCTGGGCGCGCTACAACGGGCTCGAATTCATCCGCTGCGCCTGCCGCGTGACGGCGCGCACCGAAGCGGAAGAGGGCTGCTCCAAACGGCAGGAAATAAAAGAGCTCGTGAACGCACTCAAACACGAGGACGCGCAGATCGAGGACAACCTCTTCACCGCCCTCCACGCCGTGTGTCTCGATACCTTCCCGGGGCTCAAAGCGGGCGGGAAGAAATATTCCTTCGACGAACTTTACGCAAGCAAAAAGACGGACAATTGAGTCCGTCTTATCTTTTTGCTTGTTTTGGGGAATACGGCGGAAGCAGGGTGCCGCAGGGAGCCTCGGGATGCCGCAGGGAACCCGCGACGCGCGCCGCAAGGTATGAACGGGCAAGCATGCGAGGCGCCGCGTTCACTCCGCGAACCGAACTTCGCCGAAGGGGGCGTAGTCGCACCAGCCGTCCCCTTTTTCGACACGTTCCCATTCCTCTTGCGTGCCGAGGAAGGTCAGGGACGTGAGCCCCTTACAGCCGTTGAACGCCGCCGTCCCGATGCGCGTGACGCCCTTCGGCAGCGCGATCTCGCGGATGGCTTCGTTGTTCAAAAAGGCGTTGTCGCCGATCTTTTTGACGTCGTCGGGGATGACGCTTTGCGCGCTCCCCAAAAGGAGGGTGCCCGTCGCTTTTTCGACGAGGCAGTTCCCCTCGCCCGAATAGACGGAGTTTTGCTCGCTCACGGTGATGCTTTCGAGCGAAGAAAGCCCGTAAAATGCGTTCTTCCCGATGGACTTCACGCCGCTGCCGAGGGAGAGCGACGTCACATTGCCGCAGCCGTAAAACGCCATCTCCCCCACCTCTTCCACGCTGTCGGGAAGCTCTGTTTCCGAAAGCGCCGCGCAGCCGCGGAAGGCTTCCGCCCCCACTTCGGCAAGGGGCGCGTAGCAGGTGAACCGGGTGAGCGTGATGCAGTCGCGGAAGCCCTCTTCCGCGACGGCGACGACGGGAAGCCCCTCGTGATAGGGCGCGACGATAATGTGAGCCGCCTTTGCCGTTCCCAACGAGACGGCGTAGCCGCGCACGGCGCCGCCCTCCCCCGAAACGGGCGTAAAGGCGAGCCCCTCGCTCGAAACGCAGCGATAGGAACACGTTTTGCAGACGTTGTCCGTGCCGAATTCGTGCGCAAGGGCGGGCAGGGCGCGCGTTTCGGACGCGCCGCAGTAAGCGCAGATGTGCGCCTCTTTCCCCTCCCTGTCGCAGGAGGGAGCGAGCGTTTGCTCCCACGCGCCGTAAAGATGCCCCGTTTGGGGCAAAACGCTCTCCTCTTCCGCCCCGCAGCGCAGACAGCGCGTGACAAGGAGCCCTTCCTCTTCGCACGTCGCGGGCTTCACCTCTTCGCTGACCGTATTGTGGCCGAGCGCGGGGATCGTCTCTATCTCGGCGGGCTGCTTACCCGCTTCGTCCGAAAAAAGCGCGCCGCAAAGGGCGCATTCCCAGTATCCCGCATAGCCCGCTTCGGTGCAGGTCGCTTCGCGCCCTTCGACATAGCGGGGCGCATGGACATGCTCTTCCTCTTCGCACCCCGTCATGAGCGGCAGACACAAAAGCGCCGCTAAGATGAAAATCGCGCCACGGTCCTTCACAAGCGTTCTCCTTCCTTTTTATGCATCCTTCGGCGGATGCACGCCTTGATACTGCCTTCATTATAGGGCACGGCGCCTAAATTGTCAAGAGCGGCGCTGCAAATCGATAGATTTTGGGCATTTTTCTGCAAAAATCTCACAGAGGGGGAAATTATTTTTCCTATCCCTCTTGATTTTTCCGAAAAGTAAGGTATAATGGAATAGACGGCGTTCCGCCAAGCGGGGCCCGCCGAATCATTCACAAGGAGATGATACCCATGAGCGTATCTGCAAAAAATATCCGCAACATCGCCATCGTCGGTCACAGCGGCGAGGGCAAGACCACCCTCTGCGAAGCCATCCTCTTCAACGGGGGCGCCATCGAGCGCATGGGCAGGGTGGATACAGGCACCACCGTTTCCGACTTCGACGAACAGGAGATCGCACGCAAGATGTCCGTCTCCCTTTCCGCCGCCTACACGACGTGGAAGGACGTCAAGATCAACCTTTTGGACTGCCCCGGCTTTTACGACTTCGAGGGCGAAGTCAACGAGGCGATGCGCGCCTGCGGCGCGGCGATCGTCGTCATGGGCGCAAACGGCACGCTCACCGTCGGCGCCGAGAAGGCGATCAACCAGTGTTTAAGGGCGAAAAAGCCCCTCATCATCTTCATCAACGGCATGGATAAGGACAACGCCGACTACCACGGCACCGTCCGCGCGCTGCAGGAAAAGTACAAAAACAAAATAGCGCCCATCCAGATCCCCATGATGGAAGGCAACAAGATGACGGGCAACGTCAACGCCCTCACCGAAAAGGCGTACCGCTTCACCAACACGGGCCCCGAAGAGATCACGGTGCCCGACATGTACCGCCGCGACTTCGACGAGATGCGCCTTTCTTTGATGGAGGCCGCCGCCGAGAACGACGACGTGCTGCTCGAAAAGTACTTCGAAGACGGCCAGCTCTCGCGCGAGGACATCATCCACGGCATCCGCAAGGGCATCTACAACATCAACGTCATCCCCGTCATGGCGGGCAGCGCCCTGCAAAACAAGGGCGTCATCAACCTGATGAACGAGATCGTGAAGTATCTGCCCGAGGCTGCCGAGCGCGCCGAAGTGCCCGCCACCGACCTTGAAAAAGATTCCGTCATCGGCATCACCTGCGATGAGGACGCCCCCTTCGCGGCGCAGGTCTTCAAGACCGCCGTCGACCCCTTCGTGGGCAAGCTCAATTATCTCCGCGTGTGCCGCGGCGTTTTGAAGACGGGCATGACCATCCTCAACCCCAACACGAACACCGAGGAACGCATCAACACCATCTACCTCGTCTGCGGCAAGAAGCAGACGCCCGTCACCGAGCTGCGCGCGGGCGACATCGGCGCCGTCAACAAGCTGCAAAACACGGGCACGTGCGACACGCTGTGCGATCCCGCTTCCCCCGTCCGCTTCGACCCCATCCCCTTCCCCCACCCCGTGCTCTATATGGCGGTCTACGCCAAAGTGCGCGGCACGGAAGACAAGGTGTTCTCCGGCCTTGCACGCCTTGCGGAGGAAGACAAGAGCTTCGTCGTCGTCAAGGACCACGACACGGGCGAAACGCTCGCGGGCGGTCAGGGCGAAGTGCATCTTGACGTCATCAACAAGAAGCTGAAAGCAAAATTCGGCGCGGAGGCAGACTTCCGCACCCCCGCCATCGCGTATAAAGAGACCATCCGAAAGACCGCCAACGCGGAAGGAAAATACAAGAAGCAGACGGGCGGCCACGGCCAATACGGCCACTGCAAGATCCGCTTCGAACCCTGCGAGAGAGACTTCGAATTTGCGGAAGAGGTCGTGGGCGGCACGGTGCCCAAACAATACATCCCCGCCGTCGAGAAGGGGCTCGTGGAGTGCCTGCCCCACGGCGTGCTTGCGGGCTATCCCGTCATCCGCCTCAAAGCCGTCCTCTATGACGGAAGCTATCACGACGTCGACTCTTCGGAAGCGGCGTTCAAGGCGGCTGCCGAGCTCGCCTTCAAGGAAGGGCTCAAAAACGCTTCGCCCGTCCTCCTCGAACCGCTTTCGAGGCTCAGGATCGCCGTGCCCGAACAGTTCGTGGGCGACGTGATGGGCGATCTCAACAAGCGCCGCGGCCGCATCCTCGGCATGGACACGCAGGACGATATGCAGATCGTCACGGCGGAAGCGCCCAAGGGCGAACTTCTGACGTATGCGACGGCGCTGCGCTCGATGACGCAGGGCAGGGGCCGCTTCTCAGAGGCCTTCGCCCGCTACGAGCAGGCGCCCGAGAGCGTGCTGCAAGCCGTTCAGCAGGCAAAAGCGTAAGACTATCACAACAGACGGCGGCGCCGCGGCTCTTTCGAGCCGCGGCGCCGCTTTGATTCTTCAGCCTATTTACTCGTGCTTATCCTGCAAAGGATCGCTTTCGGGAGCCGATTTTTCATCCGAAGGAGCTTCGGGCGCAGATGCCGACGCTTTCCTCGCAAAGAGGAACTTCCTGTTTTCCCGCGCGGCGAAGACGAGCGCGACGAGCCCGAGCACGAAGAGCGCCACGATGGGCAGTGCGCCCATGTTAACGGAGTCCGTCGCCTGCGTGACGATACCGACGAGGAGGGTGCCGATGAACGCCGCGCCCTTGCCGAAGATATCGAGGATGCCAAAGAGAAGCCCCGATTGCTCGGCGGGAATGATCTGCGCGAAGTAGGAGCGCGAGAGCGCCTGCACGCCCCCTTGGAAGAGCCCGACGATGGAAGCGAGCACCCAGAACTGCCAGCTCTCGCTCATGAAGACGGCGAAGATGCCCACGCCCGTATAGGCGACGACGCAGATGAAGATGAGAAGGTCGTTGTGCACCTTGGAGGCGAGCTTCCCGAAGACGATGGCGGCGGGGAAGGCGACGATCTGCGTCAGAAGGAGCGCTAAAAGGAGCGAGGTCGTATCGAAGCCCAGCGCCGTACCGAAGGAAGTCGCCATATCGATGACGGTATAGACGCCGTCGATGTAGAGGAAGAAGGCGATAAGGAAGAGGATGATGCCCTTGCGGTTGGGAAGCCCTTCTTTCTTGCCGAACACCGAGAAGAGGCGCTTGAAGCTGCCGCGCACCGTGTTCTTGGCGCGGCGGATGAAGTGCGTCTGCTCATACTCCTTGGTGAGAGGCAGCGTGAAGCCGAACCACCACAGCGCGTTGATGAGGCAGGCGACGGGCATGGAGACGGTGATCGCAAGGTCGGTAAAGTTGATGAGATAGATGCCGAGAAGGAAGGGGATGCAGCTGCCCACATACCCGAAGGCATAGCCCTTGGCGGAAACGTCGTCGAGGCGTTCGGGCGTCGTCACGTCGGTGAGCATGGCGTCGTAGAAGACGAGGCTGACCGAATAGCAGATCTTCGCGACGATGAAGACGGCGAGGAAGGCGACCCAGCCCATCGGGATACCGAGCGCCCCGCAGCCGAAGACGCCCAAAACGGCGCTGAAGAAAAAGAGCGGCTTCTTCCTGCCCACGTCGTCGGCAAACGAACCCAAGATGGGCGAGAGCACCGCGACGCACAGCGTGACCGCGCTCGCCGCATACCCCCAGATGGCGGTGGCGTCCGTCTCTGCAAGCCCCGCCGAGGTGACGAGATAGTTGAAATAGATGGGCAGCACCGTGCTCACGAGCAGCGTGAACGCCGAATTGCCCACGTCGTACAAGATCCATGCGATCTCCTTTCTCCTGTTCGGGTTTGCCTGCCGCGCCTTGGCGGCCCGAGCTTCACTCATACCATATTCTCCTGTTTATCTTCGGATTTTTCTTCTCTGTCTTTTTAAGCGAAGGCCGGGTAAGCAGCCGCGGCTGAGACGAGAAGCCTGCGCAAGCGACGACGGGAGCTTACTGAAACGTAAGTGACCGAGGAGCGCGCAAAGGCGACAAAGTATTCAGCCGATGGATGCGCCCTCGGCCCTATTCGTAATTGCGGTCAAGAAGCGGGCTCAATCCCCCCTCGCCGCGCAGATACGTTTCGTAGGAAGCGATAAGTTCGCACGCCTTGGGGACCGCCTCTTCGAACGCCGAACAAAGCGCCTTGTCGCTGTCTTCGCAGCGCTCGTCCTTTCGATAGGGGATCATCATGCCGTGCATCTCGCGGTAGTTGCCCGTGAGGCGCAGGACGGCGCAGACGAGACGGCGCTTTGCAGGGCGCGGCGCGCGCAGCAGGCGATTGTAAAAGAGGATGGACGAGAGCGCCTTCCTCAGTTTGCGTTCGGGCAGCCCGTAGTAGGCGGCGGCGATGTCCGCAAGCTGCGAAGAGGGGCGGATGTGCGCCGTGAGGTCGGCAGAGAGCGGGTCTTTGCCCTCCCTCTCGAGGAGGAGGCGGTCGAAGGAGGACTCCGTCTCGGTGTGCGTCACCTCGGGCGAGCGTTCGAGCTTTTCGCTCACGAGGGGGTGCGCCGTGCTATCGAGCGCGAAGTGGCAAAGATAGCCGAATAGATACGCCGCATCCTCGGGGCGGCAGCCGCGCGCCGTGAAAACGGTCTTCGCACGCGCAAAGAAGGGCGCCGCCTGTTCGAAATGCAGGCGGTAGCCGACTGCGCTCGTCTTGTTGGCAAAGAGCGGGCGGTAGTAAAAGAGCAGGTCGGGGCCGTGCACGCCGAGCGCGAAGGCGTCGAAGTGCTCTTTGACGATCGTTTGAAGCGGCGCGGGCAGGGCTTTCAATACTTCCCTCCCGAACGAGATGTGTGCATAAGCCGCGGGCATGGTATCCTCCGTAGTGCCTCTATAGTATAACGTGTTCTGCGCGCAAAATTGCGCATTTTTCGTCACGGAAAGGTAATAATCGTGTAAAATGCCGCCCTTCCCGCGCGATGAGTTCGTTCACAAAGGAAATTATATCACAGCGCCCCGCCCTTTACAACTTTTTTTCGGCATGTTGTGCGCGCGGTTTTTTTGCGCAAACGCTTGACATTCCCCCCGCCTTGCGCTATCATAATGCAAAACAGAGAAAAGCGTAGAATGTACGGCTTGTTAAAAACAACATTCGTTTTCCCCCGAAGCCGTACCGCTTCGGGGGCTTTGCTTTTCCCGAAGGAGAAAAGATGGAAGAACTCGATCAAGACAATGCGGCGCAGCTGCCGCCCGAGAGAAAGAAAAAACTCTCCGAAATGACCTTCAAAGAATGCAGCGGTGCGGGCGAAAAGCTCAAATGGCTTTTAAATTACGTCTTCATCGACGGCATGAGCGGCATGGCGCTCGGCCTCTTTGCAACGCTCATCGCGGGCACCATCCTTTGGCAGCTCGGCAGCCTCATCGACAAAGCGGGCAACAACCCCTTCGGGCTCGCGCTCGAAGCGGTGGGCAAAGTGGCGCAGATCGCAATGGGCGCGGGCATCGGCGTGGGCGTGTGCTTAAAGCTCAAAAAGAAGCAGCCGCTCGTCGTCGCCTCGGCGGTCGCCGCGGGCATGATCGGCTCATACGCGCAGGCGGTCATCTCGGGCATTCAGACCTCTATGGAGAGCGGCAACGGCTTTGCGATCACGCTTTCTTCTGCGGGCGATCCCATGGGCGCGTTCGTGGGCGCGTTTGCCGCCATGACGCTTGCTTCCCTCGTTTCGGGCAGAACGCGCGTCGACATCCTCGTCACCCCCCTCGTGGGGCTTGCGGGCGGCGCACTCTTCGGCATCGGCGTGGGGTATCCCGTCTCGCTGGCTTTGACCGAGCTCGGCAACTTCATCGCATGGGCGGCCTCCCTTTCCACGGTGTCCGCCGCCGTCACGGGGCTCATCGTCTCCGTCGTGATGGGCGTGGCGCTCACCCTTCCCATCTCCTCGGCGGCGATCGGCATCTCCATCGGGCTTTCGGGCGTGGCGGCGGGCGCGGCGGTCGTCGGCTGCTGCTGCCAGATGATGGGCTTTGCCGCCATGAGCTTCCGCGAGAACCGTTGGGGCGGCTTTGTAGCGCAGGGCTTAGGCACTTCCATGCTGCAGATCCCCAACGTCTTCAAAAAGCCCGTCCTCTTTGTGCCGCCCATCATCTCCTCCGCCATTTTGGGGACGCTTTCCGTGTTCCTTCCCAACGGCGCGGGCATCGGACTGTTCGCGACGCGCACGGGCAGCGGCATGGGCACGGCGGGGCTCGTGGGCCCCATCGATATGCTCTTCGAGATGATCGGCACGCAGGGCTGCAACGTGGGGCTGACCATTTTGTGGGTCGTCCTCTTCTGCTTTGTCCTCCCCGCCCTTCTGACGCTCGCCGTCTGCGAACTCTTCCGCAAGTTAAACATCGTAAAATACGGCGATCTGACGCTGAAACTCTGATAAAATTTCGAAGCAAATCTTTCCCTTTGGGAAATCTTCGCTTCGAGGGGTCGACTTTGTTGATTTTAACAGGCATTATCGCCCGCGAGCGCGTCGGAGCAAGGCAAACTTTGCCAGCCTCTCCTTAGGTCGGGGCAGGGCTTTGATGCCTGCTCCTCCTTTTCCCACAAATCTTTTGCTTCGCAAAATCTTTGCGGGAGCCCTATATCATTCTAAGAACAATAAGTACCAGGTATGGTATGTATGCCCTACGGGTATGTATGCCCTGCGGGTATGTATGCCCTGTGGGTACAAATGGAGTCCCGCAGCGCAAAAGCGTGGTTTTGCTCGCGGAAGTGATTTATAAGAAAGGGCTCCCGAAAAAGTCGCGAAGCGAGTTTTTCGGGAAGAGGGCGAGAAAGCGCTTTCTTGGCAAAGCCCCGGTGGGGCTTTGACCACTTTCGAGCTTGGGAATGGCACATGGAGCGTGCCATTCCCTGACCGAGCGCGGTCTCTACCGCGCGAGAATGCGAGCATCGAAGCAAAGCCGCGAGAAACGAAGCGGCTTGCGAAATTTGCTCCGCTGCGACGAGGCTCAGGGAAACCCTGCTCGGCTCAGTGATTTTGGAAGCACGGCAAACGTCAATCTCCTTGGCTCCTCCCCGGGGTCCCCAAAAAAAGACGTAGTATTTTTTGGGGGTGGGTTTGGGGGAGCTGTCGAGCGTAGCGAGACTGAGGGAGTCGCCTTATTATAAAAAGCAAGACTTACGGCAAAGATGCTTCTCTCCACCGCACAAGAAGCTGCCGCGCGCCCGCAAAGCGGGCGCGCGGCGGAAGGAGTAACCCCACATTCAACCGACGGTTGAGGGAAAATCAACGCATGGTTGGGCGATTTCAACTGCTCGTCGCTGGAATTTCGGCAAACAACGCGCTAAAATGAAGGCACGAAACGCGGAAATCATCCGCAAATACCCGACCATAAGGAGATCAACTATGAACACATTAGGACAGCGCATCGCATACTTCCGCAAACAAAAGGGGCTCACGCAGGAAGCCCTGGCAGAGCTGTGCTCGGTGAGCGCGCAGGCCGTCAGCAAATGGGAGAACGACCTCACCGCGCCCGACATTTCCCTTCTCCCCCGCCTTGCGGAACTTTTCTCCGTCACCGTCGACGAGCTCCTCGGCGTCAAGAAAGAGACGGCAGTCGCCGTCGATCCCGCGCACGTCGATTTCGGCAAGCTCATGCTGCGCATCCGAATCCTCTCGGATGACGGCGACAAAGTCAACATCAATCTGCCCTTCGCGCTCGTCGAAGTCTTTTTGAAGGACGGCAAGCTCCCCTTCTCGGCAGACGGCGCGGCGGGCGAGGCGATGAAGAGCATCGACTTTGCAAAACTTGCAGAGCTCGTGCACGCGGGCGTATTGGGCAAGCTCGTCGATATTGAGAGTTCGGACGGCGACGTCATTGAAATTTGGGTGGAGTGATGGCAAAGATCGTGATAAAGGCGGAGGGCTTCCGCCTTTCCCTGCACTTCCCCGTAGGGCTGTGCCTGCGCCTCGCCCCCGCGATACTGAAGAAAAAGGACGAGACACTGCACCGCTTTTTAAAAGAGCACGGGCGGGAGATGCGCGCCATCCTCAAAGAGTGCCGCAAACAATGCGGGAAGTTCGCCCTTGTCGACATCGAGACCGCCGACGGAGAGACGGTGAAGATCGTCGTATAAACCGCCGCGCCTGAACCGTGCGGCGGCATAAAAGAGAACGCGCCGCGGCGCCGACTTTGGGTCGGCGCCGCGGCATTTTTATTCCCGAAAAACTCGCTGCGCGACTTTTTCGGGAACCCTTTCTTATAAATCACTTCCGCGAGGAGGGTTCCCCTCTGCTTCCTTAATAATGGCGCAAGCAGGGTTTCCCTTGCTTCTCAAATTTAATTCCGCGAGCAAAACCACGCTTTTGCGCTGCGGGACTCAATTTGCCTCATACTTGAGGCTTATTGTTCTTAGAATGACATCAAAACTCGTGGGCGAAACCGCCCGTTAAAATCAATCGACTCCACCCCTCACGACTTTTTTGTGCCTGCACAAAAAAGTGTGAACTTCATCACATCTTCTC
>ERZ1643251.5206-NODE-5206-length-10757-cov-7.180153_pt1 | contig 10757 bp, 16 predicted proteins | sample MGYA00579261_ERZ1643251 | MGnify/ENA primary metagenome ERZ1643251 (study PRJEB29033, sample SAMEA4952267) | chicken gut metagenome | biome: Broiler Chicken; feature: Gastrointestinal Tract; material: Caecum | place: Ireland | collected 2018 | study: Broiler...
ACTTAAAAAAGTAATCTCGTTAATGTTACAAATTTTTAAAAAAAAATAACTACAATATAATAATAAATAATAATAAAAAAATAATAGAAATTTTTAATATTTTTTCTATTATCTTACAAATCCTTACAGTCTCAACGGTTTGAAGCTTTTAAAAAATCCAGACGGGGGAGGTTTTATATATTTTTCTAACGGTTACTTCCCGAAATTTTACAAAACCAACGTGGGCAAAATGTAAGAAACTGTAAAAATACTGTAAAAACATAAATAGCTGAAAGCTTAATAAATGAGGGAAGTAAGCACCATTTAAATATACAAAGTTCCTAAAAAGAGGACTTTTATGGGGGGGCGGGCTATGTCGTTTTTAATGGACAGAGGGAACTGAAGTATATTTAAATGGTAGAAAAACAACAAATGAGGAAAATGGAAAAAAAGATTGATATTTAGGGAAAGGTGTGGTATGATAATCATACCAAATATAAATGTGTAAGTAGCATGAAAAGTATACCAAAAAGAACACGTGTTTGGGAAATAAATAAGAGTAGAGGAGAAGGAAGAAGGTGAGGAAATGGATATAAGTAATGTTAAATTTTTTCGTGAAAGAGATTTGGTAAACGAAAAGAACAATAAGATGACAAATAAGATGACATTAGAAGAATGGGAAACTTTAGGAATAATTAAAGTAGAAGACTTAGCGAATAGTCATGATAATTTTTTAAGAAGTTGTGGGTTTAGACCTAAAAGAACAGAAAAATATTATAAGTACCTTACGAAGAAGTTGGATAAGATGGGATTAGATTTAATAATGCAGTTTAGTTATTTTGTAACAAGAGAAAATGAAGTAGTATGCTGGTATGTATATGGATTTATAAATAAGGAGGAAAAGGTATGATAATAAGAAGTCAAGATAAGAAAAAATTAGTTATTTTTGATAATGTAAAGAAGATATATGCAAAAAAACCATATGGTCTTACACGTGTAATGAATAGTGCAACAGGTGAATTTACTGAAGAATTTGAATATGAAGTATATGCTGATGATATAAGATTAGGAGTATATAAATCAGAAGGAAGAGCTATACAGGTATTAGATGAGATAGAAAAATTATATGAGTATTGTAATATGATGCAAGCAGGTAACGCAATATCATTAAGGTCTGGTAATACTTATGTTTATCAGATGCCAAAAGATTAGGAGGAAAAATGTTAATAATTTTATATATAGTATTAAGTTTATTTTTAGTCGTATATATAGATGAATTATCTACACTAAAAGAATGTAAAATTATAAATTGGATAAATATATGGTTAAATATAATATTAATAACATTAATAGGAACTTGTATTCTTATAGAATTTGGAATATTAAAAATATAAGGAGGAAAAATAAATGGAAAGTTTAGAAGAATTAGAGAAAAAGTATAAAGAATTAGGTGAAGAAATTGAAAGATTGAAAAATAAAAAAAATGAAAGGGGAAGAGTACCAAAAGATTCTGGATATTATTACATAAATGATTGTGGAGAAGTTTCTTCATCTGCTGAATATTATGATAGTATTGATGATTTTAGATATTTTACAGGTAATTATTTTTTTACACAAGATGGAGCAAAAAAACACTTGGAAAGAATTAAAACATATTATCAGTTAAAAGCTTTAGCTGAAGAATTAAATACTGAAGAAGTAGATTGGAAAAACTTAAATCAATCTAAATATTCTATTTATTTAGATAATAACGAACCAGAGAAATTACATCAGAATGGTTTATGTTACTCTCAAAGTATAGGAGATATATATTGCACTAATAAAAACTTTTTAGATATTGCTAAACAAAAGATAGGCGAAGAAAATTTAAAAAATTTATTTAAGGAGGATATATAAATTATGAAAGTAAGAGAAGATTTTGATTTAGACAAATTAATAACTGATTATGGTATGGGTTTTAATGATGAAACAGGTAAATATATAGCTTATTCAGGCTATATGTCATATGGATTAGAAATAAAATCTTGGAATAGAGAAGTAAATTTTATTCTTAACTCTAAGAAGAATCCATCAGCAACACAAATATTGTATAACCTTATTAAAGATGGTGTTATAGAATTAGAAGAAGATAAAACTGATACTGATACTGACACTGAAGAAACAGAATTGGGGTTGAAGGAGTAAATATGTTAAGAATAAAAATAAAAGAACGAATAAAAAGAAGATTGTTTGGTTTTGTTAAACCAATGTTAGATGAATATTATTGTAATCTTTTAACAGACACAATATTAGACTATTTGAAACATTATTGTTTAGATTGGAAAATTGAATACACAGAAAATGAAGTATTTTTAATGGCAAAACCTAAAAAATACCAGAATTATACTCGCATAGAATGGTGGACTAAAACAGAAAGCTTAGAAAAACTTATACAAATTGAAACAGGCTTTACTATGGCAAATATAGAAGATAAAATAAAATATTTAATTAAGAACGATAAATGGGAGTGAAAATAGATGAAAAAATTGTTTTTTTATGAAATTAAAGTAAGAGTGTCAGGTTATTATTATTATTTACTAAAAAAAGAAAAATATATTAAGGCTACTACTTTTTTATCTGGCAGTCTTGTTTGTGAAGAAGCGTTAAAAGAATCATCTTTAGTAGAAATAGTAGAAAAATATAAAGAAAACTTAAATCAGAAAATAAAAATTAGAAAGCATGTTAATATTGAAGATGAAAGCGACCCTCTGTTTGCAAGTAAACACTTTGAAAAAATATCAGATATAACTATGATTAATTATGATATTAAAGAAGCCACAGTAGAACAAGCTGTTAAAACTTTAACTGTTTCTGATTTTGTAGATGTTTATGGGAATGTTTTAAAAATAGAGAGGTAAAATTATGGACCAAGAATACTATTATATTCAATTGATAAATGGTAAATATAGAATATGTAAAGATTACATATTTAGAATTCAAGATAATTCTTCTACAGAAACATATTATATTGAATTCTGTAATGGAGAAATAAGAACAAACAATGAAGTATTTAGAGCAAGAAGAAAAGCTAGACAGGCTAGAGATTATGCTAATTATAAATTGAGAAAATTCCCTTTTAAATATAGTAATCTTTACATAGCAAATGATAAAATTTATGGACCAAATTATGGTTTAAATCCTTTAGAAAGAGTTGATGTTACTTATGCAAGTAAAAATTTTTAAACGCGTAAACTATTTAGGCTTAGAAAAAGAAATAAATGAATTTATAAAAGATAAAACGATTATAGACATAAAATTTCAAGCTAACGAATATGGATATTACGCAATGATTATGTATGTTCCTTATAAGAATCTAACTGGTGAAACTACAGTAGAATTATTATAAATTGGAGGCAATTATGGGAAGATATATTAATAAAAAAACGGTTATAGATGTAGAAACAGGAGAAATTGTAAATCAAGTAAATTGGTTTGGATACAATGGATTTACTAATAAAGGTTATTATTACAGAAAAGGTTCTACATATTTAAGAATATATTATGATGCAATCCCTCCTAATCTCTCTAAAGAATCATTTTTATTACTAGAAATGATGGCAGAATTGGCAAACAATGAAAATGTGTTAGTCTATAAAGTTGATAGAAAAAGTAAATTTAGCACAGTAATATTTAAACCTTTAGAAAAAGAAGATATTTTTGATAAAATAAGATATAAATATGGAATAAACAAATTCAAAAGATGTTGGAGTGAATTAAGAAAACATTGTATAAAAAAAGTACAATATACTACATGTAAGGCTTGGGCTATAAATCCAGCAATAATTTCTAAATGTAAAGTAGTTCCTTATTGGTTATACAATGAATTTAAAGAATATATGAATCCTTATTTATCTCCTTATGCAATTAAAAAGCTTCATGAAACATTAAATAATATGGATATTCGTTAAAACTATATAAAAATTTAAGATGGTAACAAACAGTTACCATCTATTTTTTTGTAAATGTAACCAAAATAAGCTAAAGCGGTTACAAAGTGGTTACAATTTTTTAATTTAAAAATTTTCAAGCAAAAAACCTTCAAACCCCTTATATATATATATTTATATTATATAATATAATAATATATATATATAGGGATTTTTAATGTGTAACCACTGTAACCACTGTAACCAGTAAAAAAATATATTATATATAAAAAAATAAAAAAAATAAAAATTAATAAAAATTTTTATATATATTTTTTATTTTTGTGTTTTTTTTTATTATATATATATAGTGTATATTTTAAAATTTAGTGGTTACGCGGTTACAAAACTCTAAAATACTACAGTACCAACGGTTTTGGCGAAACCATGAGGTGGATACAGGGTGTAAAAAGTGGTTACAGTATATTAAAACCATTGGTACTCTAAGGTTTCCTTGGTTACGAAAAAGTGTAAAAAGGATGTTTTTTAAGTTAAAAAGTGGTTACACAAATAATTTTATAATTAATTACATATTTTTTTGAAAAAGTATTGATTATTTTTTTTATTAAATATATAATCTAAAAAAATGAAATAGGCGGTGAAAAAAAATGGAAGAAAAATTAAATAAAAAGGAATCAGATAAGATTAATTTTGTAATAGATGCAAAATTAAAACAACAATTCAATATAAAATGCATAAAAAACAAGACTACTATGTCTAAAGTATTAAAAGCATTTATTAAAGAATATGTAAATGAAGAGAATTTTGACTTAGATAGTACAGAAAAACATGTTCTTTATGATATGTACATGGATTAATACTAGAGAGAAAGAGGTAATATTATGCATTTAGATGAGATTGTTTCAAGGTTTCAGAATGTTAAAAAAATAGGAGATAAATCTTATCAATGTACATGCAACAGCCATAAAGATGATAAAGCTTCTTTGACTATTACTGAAGAGGATAACAAAATATTAATGTATTGTCATGCAGGATGTGACACAAAAGATATTCTGAGGGCAGCAGGATTAACAGAAAAAGATTTATTTAATAATAATCCTATAAACACGAAACCTAAAATTGTAAAAGAATATTATTATACAGACGAAAATAATAAACCTTTATATAAAGTAGTAAGATATGAACCTAAAAGTTTTGTTCAAGCTAAGTATGATAATGGCAATTGGGTTTTTAAGATGGCAGGGGTTAGATATGTACTGTATAATTTACACAATGTAATTAAATCAGATAATGTTTATTTTGTTGAAGGAGAAAAAGACGCAGATAATCTAAACTCTATTGGATTAGTTGCTACTACTACAGCAGGAGGAGCATCTGGATTTAAAAAAAGAGCAAAGGAATATTGTGAATTTTTAAGAGGAAAAAGCGTTTTTATTATTCCAGACAATGATAAACCAGGACAACAGTATGCGGAAGATATACAAAAAGCATTATCTAATATAGCAAAAGAAGTGAAAATATTAAAATTAGTAGATGCAATACCTGATTTGAAAGAAAAAAGTGATATTTCTGATATTTTACAACAATATGGTAAGGAAAAAACATTAGAGATATTAGAAAATTTAAAGAAAAATGGAGAAAAAACTCCAGAAGTTATTGCAGAAACTTTGAATTTAAATAAAAACACTATATTTTCAGCTGATTTGTTTGAGAAATTATATAAAGAAGAATTAAATAATATTGAAAATTTCTTTGAGATTTACTCTCAAATAAAGGAATATTGTAGAACTAACAGAATTACAGGATTTGATAAAAATTATAAACTATATAAAGAGGCTAAGAAAGAAAAATATATTTATCCATCTAATATTATGGTATTTGATGAGGTAAATAAAGGAACTCCTTATAATTCTGGAAGATATGAATTAAGTAGTGATAATTTTATTTATGAACTTGTACCAAATGTAGGAAAAATATTGGTTTCATATCAGCCAGTATTACCTATTTGTAGATATATTAATATAGAAAATGGTTTAGAAAAAATAAAAATAGCTTTTTTAGTGAATAATGAATGGAAAACGTTAATAGTTGACAAATCTATTATATCAAGTAGTCAAGCAATTATTAAATTGTCTGATTTAGGTTTAGAAGTTACATCTGAAAATTCAAAAGCTTTAGTAAAATTTTTATCAGAAATAGGAAATTTGAATAAAGATATAATAAAAATATATAAATTTGTTTCCAGAATGGGCTGGTTTGGAAAGGAACTCCTTCCCTATTCTGATGATTTGGAGTTTGATAATGAAAAAGAAATACCTAATTTAAAAGAAAAATTTTCTGAAAGTGGTAATTTAGAGGATTGGATTGAATTCTTTAAAGAGAGAAGAAAATATAATCCTATATCAAGAATAATAATGGCAGCAGCAGTATCTTCAATTTTACTAAATAGAATTAAGCAATCTGGTTTTACATTACATATATGGGGTGAAAGTGAATATGGAAAAGCTCAACCACTTAATACAAAAATAATAACTCCTTATGGATATAAGTTTATGAAAGATATAAAAATAGGAGATTATGTTATAGGTGGAGATGGAAAACAACACAAGGTAATAGGAGTTTATCCACAAGGGAAAAAAGAAGTTTATGAAATAACATTTAAAGATGGAAGAAAAACTAAATGTTGTAAAGAGCATTTATGGAATGTAACAACTAAAACAACAAGAAGTCATAATAGAGGTTATAAAACAATTGAATTAAAAGAAATGTTAAAGAAACCTATAAAGATTAAAAACGACTATAATTTCAGAATTCCAACAACTAAACCTGTAGAATTTTACAACAATAAAAAATTACCAATTAATCCATATTTATTAGGAGCATTAATCGGTGATGGTTGTTTAACTTTAAAATTAAATAAAGCAAATAATACAAGAAATATTTATTTTAGTAATTCTGAAGATGATGTTATAAACAAAGTCGAAAATCACTTAAAAGATATAGGCGTTTCTATGCATAGAAATATATACACAACTAATCAATTTATACTTAGCCATTGTAAAAAATTAAAACAAGATATTATTGATTTGAAATTAAATTGTGAGAGTTCAAAAAGATTCATTCCAAAGATTTATAAAATTGCAAGTGTAAAAGATAGAATAGAATTATTACAAGGATTAATTGATACTGATGGACATATTACAGCTAAAGGAAGTATAAGATATAGTACTAAAAGCAAGCAATTAGCAAATGATGTATTAGACATTGCTTATTCTTTAGGATATAGAGCAACTATAATTATTGCTAAGAATAGAGAAGAAGAATATACTGTAACAATTTGTGCCAATGATACAATCTTTTCGTCTAAAAAACATAAAAGAGCAATGGAATACGCAAATAAAAACAGAAAGAGAATTGAAAATACTAATGATTTAAGTATTATATCTATTGAAAAGTGTGGATATGAAGAATGTCAATGTTTGATGATTGATAGTGAGGAACATACATATCTTTGTGATGATTTTATTGTAACTCATAATACAGTAGCTTGTATGGTAGGACAATCAATTTTTGGCAATCCTTCTCAAAATGACGGTAAAGGAATAGGAATAAACTTCAATTTTACTAATGTTGGTTTAGAATATAGATTAAATCTTTATAATAATATTCCTTTGTTTGTTAACGAAATGCAACATCAAAAAGACGCAAAAGATTATGATAAAATGTTGTTTTTAATTAGTGAAGGTAAAGGTAGAACAAGAAGTACTAAATTGGGAGGGCTAGCAAAAGAGAATACTTGGAATAATATAGTTATTACCAATGGTGAAAAAAATATTATGAAAAATAATAGCAATGCTGGTGCTTATAATAGATGCTTATCTTATGAAATAAACAAGTATTCTTTTGAAAATTTACCAGAAACAGCAGATTTTGTGAAAGAAAATTATGGAACTCCTATTAGAGAAATATTAAATAATTTAGATAAGTTTGATTGTAAGAAACTTTTCAACGATTATTTGAAAGGAATCAATAATAATTTGACAACTAATAAACAGAAGATATTAGAAGCTATAATACTTTTAGGTGATAAAATTGTAACAGATGTTTTGTTTAAAGATGGCTATTATCTAAAATTGGAAGATATTGAAAAAGGTATAACTAACAAAATGGAAATTGCAGTAGAAGAAAGAGCTTATGAGTACATAAAGGATTGGTATATTTCAGAAAAACGACATTTCTTAAGTTCTGATTTAAGACTTACAACACAAGAAGATATGATAAAAGTTGAAATATATGGTAAAGAAGTTGAAGATGATTATGTGGCTTTTATACCTAGTATTCTAAGGAAAAAACTAGAAGATGGTGGATTTGATTATAATGAAGTATTAAATGCTTGGAAGAGAAAATCATATTTAAAACATGCTTCAAATAGGAATACAATATCTGTAAGGATAAATGGTTCTGTAATCAGATGTGTAGTATTAAACTTGAATTATTATAATGATGATGAAGAAGTTGTAAATACAAATAATAATGATTTTGAGGGAGAGGAATTACCGTTTTAGTAAATTGACTTTTAATATTCCGTATGATAAAATAATTTTAAAGAGGAACTTGTTATGTATAAATGTATTGAGGTTTTGAAAAGCTTTTTTAAAAAGTTCTATAAAAGAACATACGATATTGATAAATTAACAGCAGTAGAACAAAAAGAAGTTATTGGAAGTATAATAAAAAAAATAAGGAATAGCAATGAATTATTTTAATGGATTATATACTTTAATTGAAATTGCTTTAAATAATAATGTTACTGGTAATAGATTGGGTTTCCTAAGAAAAGAATTGAATGAAAAAAATATTGCTAAAATTTTGGAAGATTTCCCTGAAATAAAAAAGTTTATTCCATATTGCAAATGGTATATTATAGAAGGACAGAATATGCTATGTATGTCTGCTTATATGTATGATATGTATACAGAAACAGGAATATTGCCAGATTTAAACAACTATGATATTAATCCAGATGTTGATAAATTAGAATATTGGCAATATATTCCACCAATTTGTTTTAATATAAATCCAAATGAAGGCTTTGAATTTGCAGAAAAGCTTTTTAATACAACAGATATATGGAATCTATTTTTATCTGGTAGTGCAAGAATGGATTTTTATCAAGGCGAAAAGGTAAGTTTAGAGCAAAGAATAAAATATGCAATAGTAGAATATATGATTAGACGACCTCAATTTTATACTACAGATGATTTTGTTGATAATCCTATTTTACATAAAAAATATAAAAAGAAGGAGGGTTAAAAATGAGTGTAGAAGATGGCATAATTTATAGATGTAATTCTATAAACAATACTCTTGTTAGAAAAGGAGAGTTAAAGATATTAAGAAAACATTTAGAATCTTTATATTTTGAATTTGGTGCTGATGAAACAAATGTAAAGAAAAGATATTATAAAGATGAAGCTACTTTAAATAAAGATTTTAATGCTTTACTATCTTTAAAAGAAAAAGAAGAAAAAACTTTATCTGACGTAGATGATAAAAAAGTTTTAAGCAAAAAAGATGACATAAAATAATAACTAATTAAATAGCTAAAAAAATAATTCAATGATTCTATGTCATTGGATTATTTTATTTTAAGGGAAATAATAGAAAAAAATAATAGAAAGGAGAGATAATTGTATGGCAATAAATAAAAGTGGTAAGATAAATCAGGCAAATAGAGGAAGTAAGTCGAATAATTTTGAAACGAATACTAAAACTGAAGATTTAGCTTTAGCTGAAGCTATGTATTTACAGCCTAAAGAAGAAGTTAATGTAGATAATATTCCAGAAGAAAAGATACAAGAAGCAATGGTTTATGAAAATGGAGTTACATCAATTGATTTTATGATGCCTGAAAAAGAGAGGGAAATAATTGAAAGCAATATAAATCAATATAGCGATATGACAAAGATGAAGAAACTTTTAAACATTGCTAAGCAGAACAAAGTATTAAGTGAAGAAGTTGAAACTTTAAATTTAATTGCTAAAACAGACAAATTAACAAATCAAATATTTGATGTTATGACATCTCCAGAAAATATACAAAAATTGGAAGAATATATACAACAAAAATTAGAAAAAGGTGATGTTGCTAAGGCTTATAAAGAAATAGGACTAATGAACAAGGCTATGTTAGATGCTAGAGAAGGTATGTTAAACAAATTAAAGACTAATCAATCAGGAAAAACAAGTAAAATTGTACTTAAATTCACTAATGATAGTGGTCAAGATTTTCAATTAGGAGCTGAAATAAATGGGTAGTGTATATAATGATATGAAAAAGAATTATGGAACATGTCAGAATTGTGGAAAGATTTTTGAACAAGGTTTCGGAATTAACCAAAAAACTGGAGAAAAAGTATTTAATCATTATAAGTATTGTCCACAATGTAGGAACATTGTATTAAAAAAGAAGGAAAATAAAGAAACAGTAGTAAATATAAAATATAACCCATATCCTTGGCAAAAGGAATTTCATGCATCAAAAGCTAGATTTAAAGTTGTATCTGGAGCAGCTAGAAGTGGAAAAGATTTTGCTTTTGATAAAGAATTTGATGACAAATTCGTTGAAATGTTAAATGAAGATAGACCTTATTCTTTAGTTCCTAGGGTTCATGGTTGGGTAATTGGACCAACTTATAAAATATTATCACAGATTGAAAGAAATTTCTTACATGATTTTCCACGACAATTAGTTGTAAATTATGATAAAGAAAATCATTTTATAGAGACTATTAATGGAGGATTAATAGAATTTCGTTCAGCAGATGACCCTGATTCTTTGGTTTCTGTTGG
>ERZ1643251.5207-NODE-5207-length-10754-cov-5.688195_pt1 | contig 10754 bp, 9 predicted proteins | sample MGYA00579261_ERZ1643251 | MGnify/ENA primary metagenome ERZ1643251 (study PRJEB29033, sample SAMEA4952267) | chicken gut metagenome | biome: Broiler Chicken; feature: Gastrointestinal Tract; material: Caecum | place: Ireland | collected 2018 | study: Broiler...
CACGCCTGATAAGCGTGAGGTCGATGGTTCAAGTCCATTCAGGCCCACCATTTATTATGCCTCAATAGCTCAGTTGGTTAGAGCACCTGACTGTTAATCAGGGGGTCGTAGGTTCGAGTCCTACTTGAGGCGCCATGGCCTGTTGGTGAAGCGGCTTAACACACTGCCCTTTCACGGCAGCATTCACGAGTTCGAATCTCGTACAGGTCACCATAAAAAAATTACAAGTATTCATTACTTGTTTTTTTGTTAGAAAAAAAGGATTTCATGAGAAAATGAAATCCTTTATCTTTTGAAATCGCTTTGTTTGATAAATCCTCATAAATAATTTTAAATTTATACGATATAATTCATATGCAAGTAATAAGAAAATTGCTAGAAAAATCAAACGATCAAATGGTAAGAATGATAAAGAAAATAGCTCTCTTAATCCAATTGCTCCAACTAAGAATATAACTAACATACTTCCAAATAATGTTCCTCGTAATAAGTTAAATGGATAACACAATCGGAATAATAAAATAAATGATATAAATCCCATTGTTAAAACACATATTGTCGATAGTTGTCCTTTTGTAAAATGAAAGATACTTCCACATAATATAACGATTAAAATACTTTCGACAATTGTCACTGCAGTCGGGATAGATTTACTAATAATATTGAAGAAGAAGTGTTTTTTCACACGTTTTTCATTTGGTTCCAGAGCAAGGATAAAAGATGGAATTCCTATCGTTGTAACACTAATCAATGTCAATTGAATTGGTACAAATGGATACGGTAATGGAAGAAATAAAAAGCATATGGCAAGTAAAGTTGCATAAATTGTCTTTACTAAAAATAAAGTAGCTGATCGTTCAATATTATTAATAATTTGTCTACCTTCCTTTAGAATTTTAGGAAGTCGATCAAAATTAGAATCTAACAATACCATTTCCGACACATTTCTGGCAGCATCACTTCCACTTGCAACTGCAATACTACAATCTGCTTCTTTCAGTGCTAGAACATCATTTACGCCATCTCCTGTCATGGCCACAACATGTCCATTTTCTCGTAATGCTTTTACGATATCTTTTTGCTGTTTTTGTGTAACAAGTCCAAAGATTTGATATGTTTCAACTGCTTTTTTAATACTTTCATAACTTGTTAATGATGTTGCATCAATTGCTTTTAGATCAGTGATTCCCACTTTAGAAGCGACACTTGTTACTGTTTTTACATGATCTCCAGAAATAATTTTGATATCTACACCCTCTTTTTTAAAGTAAGTTAATGTCTGTTTTGCTTCTTTTCGAATATGATCTTGAATTTGAATAAATCCTACTACTTCTATTTGATTTGGTAATGTTTTTTCTTCTAGTGATTCCGTAGATTTGGCTAAAACAACTACTCTACTATCTTGTGATAAATCATTTTCTAATTTTTTCATATCATTTGGAATTTTTTTAATTAAAAATTCTAGAGCCCCTAATAAAATTGTTTGTCCTTGAAATGTAACACCAGACCATTTTTGTTTCGAAGTAAATGGAACTTGATAGAGAATTTCTTTTTCTACCTTTGTAGGATAAGTCTTTCTAATAGCATCCATGGTTGCATTACTATCATCAAAATTAGTTGCTAATAAAGTCAGTAATTCTTCCATTTCTTTTTTACTATGTGTATGATATGGAACTAAGTTTGTAATAATCATATCTCCTTCTGTCAAAGTACCAGTTTTATCAAGACAAATTGTATCTACACGGGCTAAAGTCTCTAAACCATATAACTGTTCTACTAATATTTTATAACGTGTCAATTTTGCTACACCAACTGCTAACACAGTACTTGTCAATAATACCAATCCTTCTGGGATCATTCCAATCACAGCTGCAACTGTATTTAATATTGCTTGATTTAAAGAATGATGTAAACTATATTGTTTTAAGAAAAGTAAAATTCCTACTGGTAAAATAATCATAGATACCACACGAATCACTTTATTTAGTGTCTGCATAATTTCAGAACGCACTTTTTTCACAAATTTAGTATCACTAGCAATTTTAGAAGTATAATTATCAATACCAACATGCTCTACTCTTGCATAACAAGTTCCTGAACTGATAAAACTTCCAGATAAAATCATATCCTGTTCTTCTTTATAAATGGGTTCTACTTCTCCTGTAATAATCGATTCGTTAACTTCAACATCTCCTTTTTCAATTACTGAATCCACAACCACTTGATCACCACGATCAAAACGAATAATATCATCTAATACTAAGTCATAAATACTTACTTTTTGTAATTTGCCATCACGGACAACTTTGGCTGTAGAAGTTGCTAAAAGAGAGAGTTTATCAATCTGCCTTTTCGCATGAATTTCTTGAATTGTACTAATCAATGTATTACAAATTACAACGCCCATAAATAGTAAATTTTTTAAAGATCCACTTAATATTACTGCAAGTGCTAAACAGGTATTTAGAATATTAAATGGCGTAATAATATTACGAATAATAATTTCTGGAATTGTTTTGGTACGTGGTGTATTCTCTGTATAAGATAATTGTTCTTGCATACGCATTTCTACTTGTTCTTTTGAAAGTCCTTTTTGAACATCTGGTCGATAACGTTCCATACAATCCCTCCTTTTTCAAACATTATACTATATTTTATATCCTCTGTAATGACTATTTTGTAATTTTCTTTCAAGTAATGTAAAAGAAGTTTGAACAATCAAACTTCTAAATAACAAACAGCTGATCAGTTGTTTCTACTTCATTTGGCATTTGTATCGGTAAAACAAGATTTAAATGATGATCTGCATCTAAATAATATCTTAAACTACCATTTGTCACTTCATTTCGATATTCTGTCATCATATTTTCAACAAATTGATTCTTTTCTTCTTTAGTTAACTGGGTATTGGTATCTATCCATTGATGAAGTGCCTCTTCTACTCTATATTCGATATTAAAATCATAAATCCCTGCTGCCTGATAAACATCTTGATAACGAACAAAATTGCCACTACTTAAATAAAAATGATAAGTCATGTAAGAATAAGTTACTTTTCCATTTTCACGATGTTGAATATAAATCAAAATCGATAAAATATCTTGATGAACGTGATATTGGTACTTACTTATCACATTTTGTCCTATTTCCGTTAACTGTGTTTTTTCTTGATATAAATTTTCATATTGTGTTCTAATTTGTTGGTTTGCTGTTTCTGCATCTTTACTATTTAAATTAATCATTGGAAAGTTAAGTTGTTGATCTTTCATATATGGTGCAGAAAATACAAATGATTTTTCTACGAACAATTTGTTTTGTTCGATTTCTTCTTTAGCTGACGATTGTGTGATATGATGTCGATCGTTCCGATTAGGACGAATCAATTCAATATATACAAAATAACTAATCCAGAGGATGAAAACAAGCAAAAACAAAATGATAATTCCATATAAAATATGCCTATTTTTATACCTCATAGATATCACATCCTCGTCTTTAGTATAACACAACTGTGATTTATCTGTTCCAGTAAGTTATGAAAAGACAGATTACTTTACAAAAAAGATTTGAAAATCATCAAATCTTTTTATTAGAAATAATTTGGTATGTATCATCTGATGTCTTTTTCAATACCAATCGATATTTTGCTTTGACATCACTTTCTTCATAGTCAAAATAATCATCTTTTTTATAATCTTCTGATTGGTCTTTTTTCTCCTCATCTTCTAATACACTACTAATATCATCATAAGTAATTTCAATTTCATCAGTTTCTTGATGATCAACTATTTTTGTAACTTTATACAATACTTCTTTCATATCTTTATCATACTGACAAGTAATTTTATCATCTTTTAAAATAGTTTCATCAAGTTGTTCTTGTACCAACTCCACACCGAATAATGTCTTTACAAAAGGATTAATTTTAGAAAATAAAATTGTTTTCTGTTCATCAGAATTATTTTCTTGTTCAAAGATACTATCATCATCTTGCTCTTTTAAATAATAACAAGTAGCATTTGTCATTTCTAAATCTGTAAAGTCAGAATCATCATAAGTCGTTCTTGTATCATTTAAATACATTAATACTGGTTTTAATTTTTGATTTAATACCTGATTATATTCTTTCTTCGTATCATCAGATGTAATATCAATAGATTCTTCTTTGGTTTCTTCTTTTTGTTTTTGTAATTTTTCCAATTCATCTTCTTTTTCATTGATTTCTCTTTTTAGACGATTTGTCTCATTTGTATAATTTGTCGATAATACATAATAAGTACCTAAACTACCAATTAAAATACCAATTAATAAACATAAAATAAAACCAAATGATTTTGATTCTCTTCTTTTTTCCATAGTGACCTCCTACTTCTATTGTTACCATATTTTGTATGTCTATACAAAAAAATTACGATTCTGTTCGTAATTTTTTACAGGTTGTACAATCATGAAATAGGCACATAATCATGCGTACTGTTTCTTTTATCATTTTCTCATAATCGAAATCAGAATGTTGATGATAACTAAGTTCCTGGCATAATACATCAACCATATGTATTAAGAAATGAACACGTTCTTTTTGATTCTGAATCTGAAGTTTTTGCTTTTCTAAAATTTTATAGACCTTTTCTGTTGCTTCCATTTCTTTTTGTTTAAAAATGTAAAATACTTCTTTATCACTATTTTGTAATGCCTGTAATTCACGATATGCTTTTTCAGATATCGTATGTGCTTCCTTTGTTTTTCGAATCATTTCAGTGAGGGTTTCTTCAAAATGATGTTTTAAATCCGTTTCATGTTCTAATACATTGATCATAGGAAACAAGATTTCATCAGAATAACGTTTTACTCCTTCAATTAAAATATCGTGTTTACCATGAAAATATTGATAAATGATTCCTGTAGAAACATGAGAATATGTCGCAATATCCATTGTATTGACATGATGATAACCTTTTTCACAGATAAGTTCAAATCCTTTTTCAATAATTTTTTCTTTCGTAGCAATTGATTTTTCGTGAATTGGTTGTCTTATCTTTCCCATAATTATTTTAAGAATCCTTCAATAATTGCTTTTTCTGCTTCTTTTTCATTTAATCCAAGAGACATTAATTTCATTAATTGTTCTCCGGCGATTTTACCAATTGCAGCTTCATGTATTAAATTCGCATCTACATGTTTCGCATAAATTTCTGGAATTGCTTTTACCCTGCCACGATCTTTCAAAATTGCATCACATTCTACATGTGCATAACATTTTGTTTTTCCTATAATATTAGATGTAAACTCTTGATAAGAATCTTCTATTGCAACAGATCTAGAAGTTACATGCGTACTCGCATTCTCTCCTTTTAATTTCACCTTAAAATCAGTAATTGCTTTTTGTGTTCCATTTGTCATAATTTTTTCCGTGATAACTAAAGTACTATTATCTTCTAATTTCGCATAAGTCTTTCTTTTGGCTGAATCGACTCCTTTTATTTGTACTGTATCTATTGTCATATGAGATCCTTGTTTCATATAAATTTCAGTTACAGGATTTAAAATTTTCTTTCCTGTTCCCTTTCCTTCTCCATAGTGTTTTTCTACATATTTTACTTTTGAATTTTCTTCTAAGTAAAAACGATGAATTCCATCATGTGTAGAGTTTTTATGGTGATCATTATGAACTCCACAACCAGAGATGATAACTACATTAGAATTTTTTCCAATGTGAAAATCATTATATACAACATCAGTAAGTCCACTCTCTGTGATGATAACCGGAATATGCACTATTCCAAATAATGTATTTTCTTTTACATAAACATCAATTCCTGTTCCATCTTCTTTACTGACAATATCGATATAAGGATTACTTTTTCGACCAATACATGTCCCATTTTTTCGAATATTATATACTTCTGTTTGTTCGATATCATCATCTACAATTTCATGTAATAATTTTTTATCTACTTCATTCATTGTTATCTTCCTCCATATCGATTTCATGATGAAATATCGTATCAATCATCTCTGAACGATCACCAATTTTAGTAATTTTTCCCTTTTCTAATAAAATGATTTCATCCGCAATATTTAAGATACGTTCTTGATGTGATATCACAAGTGTAATTCCATTCGATGTCGATTCTATTTCACGAAATACTTCTGTTAAACTTTGAAAACTCCATAAATCAATCCCTGCTTCTGGTTCATCAAATATGGTAACAAGAGGATTACGTGCTAATACAGTTGCGATTTCAATTCTTTTTAACTCTCCACCTGATAAAGAACGATTCACTTCACGTTTTAAATAATCGCGAGAAGTAATTCCCACCTTGTTTAATATTTGAAATGCATCTTCTGTACTAATATCGAATCCAACAGATAATTTCAATAAATCGTAAACTGTAATTCCTTTAAAATGAACAGGTTGTTGAAATGCAAAACCAATTCCTAGACGAGCGCGTTCGTCTACCGATAAATTCGTAATATCTTTTCCATTGAAAATAATCTGTCCAGAGTCTGGTTTCTCAATTCCCATAATTATTTTTGCTAATGTAGATTTTCCACTTCCATTGGGACCAGTTATAACATAAAACTTTTTCTGGTCTAAAATAAGATTTATATGATCTAAGATTTTTTTATGTTCCCTTTCGAAACATATATCTTTTAGTTCTAACATATATGTATCCTTTCTATAAATATGAAATTTATTTCATATTTATCTTATTATAGCGATTATTCTATTTTTCTGCAACTGTATTTATATGATTTTAAATAAAAAAATTCTAATCACTGATTAGAATTTAAAGAGTTGGATCTACTAATATTTTTACTGCACGATCAGTTCCGCTCGTTAATCTCTCATATGCTTCTTGTACTTGATCAAATGAAACAATATCATCTACAAATGGCATAACATCAATTTGTTTTGTCGCAATCATCTCTATACATGTCGCAAATTCTTCTTTTGTATAAGCAATTGCCCCCTGTACTGTTAATTCATTCATAACAGCAAGTACGGTTGGTACAGAGATCGCAGAAGTTGCCACTCCTACTAAAACAACTGTCCCCCCTGGTCTCACTGTTACAAAAGAACTTGTAACTGCTGGCGCATTTCCACAACATTCAATAACAATATCAAATCCATCTGTTGTATCCTTCATTACTTCTTCTATCATCGCTTGATTTGTCGCATCATAGTATTTATCTGCAACCCCTAATTTCATTGCTTTTTCTCCACGATGCGGATTGGTTTCACTCACTGCGACATAACTAGCACCTTCTTTTTTGGCTAACATCGCACTTAATAAACCAATAATTCCACCACCAATGACAAGTACTTTGTCACCAAGTTTAATATTTGCCAAATGAACCGCATGAAGTGCAACTGCAGTTGGTTCCACCATTGCCATTTCATCTGGTGTCACTGTGTTTGGTACTTTAAAAACCATATCAGGACGAACACATATTTTTTTCGTCAATGCTCCTGGTCTTGTTAAAGAAAGCCCTACCGCATCATTCCAAGTCTGTTTACAATATTGAGGATTACCACTTTCACAAGCTCCACAATGACCACATGGAGAAATTGGGAGTGCTGTAACAATATCTCCGACTTTTAAATCAGTACGACTTCCTGGATCTAGAACACTTCCACAAAATTCATGTCCCATTACAAGTCCCTTTGATTCACCAGCTTCAAAATTGTGTAAATCAGAACCACAAATTCCACACTTTAATATTTCTATCATTACTTCTCCACTTTTAGAAACTGGACTTTCTATTTCTTTTACTTCTAATTTTCTCTTATCTACTAATACAACTGCACGCATCTTATCACCTCATATACTCATTTTAACACATTCTAATTTCTTCTAACATAATTTCTAGTTATTTGAACTCAAGTTGACACTTACAGATTTTGATAGATTATTCAAAAAAACTACTGTTGGTCAGTCGTTTTTATTCATCGTTTACTTGAAACAATTCATCGATTTTATCATTGTCAAACATGTTATTGTATTGTAAATATTCGTATTCTTGTAATAGGTTCTGATACTCTCCTAAATCTGTTTTACTATGGAAGACATATTGTGAATCCATATAACCATAAGCATTTATCACAGGTATTTCTTCTTGTAATATTCTTAAATAATCCATATATGGAGTAGTTTCTATGCCAGCAGTATCCAATAGTAAAATAGAAAGATAATTTAAACTCGTTGCTTCAATTTCATCTTCTTCAATATCATAATTTGCCCAAATCAAAAACGGAGTTATATATTTTGTGACATTATATGTTTCAGTATCCACTGTGTCTCGATAATTAAATGCTTCTGTCATTTCCGCATCAGATGGTTGATGATCTCCAAATACCAATATAATTGTATCTTCTTCATAATCGCAGAAATAATCAATTAAGTATTCTAAAGCTTCATCTGATTTTTTAATTAGTGAAATATATTCATTGGCAGAAGGATCATCAAAATCAGTTAAAGTTACATCTGATACAAAATCAGGGTCAGAATAACCACCATGATTCTGCATAGTTACAGTATAACTAAATAACTTCTCCCCTTCTTTTTTCTCTTCAAATTGTTTTATAATCTGTTTGTAAGTATACTGATCACTCGCATACCATCTACCATCTAGTGTTTCTATTTCAGGAAGTGTATCTATCGTATCAAATGAAGAAAATCCAAGAAATGGATAAACATAATCTCTACGATATCCACTTGCATAATACGGATGTAATGCTTTTGATGTATACCCTACATCATTTAATACAGAAACTAAAGAATATGTGTCAGAATGAATATACTGTTGAAACGGAACATGTGATGGATTTAAGAAAAACATAGAATTATTAGTCAAAAATTCCCATTCAGAATTGGCTGTTGTTCCCCCATAAACAGAAACATAAGCATTTCCCTTAATAGTATCTTCTGTCAAACTGTGATAAAAAGGCATATAGTCTTCTGAAGTAGCAAAATCTCCATTTACTGAAATATCACTAAAAGCCTCATTCATAATAACAATGACATTTGGGGTATCATCAGTCATTCGCTGTCACTTCTTTTAAAATCTGATTTAATCTGTCATGAGAATATCCCTCTGGTTTTTTATATACTAAAGTTGTTAAGCGTTGTGTAAAACTTGCGAGAAAACCATTTATTTTATATTCTGTCACTTGATCCCATAAATCATTTTGTAATTGAAATTTATCTTTGATATCTACTTGATATATAAACGTTACAAAGCCAATGACATAAATCAATATAACACCACGAATAATCTTATTTTTCAGTGATTTTTGAAGAGATTTCTTTATTTTCCAAATCAATAATAATAACAGAATAAAAAGTAACGTTGCCGTAATAAGATACATATCTACAGTAAATTGATATCCACCAGCAACTCGTAATCCTGTTTGCGCTGATAAAAGATCTACTGGAGTAAACGGTGTTTGTCTAAAAGATACTACAGTATATTGAATCAACCCTAAAATATATACAAATAATGCATTTATAATTAATGTCAAACGAAGACGATTCGTAATTGCAAATACAAGAAAATAAAGTGCTAGTAAAATAAGACCATTCAATAACAATTTTAACCATGAAATAGAAATTATTGCTTCAAAAGTATTTCTGTTCAAAAGTTCTAAGATTAAAAATGTCATTACAATGCTAACAATTGTCATAATGATTGGATAGTATTTTTTGAACCTCTTCTTTGGTTTCACTTGAAAAACAATCATCAAAGAAATTAGAATTACTAATAATAATGATAAAAAGTAATAAGTAAAATAAAAATATCCAGCATTTTCTGCAGCCGTACTAACATAACATTCTGTCTTAAATAATAAAAATGTAATTCCTAGCACAAAAAATCCAAGACCACAAATGATACTTTTTTTCATCAGTTTCCACTCTATATTTTGTGTAAAGATTTTTAAATTGATCGGTTTTACTTCATAACGACTATTTTTTATACATAATAATGTAATCGCAAAAATAATTGTAGGAAGTAATAATTGATAAAAAATATAAAATTTTTCTATCGGTATAGTTGGCATAGTCGAAAAAACACGAAACAGGACAAACGGTTTTCCATACAAAGATATGAATAAATAATTTATAAGTCCTAAACCATAAGTACATGAAAGACTTGCAAAAAGTGATGGCTTTATCTTATCCGAATATAAAAAAGTAATAAAACCTGGAACAATGATAATCAGTAAATTGATGATACATCTTTTTAAACTAAAATTCGTAAGTACTTGATAATTAAGTAATTCTAACATGATATAAGAAGCAATAACCGTAAATATAAGTAAAATTCTTGTATAAATACAGCGAATTTTTTTATCTTTCATCGTAATTTTTATACCAATTAGAAATGTTATCACAAAACATCCCAAAATAGATAATATAAAATACATGATATTTGCGGCATTTTCTATCACAAAAAATTTATAACTATAACTTAAAGAAAATAATGATACCAACAGGAATAATGTGGCTAAAATGATTCTTTTTTTATCCGTTGTAAATGTCATATACATCGCACTTCTTTCTGTTGCTTTTATTTAAAATATATTATAAATGCTGGCAAAAGTCAATTTTAAGAAAGAAAAAAATATAATAAAACATATTCTAAATAACTATAATTTATGACATAAAAACAAGAGAATTTTATAAAAAATAAATTTTGTATAATTGTAAATGATGTGAGACAAAATTTATAAAAATAAAAAAGCAATATGA
>ERZ1643251.5210-NODE-5210-length-10749-cov-23.527773_pt1 | contig 10749 bp, 7 predicted proteins | sample MGYA00579261_ERZ1643251 | MGnify/ENA primary metagenome ERZ1643251 (study PRJEB29033, sample SAMEA4952267) | chicken gut metagenome | biome: Broiler Chicken; feature: Gastrointestinal Tract; material: Caecum | place: Ireland | collected 2018 | study: Broiler...
AAGAATACATCTGCTATTCTTTGCCCGCTTCAATAACACCGACTCTATGTTTCTGTTGATATACATAATACCACCTTTACGACTAATCTATAATTCAATTATATTTTAGACGCAAATTTCACATTTGTCAAGTGTTTCAACGGGTTGTCCTAATCTGATGGTAAAAATCAAGTGTTCAACTTGTATGGAATAATACTTTTTTGAGCTTTTTTTAAGCCTTTTTTGCCATAAAAATAGGGCTTATCCCGCGATAGGATAAGCCCTGATCTACTATATATAGTATTGTTTGTGATTTACACCACTATTACTTGGACCTCGGATTACGGATATTCGCCTGCACTGTCATATGAGGTTAAGGGTCGGTCGCGAAATTAAGGGAAATACCACTATTTTTAGGAAAAATACCATTTAATACATTACCAATTGTTTATGAGACCCCTAATCGACCTGCTTGCGATTTGAGAGGCTGGGCATTTTGATAAGTTCAGAAATATGCGACGTATATTTGTGCATTGCACCAAGCTATTCATCCCGATTATCTTATACTGTTGCTCTGCCTTTACCTTGAATAATCGAATGGGCGACATTCATTTTCTCATACTTTATGACAATATCCTCTATGCCGTCCTTTTGCGTTTTCTTAATGGCACAAGGTTTTCCACAAGCACATTGACTCCACCATTAGGTATGTTCATACCTAGTATTTTGCCTGCAAATCTTAAAACATGCCGAAGATATGGGACTGAATTTGGTAGTTAGCCCTTTATATTACCAACTTCAATGTCGTTTACAAATCCACTTTCAAACATTTTGTAAGCCTTAAGCATGACTTTTCATCTGGTAAAGTCCCATTCCTTCCCGCCATTTGTCGCACACAAGCGACTTTTTTACCAGGTATTATTTAGATTACAGTATTTAGCCCTTCTTTGTCCATGACGTCTGTCATATATCTTTTATTGTCCTTTGGAGTAAATTAAAAATGTTTGCAAGTTAAAATGGACTGAAGATTTATATGTTAAAATATCGTCTAATTCGCTCTTAAGTTTTTTGATTTTAAAGACTTAGGTGACATCATTATACGCTAAACCACCATTAAGACGGATCGTCGTCTCTAACAGCACATACTAATATCCACCCCTCTATAAATTGCAGTTAGCTATAATTTGTAAAGCTATATCAAAAGAGTTATAAGTAGAAAAATGTATAAACCGATTAGCAAATTTTTTATGGTCATTAGCAAAATCACCAACCCCCTTTATTATCAAAAAGGGTATCCCCGCCTTTTCTGCTGAATTGGCTACGGCATAGCTCTCCATGTCTAGCGCTATCGTTTTTCTATCATGTACCTTCAAAATATTAAATATATTTTCTTGTTGCTGGACATAACTTCCACAGGCCATAACGGCAAATCGAATTTTAGGTTCATACTGCTTTAATCCTTGAGGATTTTTTCTTTGTAACTCATAATAAAACTCTTTTCCATTTTCATTAATTTTAATATTATCTTTCTCAAAATTTATAATATTACGACTTTTACAAAAATCAATAACCTGCTCAAGGTCTGGAAATATTTTACAATCAATTTTATCAATTTTTACACAACCATAATCATTTAAAAGCAAAAGGAACTCCCACACTTGAAAATCAAAGTCTTTTGGCAAATCCACTTTATCAGAAAAATGAAGCCTGCTCTTATATGCTACAATTTTATGATTTATGCTATCTTTTATAAATAGCACCTCTTGCTCATTCTGAATCTCAGATTCAGAAATTTGTTTGCCTGTACTGTAATTAAATAATTTATTTGCTATAATAATATCACCCAATTTAACTTCATCTTTATCTCCAGCACAAAATCCAACCATAATCACAACTTTAGGGTTGTAGCGTGCAATTGCCATAGATGTGGCAACTGCTGAATTTACCATCCCCATTCCAACTCTTAATAATATTATGTCATTATCTCCCTCACGAAGGAAATAAACCGAGTCTATCAATTTGCAATTCGTAAAAGTTGAAGTAATTGAATTTAACTCAGCGTCTGTTGCACAGACAATTAAATAATCGCAAACATTAAAAGATGTTTGTTTTTCCCTGGAAATTAATTCTGATAATGCAAATAATTTTTCATACGGGTCTTTTAGTAACTTTATATAACCTAAGTTTAAAGACATGAAAAAATCTATTAGACTACTTTCGTTACATTCGCCATTTTTATTATATATAATTTTGATAGACTCTAAAAGAATATCTTTTAACCTTAACTTAATTGAATTTAGCTTATTCGTCCTTATCAAGAAGTCAATAAGCTCGTCATCAACCACTATATCTAAAATATTAAGCAATTGTTCATATAAATTAATATTATATAACAATGTATTAGTTTGCAAATAATCATAATAATTGATGTCTTTAATCCCCGTTATTAAATGATTAGCTGTTCCTAAATATTTTTTAGTATATGCCTCCGAAATAAACAAATTAATTTTTTTCGATAAAACTTTTCTCTGATGCGCGGGAAGCTTCTCCAAAAAACCAACAAACGCCGCTTTAGTTACCGCCTTATCGCCCAATCTAAAAATAAACTCTTTAAGTTCTCTAATTTGCTCATCTTCTATAACATCACAAAACACTTCATCAATTAACATCTGAGACCATAATGTTTTTGTAGTTGAAACGCCTTTACTACGCTGAGTTAAGTTTGGAGCAGGGCTTTCTTTATCAAAATAAAACGGATAACGTTCCTTATCATGCGCATATAATTTTCTATGCGTATTAATAAAATCTTCATAAGAAGTATGTGACGTTACACAATCCAGCAAATCTAATTTATTAAGCTTTATAACCAAGTCCTCTAAATCCTTATCAAATTTACATGTTTCGAAAAAATGTGAATATGCCATATAAAGCTTTTCCGACATCAATATTGAAATCTTTATTATATGGACCATCGATTTATAGTCCAAATCGGAACCAACAGATTCTCTTAATTCTCTATCTAAAAAATGTAAGTAGATCATATTACGTCCTCTTGTAGTTAAATATCATCAAATATATTCAATTGCTTAATTTTTTCTTCAGGCAAATTATCTTTTAGAAATGCATACAAATCATCTTTAGTTATTTGCTTTGCATGTATTTCTGGATCAAACTTTACCTCATTAATAGATATTTCTTTTATATCTCTTACGAATGTTCCTAATGAAAAGTATCTTATAGGTATATTGTTTTCTTTTGCTAATTTGATTTCAAAAAGCACACCATCAGATATTTTCCCAAAAACCCAGAGTTCATCACTACGCAAAATTAAATTATTATTCCCGCGTCTTACTATTGATCTATCTACTCTATCATTTAAAAAATAATTAAAAACTTGAAAAGGATTTATAGGTGTAGCCCCCTGCTTAAAAACATATGCACAAATAACATCTTTACAATAATAAAATTCTTTAGATTGCGCCGTAAAAACAATTTTGGTTTTCTCAATACTGCTTTTTTTTATTGGAATTAAAGTTTGTGTTTTACAAATCTCATTAGCTGCAAATTCGCCACTTACAAAGGCTGCTAACAATCCTCTAAATTTATATGTAGCATCACCTATAATCCAAATATTTTCACTTTTTAATTTTAAAGAGCCGTCAGAAAACTCATCAAAAAACTCACCCGTTTTTTCAATACATGGAAAATATAACGAGGCCTCCTGCTCAGGTAAAGAGTCAATATCTACTAAACGATTAATGAATTCTCTGATCATGTTATCATATTTAATACCAAAGAGTCGCTCGCCATTTAAAAATCTTTTCAATGGAATCTCTCCATATGATTTATTTAATTGTGTTATAGCATTAATTAGGTTATCAGATAGCTCTTTATTTTTTCCACGAATCAAAATCCCAATATTAGAGAAACCCGTTTTAGTATCAGTTATCATTCCATTAAAACTATAGAATTTACCAAATTTTGATTTAACAATCTCCCCATCCTTACAACAACAGAATGTCCTAATTTCGTACTCATCATTTTTTACAATAAGTTTATAGTCTAATTGATCAGATTGATAAGGTAAAAAATATGCGTTAGGAACTGAAATACGCACTCCAATTTCACTTACATAATTTATTTTAATATTAAAGCCACTAAATAAATTAACATAACTTTCTTTCCCTGTGGCAATAATTATTTTTTTTGCTTCATATATTTTATCTCCAGATTCTATAATATACCCATTTTTCAAATTTTTCTTAATTTTATCTACTCTTGCTTTTAAACAAAGATTATTTTTTAACTTGCTCTCAAAATCTTTAATTATAGCTTCACTCTGCTCAGTTGTAAGTTTATATGAGTCATAATATTTTTGACAGTTATATATTTCATGACTATCAAACCACGTTTCCTCAATTTTTGGCAAAGTAACCTCGTATTCCTTCAACCATTTATTTACATTTTCATACGACACCATTACATTTCTTTTGTCAAGTTTAGTCCAAAGATAAGTAGCCGATGGCGGTAAAGAAATTTTACCATCAGTAAACAATCCAGCTCCACCAAACCCACTTGATACCATACTAGGATCATCTCTATCGCGCGTTTCGAAAGACTCCCCCTGCTCTATAATAATTAAATTCTTCTTTGGATTATATTCTAAAATCCTACTCGCAGCTACAAGCGCAGAAGGTCCTGCCCCGACTATCACTACATCATAACGCATATATTACCTCCAGGTGCTTTATTCCTTTAATTGATTATACCATAGGATAACTAAAAAAACAAGTACTAGTTTTAGTCAGAAAATGCACATAAAAAGCATAACCATGTGGCATTTTTCAGGTGTACACCTATTTTACTCTATCACATTTCAACATCTTTGTTAGCTTATTATTTAGTAAACGTATGCCGTACAGTAAGGTCAATTCATAATAACACACTAAATGAGTACCCACTTATTTCTCAAAATAATAAGGAAGAGATTATTTTTTTCAAAAAAGCTTTCTTATCTTTATACATAAACTTCAACACAAATGTATTCTTTCATGCGTGAAAATATCAATAAAACTTTTTTATAACTGACTACATGAAATAAAACTTTATGCACAGCATTTCGCCAAACTCCTCTTTTAAAATTTATGTCCTTTAACAGTATAATAAATTTTTTCTCTCTAACCCTTATCGTTTGTTTTTAATGATTTCCTATGTTATCTATGGTCTTACTTTCTAATTTTAATTGAATATATTCGCTTACCACATCTTATTAAAAATACACTACCATACCTAAATCGCTCCACTGGTTTTGGCGGAGAAGTTCTTTGCGCTTTTTGCGGAAAGCTAAGGCATCTTTGTACTTAACTACTAAATTAAAACTATTTTCTTCCATTATACCATCTTTACTATCAAAAGACAAGTACCATTCGAATTGCGTTTCATTGACAACCTGTATTTTGGAGACAAATATGCCGACAAGCTCTTCTATATGTTCTCCGCCCGCATTTATCATCGCGCGTAGTCTTTCTTTTGCTTCCGCATCAGTTATCGGACAGGCTTTCGGCGACGATTGTTTATCATACTCAAGCAAAAACTGCTCTGTCTGTTGTTTTTCTTCCTCGAACTTTTTACGCGTGTCGAGATACTCTTCTTTATTGAGTTCGCCATTTACACGCATTTCGATAAGCCGGCTTATCTTGCCAGATATTGCCTTGATTTCCGCCTGATAGCGGATTCTCATCTGCTTTGCCTCGTCCGCGCTCACTTTGCCGCTTTCCATAAACCTTTTTACCGCTATACCGAAAAGCTTTTCATACTTCAAAATTTTTCTGAAAATCATTTCCGCCATCAGCTCCAATTTCCAGCCACATAACGAATGGATATTACAATAGCCCACACTACCTTCCGAAATCTTATTCGCCCCTTTGTTGAGTTGGCTGTAGCACCTATAACCGACGGGTCTGATTCCGTCCTTTCTTACACGCCATTTATTCCTCCTCATGGAAGAGCCGCATGCGCAACACAGTTTACGAGTCCAGACATCCTGTACCTGGTTGACACCCTTCTTTTCAGAAACCAGCTTGCCGTCCTTTTCTACCACTCGCACCCGAGTCCGGCTTTCCCGTATCTGACGGCAATGCTCCCACTGTTCCTCCGAAATTATCGGTTCAAAATTTCCCTGAACATGCATATAGGTACTTTCGTCGTGATTAATAATCGTCTTCTGGTCAAGGTAGTTGTTCCTGTATGACTTTTTATATCCCATCACGCCCTTATAAATGGTGTTCTTAAGGCAACGCTGGATTTTGGTAACATCCCAGTCTACCGTACCGCTGGCACACTTGCGCCCTGCACGTATCAACTCATCGCGGATAGCCTGCATACCCAGCCCGGACTCATACAAATTATAAATCATTCTGACAGTTTCAGCCTGTTCCTCATTGATTACATATGTACTACCCACTCTGTCATATCCTAATATGTTTCCATTGCCGTAAAGAACGCCGTTTGCGCGACTGATTTCCTGCCCCGCTTTAACTCTTTCCGACATCTTTCTGCTCTCTTCCTGGGCAACCATTGCCCTGATTGTAAGATTCATTTCACCTTCATTTTCCATAGTCCAAATTCCCTCCTGAACAAAAAATACTTCCACATTATAATTCTTCAACCGCCTTGTCATATCAAGACAATCGATTGTGTTTCTTGCAAAACGTGATACTTCGCGGGTAACTATCAAATCAAATTTACCCGCAACGGCATCTGCTATCATCCGCATAAACTCAGGTCGTTTATTTGCCTGCGTACCGGTAATGCCTTCATCCACATACCTCTCAATTATATCCCATTCCGGAAAGGAGCGGACAAGTTCATCGTACCACTGCATCTGATATTTGAGAGCGTTGACCTGCTCTTCGTGCTCGGTAGATACTCTGCCATAAAATGCAACCTTTCTGCGCCGCCTCCCCTGCTTGTTTTCAATAAAATTTTTCACTTGAAATACCTCCTTTGATTTAAAACATACTTTATCAAAGAAGACATTTCCACTCAACCAAACACGTTACATACCTTGCCGCTCTCATACTGCGACGAGACAATAATACCATACTTTTTAACGCTTTTCAATAGCAGTAAAAACACATTTTTCAGTATCAAGCGATGCGAGGCATGTAATTTAGTCCATTAAAATATCTGCATTAAATACGCGTATCTTAATCAAAATTATAGAAAAAAGGCTGTTCCCTTTCGAAAACAGCCTTTTTATCTGTTTATGAAATTTTACTTATTGCGTGGCATTTTTATGTTTGCCTGTACAAAGGTGTTACTTTGAAGGGCAAATAGTCTATGCAAAAAAATTTTTTCAGTTCCATAATTTCAGCCGATAAAAGAAGTGTTCAACTTATATGGAAACAGCCTTTTTTACCTTCTTGCAAACAGTTCATTTTTCCGAAGAATTGCAACTTATATTATAGCAAAACGAGCCGCTATATACTATATATAGTAGTTGTGTTAATATTACAACACTATTAGTTGCCCCTCGGATGTGCGATGTTCGCCCTTGCCGACATATTACTTTGTTGGTAATATAATATCATATCAATACTAAAATTGCAAGCAGAATTAACCTAAAGGGGACGGTCACCCCGTCCCCTTTCTTTCACACAAAAACATGTACAGTCAAATCTCGCCATTGGTTTTTTCTTAAAAACCCTCCTCTCAATTTTCTGTATTTTTCTGCCTCATCGAAGTTTATAATAAAAGTCCACACTTCGTTATATCCTGTTGATGAATCATCTTCGAAGATATGAGGAATCAAATTCAAATACCAATCGAATTCCAATGTGTTTCGCGGAACAATCTTTTCTACAAATTGCTCTATAATACCCCTATCAATTATAGGCGCACTGAAATCAATTTTTTCCACCAAAATTGCCGCGAATTCATCGAGAGACATCTTAATGACGGCGGGATCCGGCTCTTTTCTTTCCTCGACCAGTGCCTTCAATTTTTTTTGAAAAGCTGCTATTTCGTCAGTAACTTTTTGCTTGTATTCTTGATACTCCGTCTTTGAAATCTCGCCTTCCATACGCATATTAGTCAAGTTATTCAACTTTACTTTTAATTTTTCAATTTTTGACAACAAAACTTCTTTTTGATTATTTGAGCTGTTCCCCTTTGCTTTGAAGTTGTTTTCGTAAATTGAATAAGAGCGATTTATACACTCTCTTTGTTCTCCGCACAAACCTTGAAAAATCTTTTGCGCCATCATATCAATTTTCCAGTCGCCGATTGTACCCATATCGCAATACCCCTCGGTCGATATGCCTGCGCTTTCACGAATTTTCTTTGAACCGTTATTTAATTGGTTATAGCATTGATAGCCGTAAATGAGTTCGCCACTTTTATTTTTATGCCACTTGCATCTCCTGAAAGAAGAACCGCAACGACATTTCATTTTCTTTACCCAGATATCATTGCTGGGTTTGAAACCAACAACTCGTTCTTTCCCGCCGTAGCTTTTAATTTTCATTGCTTTCGACTCTCGTATTTGCCTACACTTCTCCCAAAGTTCTTCAGATACAATCGGTTCAAAATTCCCCTTTATATATAAATGTGTGCTTTCATCTCTGTTAATAATGGACTTTTGCTCCAAATAATTATTCCGAAAAGATTTTAAGTATCCCATATAACCTTTATATGTAGCATTATGTAGAATACGCGAAATTTTTGTGCATTCCCAGCGTACAAGGCCATAACTATCTTTTCTATGCTGTGACACCAACTCGTTGATTATTTTCTTAAAGCCAAGCCCTTGCGAATATAAATTGTAAATCAAGCGGACAGTTTCGGCCTGTTCTTCGTTGATGACATATGTATCACCAACACGGTCATATCCAAGAATATTACCGTTCCCATATAAAACGCCATTATCTCTACTGATTTTCTGCCCGGCACGAACGCGCTCAGATGTTTTTCTACTCTCCTCCTGCGCCAACGTAGCCATAATTGTCAAACGAAGTTCACCATCACCGTCCATTGTCCAGATATTATCCTCTACAAAGTACACCTCAACGCCGATTTTTTTCAATTCGCGCGTTGTAACAAGCGTATCGACTGTGTTTCTTGCAAAGCGGCAAACCTCTCTTGTAACAATAAGGTCAAATTGCCCGTTTTTTGCATCTTCCAACATTTTCAAAAACGCCGGGCGCTTTTTGGCTTGTGTACCGGTTATTCCCTCGTCAATATACTTTCGCAAAACTTTCCAATTCGGATGATACTTCGATTGATCGTCATACCATTGCAACTGATTTTCAAGAGCAGACAACTGCGCTTCATGTTCCGTTGAAACTCGGCCATAATAAACAATTGTCCTTTCCCTTTCTCTGTCTGCCAAAATAATATCTTTGGGCAATATTAGTTTGTTAGTACCAGAAACTTCCATGTTCTTACTCCTTTGCTATGCAGCTATTATATTTTTATACGGTCAAGTTTTCTAAGCTGTAAAATCAGAAACAATCCCGTAATCTTTCATCAGCCTTTCTTTAACAGCGATGTACTCTCTTTCGCTCAACAACTTGTAACGCAATAATTTTTGCAACATAATCAACTGCATGCTATACCGCATAAGTCTGCCGCACTGTTTTGCACCAATGTTTCCTGTGCATTTCATATTGTTCTGTTCCATCGAAAACCTCCTTCAAAAATAAAAAGGAGGGCCTGATTGCATTTCGCATATCAAACCCTCCATGTTAGCCAACGGATTATGATTTATTCTATTTAACAATTCTGAATTGTTTTCTAAACAGCAACGGCAAATCCTTTGAAGAAATTATACCTTCACTTATCGAATATACCCTTACCCCGTTCGATTCCAAAAACATAATTTCTGCCGTGATTTCGACGGGAGTTTTCCCAAACGCATTGATTGAAGGAACAAACAGCACTTCGTAGTCTTTCCATACAGCGTGGCGTCGAATTGTTCCCAAACCTATCGTGTCCTCTGGTTCATATAATTTCTTACCAACGGAATTTATTGTCATAACAATCTGAATATTCCTGTTGCCATACATATTAAAAAAGACCTCACGCTGTTGCGCGAAGTCCTCGTGTTTACCCGTCTCCGATCGCAACAGCAAAATCGCACGTTCTTGCATATTCTGCCTCCATGATGCTCATGAATTTAACAGCAAGCGGATTTTGTAGTTAGCCGATCATTGAACTGTTATTCAAATTGTACTGATATTATACCTCATCTTTGCGTACTTGTCAATAATATATAGCAATATTGAACCTAACAATTTTTATGCCGCTTCGATTTCACGACTTGTTCTCCGTTCCTCCACTACATCAGCTAAATCTTCTGCTTCATCGAACGAATCCGATATTGCACCGATATTCAGATCAAGCTCATCAAAAATCTCAGAAGGTTTCGATATCCTATATTTTGACGGATTATTTTCGCCGGCCTTCACCATACGCAAATACCGTTCTTTTTCCGCCATAACCGCATCATAAGTATCCTTGTTGACTTTTCCTTCTTTGTACAACATCTCTAAAAGCAAATATGCAATATACTGATGGTCTATCTTTATTTTTCTCATTTATCCTCCCCTCTTAATAATTTTATACTTTTGATTATTGTTTCTTGCTATGCCACTTCTACTTCCTCCTCTGTTTCGTCCAACACCTCTATTTCCGCCTTTTCCGGCTCTGCCTCGTTATCCAACACAATCGGAGCTTCTTCTTTGTTCAAATCAAGTTCGGCATCAATCG
>ERZ1643251.5211-NODE-5211-length-10749-cov-5.676828_pt1 | contig 10749 bp, 15 predicted proteins | sample MGYA00579261_ERZ1643251 | MGnify/ENA primary metagenome ERZ1643251 (study PRJEB29033, sample SAMEA4952267) | chicken gut metagenome | biome: Broiler Chicken; feature: Gastrointestinal Tract; material: Caecum | place: Ireland | collected 2018 | study: Broiler...
TCATAGCCAGGAGCATCTTCATCCATGTACTCATGCTCCGATATCGTCCCAGCGTGAACTACCATCTTCCCGCACCACGGGCACGGCAGCAGCACCCCGGCCTCCGTCAGCCGCTTCGCCGCCTCGTGGTCGCCCAGCAGGGCGCGCTTGATTAACTTTTCCAAGTTGGTTTCCCTCCCTTGCCATAATTCCCAGGCAGTCCATTCCGCCGCCTCCATGACCGTATAGTTGAGACACACCGCCCAATCTCTTTGGCAATCTGGCTATCGCTGGCCCTGGCTTGATACATTCGTTCCATAATCTCCAGGTCCTGTTTTGTTAACGTATCTCGTGGCCTATTGGGAGGCAGTCCGTTTTTCTGCCTCCAATACACGATGGTTGTCGGTGTCAAAAAGAGCCTGGCTCCGATCTCTTTGTCGTTCAGTCCCTTTTGGTACAGTGCCATCCTCCGTTTGTTTTCTTCGCTTGTCAGCATACTATAACCTCCCATCCAGGGCCGTATTCAATCCCCGTTTTCATAGATATAAACCTTGATGCACGGTCGTTTTGGGTCCACATCGTACTTGTCGCCTACAAATCCGGAGATGTTTTTCTGCCCGTCATTCTTCAAGATTTTTGCCTTGACCAGCGCGTCTAGGATGACCTTCCTCCCGAATCCCGAGATATTGTCCGGATCGCGCCGCCGGTTCTTCTCCACCCAGACAAACCCAATTCTCACCGGCTCCCGCACTGGCCGCTTGTCCCGCAGCGCCATAATCACGGCGTTTTGCCATTTCCGTTTCATCGACGCCCCTTTTTGCCGGTGGGCCCGCTCCGCGTCTATGTACTCGTTGAGACCCGGGAGCGTAAACGGGATTACGTATTTTCGCATTCTAACGCCTCCACACGCCGGTCTACCTTCGCCGGTATGATTCTACCCGTCGCCATGAAAAACGCCGCCTTACACGTTCCTGTGCGCCCGTGGCGGTTCTTTTCGACGATGATGTCAAGTTCTGACGGTTCCCATGGGTCGCGGTCCACCTTTTCCTGGTAGTAGTCCTCCCGGTGGAGGAAAATCACACCGTCCGCGTCCTGCTCGATAGCTCCGGTGTCCCGTAAATCGGACAGTCGAGGCCGTCTGTCACTGCGCTCCGTGTTCGCCCGGTTGTCCTCGCCCTCCGCATTGAGCCACAGATCAAAGGCCGCGTGCTGGAGCTGAAGATCGCTGGCCGCCATGTATTGGCTCCCCCCTCGTTTAAAATTCGCCCTCAGCCCCCTCCGCCGCCGCCAACTCAGGACCGTATTTTTTACCAGCCCCAGCGCCCTTGCAATCTGGACGTCACTCATGCCGTCCTGGTGCATCCGCAGCATTTCCGCCTCCATGCCGGGCGTGATCCTGCGATGTTCGGAATTAGACGGAAGCCCATTGATTTTCCGCCAGTATGCAATTGTGGCATACGACAGATACAGCTTTTCTCCGATTTCCTGGTCGCTTAGCCCCTGATTGTACAGAGCCATGCGCTTTTCGTGGTCCTGCCTTGAAATCATTGCAGTTTTCCCTCCAACACATTTGCAAGGTTATCGGCAGCCTCTAGGGTCCGCTCCTTCCGGTAGCGATTCAGCGCCCCCTCTGTCTGCTTCCGGAGCTCCGCATGGTACTTTGCCATCTTGGATTCAAACTCCTGGGACCTCTTGCTCAGATCATGCTGGTACAACATCTGGCCTTTTTCCCGGCTCCCGGTGGCCCGATCAATTACCTTCAAGTGGAACCGTGCGTACAGATGAGCCAGCCCCTGAAAATAGACCTGATCCACCAGGGAGAGTCCGTCTGGCATGGGTTCTCCTCTCATTGCGGCTTTTTCAAGTTCAGATACCACTCCAGAACCCTGATTGCTGACCGACATCCGTGACACACCTCCCACATGTACCCCTGTTCTAGGAGCTTCTCGCCCCACCATTCCTGCGCGTCAGAAGCGCGTCCAGTCTCACTTTTCAGTTCAATGTACAGTCCGTGATATTCCCCACGCGGAACCGGAAGGCACAGGTCTGGAACGCCCTTCTTTACACCCATCGCCCTGTCAGCAGCTACCCGCTCTTTCCCCTCCGTTGTCTCATTTTTGATGTGATAGAGGAGGGACAATTCCGGCCACCTGGAGCGAATTGACGGTTGTTGTGACCACTTGATGATGTTGATTTGATGTCTTGTCTCCCTCACGCGGTTTTCCCTCCATTAAACAGTCGGTTTAATATCTGACTCGCCTGCCCCTTTGTGAGTCCGTCTGTATCAAATCCCCGACATCTGCGCTGGATAATTTTTAACTGGCTTTCTGTTGCGGGTTGTTTTCCCCATCGGTTCACTGAGTCCAAATCCCACAAATACCGCTGGTCTCCATATTGATCCTGAAGCAGTCGGTACGCCCTATCAAGCATCTCTTGCATGGGTACTCCGTTTACCATGCCAAGCGCATCCGGACACGGGATAGTAATTTTCTTTCGGTCCAACAAAGAGCACACCATAGATCCGTCCGGCATTTTAAACCAGTTTACATTATGTGTTTGATAGCTCTGCTCTTTGGCCCACAGTTGAACCACCTCCACATTCCGCACCCAACTTTCCGGGCAATCAGACGCAGCCGCAATCTTGACGGGCAGTTCAAACAAGTCGCCCTGGATGTCATCTGCTTTCCGCTTGGGAACACTATCCACGTCAATTCCCAATAAGGAAGGAGCAGTGCACAAGTTTGCCTTGCCCGTTACTCCTACACAGTCAATCAGGGTGAGCCTTTCTTTGCCGGGATATAGCCGCAACCCCCTGCCAACCATCTGGGCATACAGGGCTTCTGATTGCGTTGGACGAGCAATGATAACGGTCTCAACTCTTGGTATATCAGTCCCTTCGGTGAACACCATGCAGTTGACAATGCAAGGTATTTCCCCGTCCGTAAACGCCTGGATAATAGACGACCGATCAGCAGTCTCTCCTGTAACCACTACAGCCCCGTCAATCCGAGATGCAATTTCTTTTGCCTGATTGACATTCACAGCGAAAATCAACGTTGCGCCTCTAGCATAGTCTCTATATGCCTCTGCGATTGCGTCTGCTGTGCCATCCATCGCTTCCGCAAGCTCTCCGGGGGCGTAGTCGCCCATTCTCGTGCGAACCGCTGAGAGGTCGTACCCTATATTAACTCGCAGGCAGTAAATATCCGTCAAATAACCGTTCTCGATTCCCCAGCGTAAGTCCCTCTGGAAGATAATCTTCGAGAAGATGTCATCCAGTCGTACACGATCGCCACGGTTGGGCGAGGCCGAAAACCCTATATGGAGCCGAGGGGAAAAGTAATCATAGATTTTTCGGTATGTTCGGGCCGGGGAATGTTGACACTCGTCTGTAATTATCATGTCAAAATCAGATGGCAAAAATCTGTGCAGCCTCCTTACAAGACTTTGGACGCTGGCAATGACCACTTCTTCTCCATTACTTTTATTCTCTGCAATCTCAAACCCAACTGGGCAATCATAATATTTTGCGGGCTGTCTAACCAGTTCTTCCCGGTGTGCCAAGACCAGCACCCGCCCTCGCCTCGGAATACTGGTAAAAATTACGGTTTTACCTGCGCCCGTGGGAAGCTGAACTAAATACGATCCCGGAGGTTGTTTCATAATGGTGTCAATACATTCTTTTTGATATGGGCGAAGCTCCACGGCCCGACCTCCTTTCCGGCGTATTTTCGATTCGCTCCATGCTCCAACCACGCTGTATGCGGTGGTTCATGGCTCCGTAAGTTAATCCGAACTCCTTTGCCCATTGAGACATTGATAATCTTTTCCCATGATAAGAAATCATATGGTTCTTTGTCATGTTGTTCATCTGTTCATCCGGCGTGACCCATCTGCAATTTTCCGGAAAATATCCCTTGTTCACATCGATGCGGTCGATTGTCAAATTGTCTTGATACCCGGCAGATACGGCCCAAGACCGGAAAGCGAGATAGTCGTGTTCCCATTCGGGACAGACCTTAATTCCCCGTCCCCCATACTGTGCGTACCTCTTGTTTTGGGGGTCATTACAGCGCCTTTTCATATTTTTCCAAGTCTCATAAAGTCGTTCTTTGTGCGCATACCCGTGTTTCCTCTTTTTGCACCCACAGCTTACCGTCGTTCCACGGGCAAGAGAAGATGTCCACACAACAACATCATTCCCACAGTCACAGCGGCACCTCCACATCACTTTCGGCTTGGACCCGGTTGTTTTATCTGGTGCTCGTTCGATGACTGTTAGCTTTCCAAATCGTTGACCTGTTAAATCTCGGAATTTCCCCATCATTCTTCCTCCACCATGTAACTCCTGTATCCTCCTGTAACTCAATTTACATGAAAAAAATCTAGTGTTTTCAACCTGTTCAGCGCTTTCCTGTAACCCTGTAACTTTTCCCCGCTTTTCTATATAGGAATTTATGCTCCCTGATGTGTCCACACCACAAAAACAAGTGTCCATTTTGAGTAAGTATTAATTTCTAAAAAAGTATTGCGGGGAAGTTACAGGAGTTACAGGGTTACAGGTTTTATAGAGGCAATAGGTCATCTTCAACAAAATTCTTTTCTTGCCTTGGTAGCTTTAACCAAACACAATTTGGAGACTGACCGCCTATCCATTTAGCCTTTGTGTACCCCTTACCTCCCGTTTCAATCAGACCCTTCGTCCTCAAATGTGACAACAACGCCTTTGGGTTGATTGCATTCTCGGCACATACACGGTTAAACACAGACCGAATAATATAGGCCATATTTCCTTCCACCAAGCCGTAGCAGTCCCCGGCCTCTGTCTGCCCCCGCATCTTGGAGGCGTTGACCGCCACCCAGTCGCAGATAATTTCATAACCCCGATCTGCCAGGCTGACAGCCTCCCGGGTCTTTAAAAATTCGCCCAGTTCCTTGACGGTCAGCGCCTTTCCATCCCGGAATATCCATTCCGTGGCCAGTGCGTCTGCCGTCAGAATGACCGCCGCAGCCATGGCCTGCTTATCGGTTGTATCACCTTCCGTACATTCCTTGAAAAATTCTTCATACAGTTCGGCTGCCCGCTCCTTCTGGTTTTCCTCCATCAGATGTGACACAAAATCATGACCAGCCCAGCCGTAGTTCTGCTTGAGTACATTCGCTGTCTTGTGCCCGTCTTTTATCGCCTTTTCGCTCGCCATACACTCAATTTCGATTACCCGGTTGAATGCCCCGGCACCGTCCGTCTCGCTGACAATGGGCGTCTCGCCGGATGTGATGAAGCAGTTGGACCAGGTTGGTGTATAGTTCAATCCAAGCGCCTTATTGGAGCGCAACTTTCCGGCCCCGGATGCCAGTTCGTACACGTTAAATACCACATTCCCATGCTTATCCTTTGCCAACTGTAAGTCATCCAAGAACAGGGGCAAGGAGTGGAGAAAGCCGGCCATCATCTCAAAGCCCACTGACGTTCCCTTAAAGGTTTGGAAAAACGCCTGTCCTACTGCCGGGTTGGCCCACACCGACGCCCCCAGCATCTGTGCCACCGTTTTGCCCGTCCCCGCATCCATGCCCCACAGGTGAACAAAGAAGGGGAGGCAGCCAAGCGGCTCCACCAGAACGGAAGCGAAAGAAGCCGCTAAAACAATTCGTGCTGTTATGCTGTAGGATCTGGCGTCAAGCGCCTCCATTTTCCATGTCCCGTAGCCTCCAACCTGTGCAATTGCCTTGAATGTCCCTGTAAAGCTGTCTGCTGAATCAAATACAATTCCTTTTGTGTACGGGGAGAAACCTTCCTCGTTCCATCCCATTCTGGAGACTGATTTGACCTCTGGAATTACATCCTGATTGAGGTCCAGCATATCCCGCAAATAATCCACCAAAGCGTTTGCGCGCTCTCCGCTGGTAACTGACACACCTACAGAGGATAGCCGATCCACGATTTTGTTCGCTGACGAAATATCCTTTGCGTCTACCACGATCTCGTTCCACGCCTTACGATGCCCGTATCCGCGGCGGAATGCCAATCGAATTTTGATGAGTCCGGTATCCACCCCCCTCAATCGCTGTATGGGCATAATGGGGTGAGAGCAGGCGTAGATTACGTTTCCGTTTGAGCCGCCATAGCGCCAAACCCCGGATTCGTCTGCGGTCCATTCGCCTGTGTTGAGTTCGAATGGCTGGTCCCCAAAGTCCGAAATTCCGTTCTCCGTTATCATTGGCAGGGAGACGGCCTTCAGCTTGTCTTTGTACTTGCGGAACAACGCCTTGAATCCTTTGAATTTCAGTTCTTCCGCCAACACTGCCGCCCGGCGCTCCTCCATGCCCTGCTCGTAGGGGTCCTTGATGGAGGACAGATACTCAAATACGCGCCCAGAATCAAAGTCCTCATAAGTAAACTCTTGAATAATATCACCTCCCCGCGCCCAGATGCTCGTCCAGCCAGTCCTCCAGATAGGGCTGCCGCTTGACTGCCTCGCACCACAGTGGATGGGGGAAGTCAAAGTATTTCAGCACCTCCCACCAATATCGGTGCTCCTCCGCCACCTGCCGGTATTCCTCCGCCTCCCGCTCCCGGCGGGCCTCGGCCTCCTGCCTGGCCCGCAGCAGGGCGGATACCTCCGCCCTGCTGGGCTACCGGTCAGACAGCCCCAGATGGAACTCCTCGTTCAGGCGCAGGCACGCCTCGCGGAATCCAATCCCGAACAGCTCCATCACAAAATCGATCACGCTGCCGCCCCGGCCGCAGCCAAAGCAGTGCCAGCCCCGTTCCCCGTCATAGACTTTCAGGCTTCCGTGCTTGTCCCCCTGATGAAACGGGCATTGGAGAAAGCCCGTCCGGCTGGGGTGGAACCCATAGTGCTCCAATACGTCCCTGGCCGGCAAAGCCCGTTTAATCTCGGCGGCCAAGTCATTCATCACCCTCGGCCAGATCCCGGTAATTTACAATACCGGTCAGCTCCCGGGTCGCCCTGCAGTAGCCGCAGTGCTCGCACCGGCGGGGCCTCTCCCGCCCCAGCTTGATGGCCTGATAGCGGGGGGCCCGGTCCTCCACCTGGTAGAGCCCGGCCTTCAGGTCGGCCTCCGAGATGTACAGGGCCGCCAAATCCGTCTCCGCCTCCTTGGTCCCCACAGCCAGGATAAAGGGAAGGTCCCGGCCCTCCAGCTCCTGATATACCCCGCCCTGGAGGTCATAGCCGTATGCCTCCACAAAGGGCACCCTGCAGTGATCCTCCTCGCTCCAGACCGGCAGCAGATCCCGCATGACCTTCTGATCCACAATGGCGCCCCGGGGGTGATCCCCCAGAGCGGCCGCAGCGGCCGGGAACCGCCGGACAATCTCTGCACAGGTTTCTGCATCCAGCAGGCAGTCCAGCTTGCCCTTGAAGGGCACCCCGGCAATCTCCCCGGTGACAATCACCTGCTTGTCCCCGCTCATCAGCAGGGAAAACAGCTCGTCCGCCTCCATCCGGGCGATAATCTCCTGTGCTTTGATATACTCGCTTTTGAGCGTCCCATCCCGCTTGAAAATCTCCGGGTGCTGGGCCAGGAACAACGGCAGCTCCCCGGAAAACCAGGCGTCCACATAGCCGCCCACCAGCATGGCGGCGGAGACTGCGGGGGTGTATTCCCCCCGCAGCTGGGCCAGCGCCGCCGCCTCGCACGAGGAAAACATTTTGAACTGAGAAACGGACATATACTCCGTGTTGGCCTCCCGGCTGTAATAGTTTTCTGCGGTCAAAATCATAACGGATTGTCCTCCTCACTGATTTCGGCTTGCCCTTTCCGTTTCTGGGCGCAGGCAGCACACAACGGAACGCCATAGTTCTTGGTGGTGTAGGCCGCCAGCCACGCGGGCTCCTTGCCCATGGCCGGGGTGATCGGCTGCCCGCAGTCAGAGCACGGGGGCACCGGGGGCGGCGCCGTCGGTCTGGCCGGGCGGGGCTTATGAGGCCGCACACGAATCCCATCCGTGTATCCGCCGTCCTGAGGGTCTCGGACCTTGTGGTCGATGTACAGCTGGATCTGCTTGCCCACCAGGGTGGAGGCCTTGGCGTCCCCATACAGCTTCCGCAGGGTCTTCCGATTGGTGGAGTTGACGATCAGCGGGCGAACCTGACGGATACCAGGAACGCTCTCTTCCACAAAGGTCAGCACATCCTTCTTTTCCTTACCCCGCTGGAGCGTCACCATGCCATTCCACAGACCGCTGATCGTAAGAATGGGCTCCACGTCATCGTCGATGTCCTCAGCGCCCAGGTACTCCGACTCCCGATCCTGACCAAGCCGCTCATCGCCGGTCAGCTGGCGCAGTTTATCTTTGGTCATCATTCGAACTCGTCCTCCTCTTCTGTGACGCAGGCGATCCCGGCGGCGACCAGAGCCAGGATGATATTGCACTCCTCATAGCAGATGTTGGTATCGGCTTTGACCATCAGGTTCATGATTTTGCCGGCGGCATCCATCAGCTTAGCCATCCGGTAAGGCGTGACATAACAGGCCCCGGACTGTTCAATGTGCTTTCGCTCGGCCATCATTCTCTCGGCAGGTGTCATAACTCAACCACCTCCATCTCCGAAGAATCACTCACCCGGGTGGCGATGAGCTGGAGCCCCTTGGCCTTGCACCGCTCATACAGGGCTGCCCGGCTCTTGTCGTCCAGCCGCTCCGCACCGTCTACCAGGATGATGCCCAGCTGTCCCGGCTTGCTGACGGTGATGTCTACGCACAGCTCCAGCAGCTCCCCGTCGGACAGATTGCTGATGGGCAGGCCGTTGATCAGCGGGATTCCGTCCTCCACGGTCAACCCCCGGATGGGGATGGTGGCCGTCTCCAGGATCTTTCCGGGCAGTTCCCGGGCCAGCTCGATCTTGCGGGTCAGCTCTTCGGACTCCTCGGTCAACTTTTCCACTTCGCCCTGCATAGCCACCATGCGCTGGTACTCGTTCAGGTGCTTGCGCATCTGCTCCGCCTGGTCGATCTCCTCGGCCAGGGCGGTGGTGTCCACAAGCTCCATGTTGGCATACCGGGAGGCCATATCCATATCGGCGTCCAGTTTGGCCCGCTTGGCCTCCAGGTCCGCGTCCAGTGCCGCAACCCGATCCCGGCGCCGCATATCCAGACCGGCGATTTTCTCCCGGGCTGCCTGGATCTGTGCCTCCATACGGGAGATGTCTGCGGTCAAGGTCTCCCGCTCGGCGGCCAGCTCCTTGTCCACGACCGCCACCGCCATATCATGTTCACCCTGCAGGCCGCGCACCTTATTGTCCTGGGCGGCCAGGAACGCCTTGGCCCGCTCAATTTTGGAGTTATTGCTGCGGCGCTGCTCCAACTCCCGGTACTGCTCCGCCACCGGGTAGGCGTTCCATCGGTCAAAATCATAATTCGGGGGGATATCCTTGGCGATGTCGGCGATAAAGGCCTGCTTGTTTCGGATGTCTCGGTTCAGGGCCTGCCGGCTCTGGAAGTAGTGCCCGTTTTCGGCCTGGATGTCGGCCAACACCTGTAAGATGTGCTGGGAGTAGTTGACACCCTGGGGAATCTCTCCGAACTGCTCCCGAATCCACTCCATATCCCAGGGAAATTCGATCAGAGAGAGGATCTCCCGGTTCTTCTCCTGGCGGCTGAGCTGGGTGAACTTCACTGGGTCCAGCTGTAAGGGTGTGAAGATCTGGGCCAGGAACTCCGCCGGCCGGGTCTGCACCATGGAGCCGTCCCGCACCTTGACCACGCTGCCCTTCTCAGACCGTGCCTTGCGGTCGATCTGCAGGCCGGTGTCCGTCTCGATGATGATCTCGCCCTCATCGGCCCCCTGGTGGATGATGTAGTCCCGGTCCGACTTATTGGTCAGGGCGAACCGAATCGCGTCCAGAACCGAGGTTTTGCCGGCCCCCTTCGGGCCGGACAGCTCCACCGAGCGGCCATCCAGGGACGCCTCCTTGATGCCGAACAGATTCTTGATGATGATTTTTGTAGTTCGCATTTGACAAACCTCCCGCCTCCTGCTACACTGGAGGCATATTCTTTATCCATAGGGGTTACCCCCCGCCCCCGGCTGGTGCGCCAACACCAGCCGGGGATTTTCTTTTAAAGGGCGATCACCACAGAGCCCTCGCTGACTTCCTGCTGGAGCCGCTCCTCCAGGAATGCCTTGATGGTCTGCTGGGCGGCGACCTTCCTGCCCTTTGGCCCTTTCCGCTCCATTCGGACAGAGCGGTCCCGACCATCAGTCTCCCGGTAGTCCTCCAGGGTCAACGGCGCGGCGTCGATCTCCGCATCTGCGGCGGACAACTCCGCCAGCTCATCCGGGGTAAACAGCGGCCTCATACCGCCGCACCCACCAGCAGTGCCAGCAGAAACAGGCACATCGACGCCAGCAGCAGCTTCTTCACAAAGCGGGTGCGCCGCCAGTTCCTCGATGTATTGCGGTCCAAACACAGCCGGATGTACCGGCGGGGGTCTTTCACGCGGGTGGGGCTCTCATAGACAGGCGCCCAGTCCGCGCCCATAATTTCGGGTTTCATTCAGAACTCCTCCTTTTCGTTTAAGCTCATAAGCAGGTTGGCAAGAAGCACTTCTGAGGCTCCCATTATGACCACCCCCCTTTCTTACACGCCTTTGTCGTCCCCCGGTTCCGAGGAAAATAGATATTCAAGGCGGATTCCGGGGAAAAATGTGTCTCTGATCTTCATTGCCTCCCCAAAGGAAAATTCTGTAACGCCGTTCAGCTTGTTTCTAACCGTCTTGTCGGTACAAGAAAGCAAGGCTTGA
>ERZ1643251.5212-NODE-5212-length-10743-cov-66.985498_pt1 | contig 10743 bp, 11 predicted proteins | sample MGYA00579261_ERZ1643251 | MGnify/ENA primary metagenome ERZ1643251 (study PRJEB29033, sample SAMEA4952267) | chicken gut metagenome | biome: Broiler Chicken; feature: Gastrointestinal Tract; material: Caecum | place: Ireland | collected 2018 | study: Broiler...
GTATTTAGTTGTAAAAGTTCGGGACAAGTTGACCCGATGTAAAGCTAACAAACTGAAATTTGACTTGCCTATTTTCTTAAAATCTCATGTGGAGCTTCTATTTCATTTGCCAAGGTATGCTCTGTTAATTCTGACATCAATTTCAATTTTTTATTAATCAATGGTCGCATACAATTAGGAACATGTTCCTGATGCGCTCTGTGGATTGCTACACATTCCTTACAGTTTCCGTGATAACGACAGGCTTTCAGGCAAGGACAGTGATCTTTGTCTTTATACTCCTTACGAAATTCCGCTGCAAATTCTTCTTGCAGTCTCAGCCCCTCGACACGGTTTCCCTTATGAAATTCTACCATTGCATCCAGTTCTTTCTGGTTCCCTTCAATCTTCATGTTATTATAGCGCCTCCATTTCAACTATTCCTCATTTTCTGATAAATTACGATTTATTGCTGACTTTATTATACTTTATTGCCTATCGAAAAGATAGCATATTTTATGAAACTTGTCGGCTGGGAACAGCTTGCAACGCAAGGTGTCCCCAGATGGCAAGTCCACAAAAGGGTAGCTGGCGGCAGCCAGCGCAGGGGAAGCGTAGCGTCCCCTGTATGATTTGGAGCAGACCATGACTGCGGAAAATCACAGCCCTCCGGCGAGGAGCCTTCGGAGAACGCAATGCACCAACCTCTGGGTGGTGTATAATTGCGCCCTTAGTAAACTAAGGGGTTTCCGGCTTCTCCCGTTCCAGCAGTTTTTTCAATAGTTCCTGCGTGTCCTGCCTGTGAAAAATGAGTTTCAACAACAGCATGACATCATCATCTGTCAGGCGTTCCGGCTCTTGCAGAAAACTTTCCAGCATACCGCCACGAGTACAGAGCCGGTGCGTCCGTTCCTTTCGGGTAAGCTGCTTTAACTGGTGCTGCAATGCCTTTTCATCATTGATGGCTTTCCGCAGTTTCTTTTCGCTTTTCTCCAGCTCCCGGTTGAGCTTTTCCAGCTTTGAGGTATCAGGCAAGGGCAGCGTCCTCCTTTCCCGGTATCAGCACATAAATCCTATTCGGTTCTCCCACGCCCTGACGCACCCGCATGATAAGTCCGGCGGTTTCCAGTTCATTCAAAGAACGCTTGACCGTCATGGGGCTGCGGGACAGGACTGCGGCAATGGCTGTGACAGGGAAGCAGACAAACAGGATTCCGTTCTCGTCCTCCTGCCCTTTGGAGAGCATAGCGTCCAACATCCGGCAGTACATAACCTTTGCGGTGCTGCTAACTGGAAACCCTGTCAACGCTCTGGGAAATGGCATACATGGCGGCAATGGTGTGTCTATCGTCATAAATTCAAAATTCATTCTGTGTGTTCCTCCTTTTTCTTTGCTCGTTTGGATAAATAACGGGGGCAGTCAATCACAACCGCCCGGAAGCTCTGCTTGCACCCATGCTGGCATTTCCGGCATAATTCGTTGTAAGTGACACGCCCCCGGTCATTGAGGTAAAAGGAAAGCTCATACTTCCTCTTTTTGCTCATTCTCGGCATATTGCGCTTCCTCCCGTTTTAGTGTATGGTTTCGGGGCGCTTTTCGGCAAAATTACGGTCATAGAGCCGCTTAAAATCTCCCGAAGTATCAGCGATAGGGTAGACTATCCCCCTATCAGATTGTCGTGTTTCGGTATCATTTCGGTGTCAGTTCGCCAGTTCTCCCCGGTGTCGTTCCTCCCCTGAATCTCACAGCGGCGTATTGCTCCCTTTGGTACGCTCGTTTCGGTCAGGGTTCCTCCATATCCCTGCCAAAAGTCATGGCACTACATCGCCGGGGAAGCATATCCCACACAGGCTGGTCATTCGATTGGAATAATCCATCGATGAACTACCTGTATCATAGAACATTTTTGTACCCTGTGCCGTATGTCCACAAAGTAGGAATTAAGGGTAAAAATCAGAAATTTCCACGATTGCGGAAAGTGTGATATAATCCAGTTAAGCGGCAGTAATGAAACCGCCGGAAAGGAGCGTGCGCCCATGAAAGGAGCGACAAGCATACAGGAACGCCTTTGGGAACTCCGCAAGGACAAAGGCTTAAATCTGGAAGAATTATCAGAGTTGACGGGTATTTCCAAATCAGCTCTTGGAAGTTATGAAAAAGAGGATTATAAGGAAATCAATCATGGCAACCTTATCGCGCTGGCAGACTTCTATGGAGTTTCCGTTGATTATCTGCTGTGCCGGACAGAGAACAGGGAGCAGATCAACACGCCATTGACGGAGCTGCATTTGAATGATGAGATGGTCGCACTTCTGAAAAGCGGTCGGATTAACAACCGTCTGCTCTGTGAGCTTGCCACACATAAAGATTTTATCAAGTTTCTTGCAGATATTGAGATTTATGTGGACGGGATTGCCACCATGCAGATTCAAAACCTCAATGCCCTTGTCGATACTGTCCGGCATGAAATCATTGAACGGTATCGCCCCGGCGAAGATGACCCGCATTTGAAGGTGCTGCAAGCTGCCCATATCAGCGATGATGAGTATTTCAGCCACATGGTTCTGGATGACCTCAACCGGATTATCCGTGATATTCGGGAAGCCCACAAAAAGGACAGTGAGAGTGCGCCCCAGACCACTGTTGCCGATGAACTGAAAGAAAATCTGGAAGCGGTCGAAAATTTCAAGGGCAGCCGGGATGAAAAGTTGGTTGTCCTTTACTGCAAGCAGCTCGGCATCAACTATAAAAATCTGTCAGACGAAGAATTTCGCTGGCTGATTCGGATTCTCAAAAAATCAAAGAAAATGGGAACGCCTATCAGCCAGAGGAAAAAAAGGTAAGGAAAAACCGCTGTTGCATGGTTTGTTGGCTCCCATGTAGCAGCGGTTTGTGCTGTGGTTATTCAGTTAAAATTTCAAAGCGATAAAGTGGAATTTATCTTAGAAATTACAGCAATGTTATTTTGATAAACTTTCAAGAATTGAAATATCATGCTTATCTTTATCTCTTAATTCATAACCTGAGTGGAAAACTCTTTGACCTTTTAAGGATATACAAGGAATTGTTTTTCCTTCAAAAAAAGCACTACCAAAGTAATCTTTTTCAAACTCATACCAGCCACCCTCTAAATCAGCTTGTTTTGAAGTTCCGTCCTCATTTAAAACGAACGGGTGAATGTCTAAGTAACCAAGTTCATCACTATATAACTCTATTCTAACCGGTTTCCAGTCTGTATCAATTTTATAGCCCAGATTCAAAAGCACATTTAACAATTTTTCCGTATGTTGAGCATCAAAATTTATATCTATATCTCTATGAATTCTTGTTTGTTTACCAGCTAAAATATCTACACCCCATCCGCCATCCAACCAGTATGTAATTCCAGTATTTTCGAATAATTCTATTACTTTCATTAAATCTTCTTTTGTTGTTATTTCTTTTCTACCCATACAAAGTCTCCTTTACAACTTCTAATTTGTAATAATCATTCTACCATACCGTTATGAATAAATCATCTCATGCAAAACAATTTCTTCTGCCCGGTTGTGAATGTTATTGCAACGCTGCACCCATTCCATTTGACAGGTACGCTTTAATTCCTCTGTCACGCCCTCGGCAGCTTTCAGCTGTTCCATGATAGTGTCTGACCGTTCCTGTGCCTGTTCGTTCATGTCTACAAGATATGTCCACAATTCTCCGGTCAGTATCAATGTATTCAATCTGGATGGGTGGACTTCTCTTAAATATTCCCGGTGCATCCGTCCATACTTTCCGATGGGGCGGTGTTCTTCCGGAAGTTTCAAATCCGGGATGTAGTAATCTCCGACAAGGATATAGTCAATTCTGTTTTCTGTTATTCTTGGTTTCAATTCGCTCATGTTCCTTACCTCCTGTGGAAGCAGGCTCGTCTGATACTAACTCAATCACATCGGTAATCTCACAATTCAGGGCTTCGCAGATACGCAGCAGCGTTTTCATACTGATATGCTCGCCCTTGCCCATGTTGGCAATCATGTTGGTTGTCAGACCGGCGGCAAGCCGCAAGTCCTCTTTTCTCATGCCACGCTCTTTCAAGGTGTTCCATAATGGCTGATAGCTGATGTTCATAGGCTTCCCGTCCCTCTTTCCATCGTCAAGTGTTCTGCACCCATTATAGCAGAAATCTTGCGTTTCCACAATATTTCTTGACCGCACCGCCGGTTCCGTCTGGATTGTGTTTTCCCTTTCTTCGCTTTTTTATTACATCTAATTAGCCATAAGCTGCATCACGGCATGGGCAGTGGTGGCGGAACCGGAGAAGAAGTCGAGGATGATAGCGCCCTCTTCTCCTCCTATCATAACCATATCATGAATCAACTGTACGGGTTTAGGATTATCAAAAATTCTCCCATCAAACAGCTCCTTAATTTGAGCTGTACCATTTCCACTGCTATATTGGGGCTTATAAAATAGTGATTTAGCTTTCTTTCCTTTCTTTATATCTTCTGTTAAACGTTGTTTTTTGTAAAAAGTAATCCCTGAAGACGAATGATTTATTATAAACTCCTCACGAGTTTGCATTAAAAATTCAGGCGATCGTCTCCAAGACATTTCAACACCATTTTGGGCTATAGGATAAACAGTTTTATCATCGTCATGTTCTTTCTTAATACTTAGCGTTTTATAGTCATTCGAAACATATATTGGATAGTATCCTTTAGGTCTTTGCATTCTTGCTCCCGCCTCTCCCGTCCTCATCAATGTCGCACCCTTCTTATATTTCCCCTTCTCATCCTCAAAGGCATATTCAGCAATATCTTCTTCAGTTAAGGAAACCCCCTTTAAATCATCCACACTATTTTTATTTTTCATATATACTAGAGTATATTCATGAGTACCAGCAAAACCAAATTCATCATTGTTACCCTTCATATTCATTATAGTTGGAAGTTCTGCAACAAAATTTACGGAACCAAAAACCTCGTCACATAACTTTTTCAAATTTTCCTGCTCATTATCATCGATACTAATAAAAATTACGCCATCATCAGCAAGCAAATTCCTCGCCAGCAGCAACCGCGGATACATCATGCTGCACCAGTCGGAATGGAACCGCCCGTTAGAGTCGGTATTTTTGAACAGACGGTTTTCGTCCTCGTCGTACATGCCCATCTGTTCGTTTTCTTCTTTCTGCGAGCGCATATAATTGTCGGCGTAGATAAAGTCATTGCCCGTATTGTAGGGCGGATCGATATAGATCATCTTCACCTTGCCGAGATAGCTTTCCTGCAACAGTTTGAGGACTTCCAAATTATCGCCTTCGATATACAGATTTTCGGTCGTGTCCCAATCCTTGCTCTCTTCGGGGTAGGGGCGCAGCGTCTTGCGGATGGGCTTGTTCGCCTCCACAACGGAAGCTTTCTTCCCTACCCAAGTGAACTCGTAGCACTCGTCGCCGTCCACCACGTCGGGCGAGAGCATCTGTTTGAGCACTTCAAAATTGATCCCGCGCTTCACTTTGCCGCTCTCATCCCGCATCTCCGTAACGCAGTTCGGGAACAATTCCGCGATCTTTTCCATATTCTCCGCCGTCATATCCGGCGTTTCAAATTTCATCTTGTCCATTATGTATTTCCTCCGAATCCAATTGAGTACTGTGGAAAGTTCATATAATCAATCACTTTTACTATACATTCATAGATTGCGTTATGCGCATTAACCAATTCATTCAGTTTTTCGTCTATATCAATTTCTACTGGTGACTTAAAATCTTCCAATTTATATTTTTCATCAGGTAATTGAAAATCCTGCATGGCATCTTTGGGTCTGATGCCAGTTTGTGGCACATAATAAACTTCAAAAGGTTTTTCGGGGTCAAGATATTTGTAATCTATACCGCCTTTATGTTTAATATAATTGGCCCATTTGCGAACCTCTTCGATTTTACTCGAACACGATGTAAGAAGCTTTCTTAATTCGACTTGATTCTGCTTTTTTAATTCGCCAACAACAACTTTATATGTACAGCATTTCATAATTTTTTTAGGTTCCCAATCTTCTCTGTAAGGATCACCATTTTTATCAAATGCGGCAGTATATATTTTTTCTCCCCAATACACTAACTGTAGTACATGGTCAAAAGCATTGGAATACCACGTTGTAGCCGTACCAAAATAAATACAACGAAAAAGAAATTGCGGAAAATAGCCTTGAGCCCATCTTACGTTGTAATCAATGTCAAGTAACAGTGCTGACTTCATTGTAAAAAATCGAGCAAATTGTAAACACTCTATCGCTTTCTGTGTGAAATATATTGACGCTCTAATATCTGCTTCAATAATAAATTGAGGGGGAATGAATTGCACAAATTTCATAGTGTTCGAAAAGTTGGTATATTCATCAGCCATTTGCTTATATGATTGTTCTCTACCACGGTACTCAATATAGCAATCATTCAATTCCTTTTCAGAAAGTTTAGGATATTTTTGGATAAAGGCATCAATCGATGTGTACATTTCTCCTTGTTTTTTTATTTTCAGAAATCCTTTACATTTTGCTTCTGACTTTACGGTATAAGTAAATTTATCAACTTGCATTTATTTCAGCTAACTCCTTTTTCAGCCTCTTCAACTCCGCATTCAGCTCCATCTTGCGGTTGAGCTGTTTTTCCTTACGCATAGCGTTTTCCAATGCGGCGATCTGCTTTTCAAGCCGCCGGCGCTCCTCGTCGCGTCCGACGGACTCTTTCAAGCTTTCACCGGCGCTTGCCTGCAACAGGTCACCGGCAATTTGCCGCACCAAACTTTCGTACACGGCGTCCATATTCAGCCCGCCGAGCGTGAAGTGAAGCTCATTTTCAGGTACCCATTCGGTGTGGTAATAGCGGTTCACCTTAAAAGCGTTGCCGCCCGACGCCGCTTCCTTATAACCGATCCATGCCTGCGCCTTGCCTTCAAACGTCAGGACAAACAGGATGTGATACGGGATCTCTTTATCGATTTGACGGAGCACCGCCTCGTCGAGCTGTGGCACGTTGAGTTTTACTTCAAACACTTCGATTTCCACAACCGCGTCGCCCGCAGCCAAATTCAGCGTCGTCGGGGCGAGTTTGTTGCGCCAATAGATGAGTTTTATCTGCTCTGAAAACACGCGCCGCATAGCAGGTGATATATCGATATTTTCGTAAAACTTCTGCTTGGGGATACGCTTATTGAATTCCGACGATAATGGAAAGCCAAACATACCGTGCTCCTTATTTCACCACAAAAAAGCAGATCAGCTCAAAATCGTCAAGCCCCGATACCGCCGAAAGGAGCGCCGTCGTTCCGCCGCTTTTGAAGAGACTGTCAATGTCGCTTTCTTCCTTGGTGTTGATAATGGAATTGATCGCCTCGGACAAAAGTTCGGAGACCTTACCCATCTTTCTGCCGTCGTCCGTTTCAAGATTGAATTGCCTGCACAGTTCTTTGATTGGCACGCTTTTTCCGCGGCACAAAAGGCGCATGGTATCCAGCAGCTTTTTGGGGTTGAGATAATCGCAGACGATCTCCCCATCCTCTCCGATATAGACCATATAGAAGGGATGGATGCGGTTACGGTCGTCGATATTGACGCTGTCGTTGATGTTGCGAAGGACGAAGATGACGCCTGCGGGCGCGTCTTCCGTTTGCCCGACGACGGTATGCAGACCTTTGGGTGCCGTTTCGATATCGCCGTGCTGCTTCATGTATTCCAAAAGGTCGAGGCGGAACTCGTTCAGCCCCAGATCCATAATGGAGATGCCATTCGTCATATCCTCGATATCGACGACTTCCTCCTGCAAGCGTTTAAGCTGCGCCCTGCGGTATTCAAGGTCGCCCTTTTCTTCGGCATTGATGAGGTCGTCATCGCCCGTGGCGGTCAAAACGGATATCTTCATGCGGGTCTCGACGCGGCTCTTTAAGTTGATATATTCGTCGAGATCCATATCCGGCCAAAAGTTGACGAGCTGGATGCACTCATTTTTACTGCCGATGCGGTCGATACGCCCGAACCGCTGAATGATACGAACGGGATTCCAATGGATGTCGTAATTTACGCAATAGTCACAATCCTGCAAGTTCTGACCTTCCGAAATGCAGTCTGTGCCAATGAGAATATCGATCTCCGCCGAGCTCCCCGGCAGCAGGATATCTTTCCCTTTGGAGATCGGCGAAAAACAGGTAAGTACCGTATTGAGGTCGGCGCGGAGTTTCGGGATGGTCGTCTTGCCCTCTACAACGCCGGTAACTTCCGCCGTATTTAAGCCGAATTTTTCTTTTGCAAATTTACTTACATTCGCATAGAGATAATCGGCGGTATCGGAAAACGCCGTAAAAATGAGAACTTTACGGTTGCCCGGATTGATGGGGTGTTCGATTTTCTTTCGGATCAGGTCGAACAGTGTTTGCAGCTTTGTGTCATGCTCCGGCGTAATGTCGGCGATCATAAGGGAAAGCAACTCCAGATTTTCGGCATCCTTTTCCAGTTCCCGCTTCCACGATACATAATCCATGTCGGCAAGGTCGATTTTGACCTTTTTGCCCACCGAAAAGAGGTCAGTATTCTGATCGTCGTAATCGAAGTCCTCGTCATCCGAAATCTCGGTCAAGTTGAGGACGCAGCCGCCCGATTGATAGTTATTGATCGTTTGGATCGTTCCGTCGATCAGCGTTCGGATGCGGTCGACCGTCAGGCGGAATGAATAGACGGAGCTCTCCAAGCGCTTCAAAAGGTTGATGCTCATCAAACGGCGGATGCCTTCTTCACGCCCCTGCTGCGTAAGGCTCGTCCCCTTATGGTGCGTCAAGTCGAGGTACTTTGCGAGCTTTGACGGCATAATGTAGTTGGACGGCGTGTAGATGGAGAGGTTGAGCGACATGAGCAGCGAGTAGATATCGTTGTAATTGATCGCATCGTTCAAATCGGTCAAGCGCGGCCGCAGAGAGAGCGGCGGCAGCCGTTCTGGAAACTTGCCGATATCGGACGTGTTGTAATATTTTTCAATGTGTTTTCTGGAACGGGCGATCGTAACGCTGTCCAACAGCTCAAAAAAGTCAAAATCCAACGTCCGCAAAAGAGCATCCGTCGTGCGTCTTTCTGCAGGAAGGCGGCTCCACACGTTGAAAGCCTTCTGAGCCTGACGAAAGATCTCGTCGATGCTCTTTGTCGTATCGAGCTTTTTATTGATCTGCTCGGAGTCGCCCTCATAGGCAAGCGCAAGCTGATTTTTCAAGTCGATAAATTTGTTGTTTACCGGGGTCGCGGAAAGCATCAGAACTTTTGTCCGAACGCCGGCGCGAATGACTTTATTTAATAGCTTTAAGTAACGGTTTTCCTTGGCGTCCTCGCCCGATACTTCTCCGCCGTTGCGGAAGTTATGGCTTTCATCGATGACGACGAGGTCGTAATTTCCCCAATTCAGGCGGTCAAGGTCAATGCCGTTCGATTGACCATAGCTGCGCGAAAGGTCGGTATGATACAGCACATCGTAGCGCAGCCTGTCCTCCGCAATGGGGTTATTGACGTAATTGCCCTTATAGGTATTCCAGTTTTCGGATAGTTTTTTCGGGCAGAGAACAAGAACGGACTTGTTGCGGTTTTCGTAATACTTAATGACGGCAAGCGCGGTGAACGTTTTACCGAGGCCGACGCTGTCCGCAAGGATACAGCCGTTATACTTTTCCAGCTTGCTGATGATAGCAAGTACGGCATCGCGCTGGAAGTTATATAACATCCCCCAAATTTTACTTTCCTTAAAGCCTGTCGCCTCGTTTGGAAGCTCGTCCTCGGAAATGTCGTCCAAGAACTCATGAAAAATATTATAAAGGGCGAAAAAGTAGATATACTCCGGCGCATTTTCGCGGTATGCGGCGGTGATATTTTCGATAACGACATCCGTGACTTCCTGAAACTTCTTCTTGTCGTTCCAAAGCTGTTCAAAGAGCTTGATGAAGTATTGCGCGTTTTCGTTGCTCTCTGTTTTTTGTACCGGATAGTAAGCGTTATTCCCGCGCTCGCAGCCGAGGTCGACCGTTGTAAAGCCGTTGATGGGCATATAGGTACTTTCATCCACAGTCATAAAGCCCATCATCTGTTCTTGCGTCACGTTCGACTTGAATGTAACTTTTCTTCTGATCCAATCGGCACATTCTTTTGCGATCGCCTTTTGCGTCAGTTCATTTCGGAGCTTGACTTCAAATTCCGTGCCATATAGGCTGCGCTCTCTCGAAATGCGCGGAATATAAAACTCGCGCTGCGCTTTGGAGGCTTTTTCCGTGACAAAAGTCGGCGACGTAAAGATAAATCGCAGCCCATCTATACCTTCCAGCTGCTTTTTAAGCTCCTGATAGGCATAAATCGAAAAGCAGGCAGCCGCGATCGACAGCTTGCTGCCCCTATGGATGCCTGCCTGTAAATCGCTCTTAACGGTATTATTGATGTTGTCGATGATCTTCATTTTCGCCCTCTTGTGTACACGAAGCGCGTTGATTGTTTAACGTTTCTTTTTACCGCTGACCGCTCCATTTGATTTCATGAACATTTCCCGCCGCCAAACGTTCATTGAATTTCCTATTCGGTGTACTTTTTTCTTTATATTATATCAAAATGAACCGACAAAAGCAAGATTTTCGATAAGTCGTCATTGAACTTCCTGCCGCAACGTTCATAAATTGCCCAATCGATGTATTTTGCGATCCTAATTGTTCACCGAATAGGAAAATTGATGTACTTTTTTCTATTTAAAGTAGCTTCCCGAGCCT
>ERZ1643251.5214-NODE-5214-length-10742-cov-12.887714_pt1 | contig 10742 bp, 9 predicted proteins | sample MGYA00579261_ERZ1643251 | MGnify/ENA primary metagenome ERZ1643251 (study PRJEB29033, sample SAMEA4952267) | chicken gut metagenome | biome: Broiler Chicken; feature: Gastrointestinal Tract; material: Caecum | place: Ireland | collected 2018 | study: Broiler...
AATAAAATATAATCTAAAAATAGTAAATAATAATCCATTAAGATTAAAAAAATATGCTTAAAGAAACTAACACTATCAGAAATGGTAGTGTTTTTTGTTTATGGGATTATCTTTATTGTCTAGCCAGCACTGAATTTGTACTCCCGTACGAAATTCTTTTGTGGGAAAACTCCCAAAACCCTATCTCTAATATTATAAAAAATTAAAATTACTAGTAGTATTTAAGCCAAAATCCAAAAATTGACAAAATATATGGTATAATTATACAAGGAGATTACTTGTAATGGAGTGTGAGTATATGAATGATAAATTAATTGAATTATTAAATATGTCTTCTACAGAATTATTAAATGAGATAGCAAAACAAAATTATAATGCAAAAGAGCTAGAGGCATTTAACAAAGGAAAAGAACTGGTTGATAAGCTTTCGGAATTAAATAATGAAGAATCTTCTAAAAAAGTTTCATTAGGCTTAATAGCTTATATTTTATATAAAAGAAACGGTGGTAAGTAAAATGGGAAAAGATATGCAAGAGATGGAAAAAACGTTATGGGCAGCTGCCGATAAAATGATAGGTGGTTTGTCTGTATCAAATTATAAATTTGTAGTATTAGGTATAATATTTTTAAAATATCTTTCTGATAGTTTTGAGGAAAAACATAATGAACTTGTAAAAGAAGGTTATGGCTTAGAAGAAGTAAGAGATGCTTATGAAGAAGATAATATATTCTTTGTTCCTGAAAAAGCAAGATGGTCTTATTTAGTAGCACATTCTAAAGATTATAATATTGGAGAAATATTAGATAATGCTTTAGACCTAATTGAAAAAGAAAACCCTTCTTTAAAAGGTGTATTATTTAAAATTTACAATAGTCCAGATTTTAGGAATGTTAATCTTGGAGAAATAATTGATTTATTTACTAATATGAAATTAGGTACTAAAGAAGCATCTGAAAAAGACATGCTAGGAAGAGTGTATGAATATTTTTTAGGGCAATTCGCATCTAAGGATGGTCAAAAAGGTGGAGAATTTTATACACCTGCTTGTATAGTTAAAACAATGGTTGAAATGATAGAGCCATATAGTGGTAGAGTATATGATCCAGCTTGTGGTTCAGGAGGAATGTTTGTTCAATCATTAAAATTCATTCAAAATCATCAAGGTAATGTTAGAGATGTTTCAATATATGGTCAAGAAAAAAATCCGACAACTTGGAAATTAGCAAAAATGAACTTGGCAATTCGTTCGATAGATGGTAACTTAGGTAAGTTTGCAGCAGATACATTCCATGAAGATTTACATAAAGATTTAAAAGCAGATTATATATTAGCAAATCCACCATTTAACATAAGTGACTGGGGGCAAGAAAAACTAGTTGATGATTACAGATGGAAATATGGGGTTCCACCAAAAGGAAATGCAAACTATGCTTGGTTACAACATATGATATCTAAGTTATCAGTAAATGGTAAAGCAGCTATAATTCTTGCTAATGGGTCTCTTTCGGCAGGAGGGCAAGAAGCAGAAATAAGAAAAAACATTATTGAAGCGGATTTAGTTGATTGTATAGTGGCAATGCCATCAAATTTATTTTATACAGTAACTATTCCCTGCTCAGTTTGGATAATTAATAGAAATAAAAAGCAAAAAGGTAATACATTATTTATAAATGCAACTAATCTTGGGACAATGGTTACAAGAAAATTAAGAGAATTGTTAGAAGATTCTGAACATCACGATATTAGTAAAATCGCAGATATTTATCACAGATATCAAAATGATGACAATTATGAAGATATTCCAGGATTTTGTAAAAAATCTACACTAGATGAAATTAAATCAAATGATTATGTCTTAACTCCAGGAAGATATGTAGGCACTGAAAAGATAGAAGATGATGGTATTTCTTTTGAAGAAAAAATGAAACAATTAACAGAAGAATTATCTAAACAAATGAAAGAATCTAATGAACTTGATAATGAAATTAAAAAGGTATTAGGAGCTATAGGATGGAAACTATAGAAATATTCTTTGATACCAACTTTCTAAGAAATAGAAATCATCAAGATTATTCTAAATTTCAATTTGGTAGTGAGTACTCAAATTTTATTGATTTTATATCTTCAAAAGATCTTATTGAATCATGCCATGTTAATATTACTGAAATAGTTTTAGAGGAATTAAAAAAACAATTTATTGATAGCTTTAAAGAAGAAGATAAAAATCTTAGAAATCTAATTAAAAAATTTAGAGTTTATTATAATTTTGAGGAACCAGATTACAAAGATATTATAAGAGAGTTAGATAAAAAAATAATTGAATATTTAATAAATGAAAATATTAATTTAGTCTTAATTCCAAAGGATAGGAGTGTTTTTAATAGTATAATTGACAGAGCAATAAATAAAGAAAAACCTTTTTCTGGAAAAGATAAAGAATCTGATAAAGGTTTTAAAGATGTATTACAATGGGAATCTATGATAGAATATGCAAAAAAAATAGATGCAAATACTTTTCTGTATATTACAAAAAATAAAAATGATTTTCCTGAAGAAATCGGAAAAGAGTTTGAAATAAAAACAAACAAAAAAATTGAAATATTTTATGAAATAGGTGAACTTCAAAATAGAATATTAGAAATAAATAAAATACATTCAAATTATTTATTGGTTGATGCCATTATAAAATCATTATTAGATAGCGGAGAACTTATCGATATTATCAATGAAAAAATAAAACTTTATTATGAAGCAAAAATAGAAAAAATTATTAACTACAATAATTTAACTGATCAAAATGGAAATCATTATAGTTTTGATATAGAAGCTGAAGAAGAAAATGGTACTGCAATGTATAATATTGAATGTACTTTAGAAGGAAACGAAAATATCATTATAACAGATGTTGTTGTTTGTAAGTAGGTGAATAATATGTTAAAAAAATTAAAAGATCAATGCTACATAGTTATGGGGCAATCTCCTAGTTCTAAATATTATAATCAATGTAATAATGGAATTCCTTTCTTGCAAGGTAGAAAAACATTTGGAGATAAATATCCTAAAATAGATACATGGACTACTAAACCGCTTAAAATAGGTATTAAAAATAGTGTTTTGATGAGCGTTAGGGCTCCGGTTGGGGATGTAAATATTGCTCCATTTGATATTTGTATAGGCCGCGGATTAGCATCGATAAAAATGAAGAATAATAATAATCAATATTTATATTATTTATTAAAAAATAATATTGAAAATATAAAAAGAAAATCTTCTGGCACAGTTTTTGAGGCTATTAGTAGAAGTGATTTAGAGAACTTAGTTTTAAATTTTAATAGTGAAGAAGAACAATTAAAAATAGAAAAAATTTTAGATAATATTGATAAAAAAATAGAACTAAATAATAAATTAAATAATAATTTGCAGGAATTAATATTAACATTATATAAAAAATTTATAGAAGATAATAGTGAAGCAGAAGAAGCAACTTTAGAAGACTGTGTAAAAAAAATAGGGACAGGTGCAGATGCAATTCAAAGAGCACCTATTGTTGACTATGATACAGGTATCCGTTGTATTAGAGTTGGAGATATGACTAATAATAGGAATTGCTATGAATGGGGATTTGCTAAAATGACCGATAAAGATTTCAATAATTATAAACTTGATATAGGAGATATAGTTATTACAAGAACAGCAGTTAATGGATTATCTTATTTAATTGAAGATTCAATGAATATAGTGTGTAATAATGGACTTATTAGATTAAAAGTAAATGAAAATTATAATCCATTATATATATATTTAACTATGAAAACAAAAGATTTTTATGATTATATACATAGAATTGATAGTGAAACTTCTGTGCGACCAAATATGAAAGTTGATTATTTAACATCATACAAAATAAAGAAAATATCATTAGAAAAGCAAAATCAATTTTGCGATATGATTAAATCAATGAGGCAAAGACAAAAAGAAATAGAATATGAAAATAATAATTTAACACAACTACGAGATACATTACTACCAAAGTTAATGAATGGAGAAATTAACCTAGAAAATATAGAAATTTAGTCATACAAATAGTTATTTGCATACTAAAGGAGGATAAAATAGTGAATATTATTGAAATTTTAAAAGAAGATATTTTTTCTATTATTACTGCTATAGTTGCAATAATAGCAATATTTCAAACATCAAAGCAATTAAAAATGAGTAACAAGCAATTTCTATTTAATAAAAGAATAGAAAACTATTTAATTTTTTATGGGATTTATGAATTGTATATGGATAATATAAAATTATTAGATTATAGTGATGAAAAAAGTGATGAAGCTATAATAGTGGATATTCAGTTTTCTCAATTAACTAACAATTCTTATCTAAAAGATATTACAAAAATAATAAATAATCCTAAAAATAATGATTACAAAACAGAATTTTTAATAAAACTTGAAGATATGAAAAGAGTTGCTACTGAAATTTCATTTTTATTTCAAAACAAATATGGTTTAGCATTACATGATTTTATTGTTTGTTATCAAAATGTATTGTTAGAAATGTATAAATACCAGATATTATCTGATATGATGTGTAATAATAATGAACAATCTTTTAATAAAAAAACATATAAAGAGTTACAAAAACAATATGGAGAGCTAAAACACAGAGATAAATTATATAAATCACTTGATAAATTAAAAAATAATTATAATAAAATAATTGATGAAAAAGTTGTTGAAAAAATAAAGAAGGAAATGAGATTGTAAAGGTAGTGATAAATAGTGTTGAATGAAGAAGGATTAGAGTTAATGACAGTAGATATGTTAAAAGAATTAGGTTATGAATATGAACCTGGAGAGTCTATTGTTAGAGATTATTCAGAGGTTATATTAGAGCCTAATTTAACTATGTCATTATATAAATTAAATAGAAATTTAAAAGATGAAACTATAAGAGAAGCTGTAAGAATAGTTAAAAATTTAGATCAAAATAATTTAGTAAAGAATAATAAACAATTTACTAAGTATTTGCACACGGGGATTAGTGTTCCTGAATATACAAAAGATGGTGTTATTTATCACACGGTAAAATTAATAGATTTTGATAATATTAATAATAATGAATTTTTAGTAACTAATCAATTTACTATAGAAGAACATAGTGTTAAAAGACCAGATATGATTATTTATATTAATGGTATGCCTTTAATTGTATTTGAATTAAAAAGTATGACCCGTGAAGAAGTTGATTTAGAAAGCGCTTATAATCAATTAAAGGGTTATATGAATGTTCATATTCCAAGTTTATTTTATTATAATCAGGTATTAGTAATAAGTGATGGGGTAACTGCTAAGGCTGGAACTATTACTTGTAATTATTCTAGGTTTAATGAGTGGAAAAAGACTGGAATTAACGATGCTACAAGAAAAAATAATACGCATGAATCTTTAATTAATGGAATGTTTAATAAAAAAACATTATTGGATTTAATAGATAATTACATTTTATACAGTGATGATAATAAAATACTTCCTGCATATCATCAATATTATGGTGTAGAAAAAGCTATTGATAGAACTTTAATGGCTAAAGATGGTAAAGCTGGGATTATTTGGCATACCCAAGGTTCTGGAAAAAGTTTTAGTATGGTTTTCTATGTAGGAAATATGATTAAAAAATTAAATAATCCTACTATAGTAGTAGTAACTGATAGAAATGATTTAGATAATCAGTTATTTGCAACTTTTTCTAAATGTAGTGATTATTTAAGACAAAGTCCTGAACAAGTAGAATCAAGAGAGGGATTAAAGAAACGTTTAGAAGCAAGAATAGCTGGAGGAATAATATTTACAACACTTCAGAAATTTGAAGAAGAAACAGGATTATTAAGTGAAAGAAAAGATATATTAGTTATTGCCGATGAAGCTCATAGAAGCCATTATGGAATAGATGCTGTAATGAAGTTTGATATGAACAAATTTGAAGCAGTAAAAAAATATGGTACTGCAAAATATTTACATGATGCTTTACCAAATGCTAAATATATTGGATTTACTGGAACGCCAGTTGAAACAAAAGACCATTCTACGACTAATGTTTTTGGTAATATTATTGATGTTTATGACATGACACAAGCTATTGAAGACGGGGCAACTGTTCCAATTTTATATGAAGCTAGAATGGCTAAAGTTGGTCTAAATGAAAGAATTCTTGAAGCAATAGATGAATATTATAATGCTTTAGAAGAAGATGGAAAAGCCGATACTGATGAAATTAGAAAAAGTCAAATTGAAATGGCTAATATGAAACAGATATTGGAAGATCCAGATAGATTGGGTATGATTGTAGAAGATATATTAAAGCATTATGAAGATAGAAAAGATTTAGTATCAAATAAAGCAATGATAGTTGCTTATTCAAGAAATGCTGCTTATACGATGTATAAAAAAATATTAGAGTTGAGACCAGATTATAAAGATGTAGTTCATATGATTATTACACCTTCAAATAATGATTCAGAAGAAATGCAAATTGCTATTGGATCAAAAAATGATAAACAAAAGTACGAAACAGAATTTAAAGATCCAAATAGTTCATTTAAAATAGCTATTGTTGTAGATATGTGGCTAACTGGTTTTGATGTTCCTTGTCTTGGAACAATGTATGTAGATAAACCAATGAAAGCACATAATTTAATGCAAGCAATAGCTAGAGTAAATAGGGTTTATAAAGATAAAACTGGTGGATTAATAGTAGATTATATTGGTTTAAAAAGATGGTTGTTAGAAGCATTAAAAACATATACAGAAAGAGACCAAGGTAAAATAGTTGATAATGAAGAAGTGGTTGTTCTATTAAAAGATAAAGTTGAATTAATCAGAAATTTATTTCATCATTTTAATTATAGTAATTTTTCTTCCTTAGATAATAGAGGAAAATATGATTTAATTAATGAAGGTGCTAATTTTATTTTAGAAACAGAAGAATCTAAAAAAAGATTTATGAGATATAGTTATGATATCAAGGGTCTATATTCAATTTGTACTGGACAATTAGATAATGATTTAAAAGAAGAAATATTGTATATTATTTCTGTTAGAAGTTTTATATCTAAAATATCTGGAAATGGAAAAATAGATGTTAAAGAAATAAATTCTAAAGTATCAAAAATGTTAGAAGATGCGATTAATGATGATGAATTAATTAATATTGGAACTATAAAGAAAAGTAATGCTTTAAGTTTGTTAAATGATGATATTTTAAATAAACTTGCTAAAATGAAATCTAAGAATGTAGCTGCAGAAGTATTAAATCATGCATTAAAAGAGTATATTATGAAAATAGGTCAAACAAACTTAATTTTAATGGAAAAATTCTCTACAAGATTTAAAAAAATAGCTGATTCTTATAATGAAAGAACTAATTTAGCAGATATTGAACAAATGATAGAAGAAATGATTGCTTTAAAAAAAGAAATAGAAAAAGAAATCGAATCTGGTACTGAATATAATCTGTCACCAGAAGAAAGAGCCTTCTTTGATGCTTTAGGAAATGATCCAGAAGTTAAAGAATTAATGAAAGACGAAATTTTAGTACAGATTGCTAGAGAATTAGTAGAAGTTGTTAATTCTAATATGACAATAGACTGGGATATTAAGAAATCATCAAAAGCGCATATGAGAATGGAAATTAGAAAATTATTAATTAAATATAATTATCCACCAAATAAGAGTGAACAAGCAGTTCAAACAGTAATAAAACAAGCTGAGTTAAATTGTAAGAATATGGTAAGTTAAAGCATCAAATTTATTAGGAGGATTTGTAATGAACTATAATTTAGGTAGATTAGAAAAAATTAGTAATTTAAGAGAAGTATGGAAGAATGAAGCTACTGATTTTACTAAATGGCTGGCTAAAGAAAATAATATCAAATTATTAAGTGAAGAATTAGGATTTAATATTACTGTTGATGAAACCGAGGCTTCAACAGGAAGATATAATGTTGATATTAAAGCACATGAAGAAGAAACTGATAAAACAATAATAATAGAAAATCAACTTGAAATGACTAATCATGATCATTTAGGAAAGGTAATTGTTTATTCAGCGGGTTTTGATGCAGATATTCAAATTTGGATAGTTAAAGATGTAAGAGATGAGCATAAGCAAGCGGTTGATTGGTTAAATGAACATTCTGATGAGCATATTAATATATTTTTAGTGCAAATTGAATTATGGAAAATTGGTGATTCACAAATTGCTCCTAAATTTCAAATAATAAGTAAACCAAATAATTGGGCAAAAGCAATTAGAAAAAGTGTATCTAAAAATATGAGTAATGCGTCTACAATACAACTTAATTTTTGGGAAGATTTTAAAAATTATTGTGAAGAAAGAAAGGTTAGTTTTTCTTTAATTAAACCTTTACCACAACATTGGTATAATATTTTTATAGGTAGAAGTGATTGTCATTTAGATTTAACATATAATACTAAAAAACATGAGATTGCATGTGAACTATACATAAATGATAATAAAGATTTATATTATTCTTTAGAAAAATATAAAGAAGAAATAAATGAAAAAATCTCACAAAATTTACAATGGATGCCATTAGAAGGAAAAAAAGCATCAAGAATAAAATTAGTATCTAATTTAGATGTTGATCCAAACTCAGATTCATGGATAGAAGCATTTGAATGGATGATGAATAATGTGGAATTATTTAAAAATACATTTAAAAAGTATTTAAAACAATAAGAAAAAATGATATAATAATTCCGTGATTTGAAAGTAGGCAATAACTGGAAAATTACATTAAGTAAAGGCAGTTGAAATAATACTGTGTGCTCAAAATTATGGGACGTTGGGAGATTTGCAAGCAAATAAATGCTATGCTGGATGTTTGTGGCAATGATCCAGTCAAGCTGTATCATTACCTACAAACATTTTTCCATCATACCACTGGAAAGCTAAATGCGAAGAGGTTAACTAAAACATCGGTCGTGTCACCTTTTATTTATTTTCAATAATTAAATAGGAGGTGAAAAAAGTGAGTAATAAAATGAGCAAAAGTATAAATGAGATTGTTATCTCTTTACAAAACAAATTAAAAATGATAAAGCCATTTGATTCTATAATAGTATTCATACTTATTATGGGTTATTTTGATTTTGGGGTTTTCCAATGTGTTGTAATTATTATGTACATTGTTTATAAGATTATAACTTATAAATCAAATTTTAATAATAAGGTGGCATTCTCATAACGAGCGAAGTATTGTCTTTTAGCTAACCAATGAAGCGCATTTAGCGCTTTTTCCTTTTTTTAGAGGTGAACAAATATGAAAAAAAATATAGTGTATAAAAACGAATTATATGCGTGTTATAGTAAGAGTAAATTAGCCAAATTATTATCAACTAAAGATTTAAAAGTGTATACAAAAGAAATAAGAAATCCGGATCATCATTTTTTAAATAAAAAAAGAACATTTTATCAATCCAAAGTTACCAAAGAAATATTTGACAAAAAACCAACTGATTATTCACCAAGTAAGTATAGAGAATTTAGTGATAGTTGTGATAAACATAAAAAAGTATTACGACGAATTTGCTTTTATTTATCTCAAATAGAAATGCCAGAATACTTATTTTCAAAAAAAGAAAGTGATTATAAGAGAAACGCTTTATATCATATTGGTAATACCAAATTTATATTGTTAGATATAAACAGTTTTTTTCCCAATTGCAAGTTTAAATGGGTTAAGAGTTTCTTTGCTAAAGAGTCTGGTTTACATATGGTAAAAGAGAAAAAAGATAACGAAGGTAATATAATCGTTTATGAAAGCGATGTAGCGGATAGAATGGCAAAAATTGTCACAGTTCCTATAGAAGGTTCGATTACTGGTGAAAGAATTATTCCGCAGGGATATCCAACTAGTCCTATAGTCAGTTTTTTGTCATATAAGGAAATGTTTGATAAAATAAATAATGTGGCTATAAAATATAATTGTAAATTTAGTACTTATGTTGACGATTTATCGTTTTCTTATAAAGATAATAATTTTAATCCTAATGACTTGATTACTGATGTTAGTAATGTTTTAGCTAATTATGGTCATTGTATAAGTGAGAAAAAAATTAAAATAATTGATATAGAAAAAGAATTAGGACCAAATGAACAATTGATATTACCATTAATTACAGGGTTAACTGTTAAAAGATATTGTGTAAGAGCATCAAAAAAGATGCATTCAAAAATGAATAAGCTATTTAATAAATTTATTTCAATGGGAGAACCTAAAGATGAATTTGAATATATTCAAAAGTGGAAATGCTTTATTTCTTTAAATGGTATGTTTAATACCATAGAATATGTTGAACCATCGTCAACAAAAAAGAATAGAGAACATATAAAAAGAGTAATAGATAAGAACAAAAAAAACTTTGCCTTTCATGTAAAAGTTCAAAGAGTTGAACAATTAAAATATGAAAGAAAAATATTTGATGCATATAAAAATGGGACATTAACAAAATTTATAAATAAAAACAAGGATAAGCTTATAAATTATAGAAGATAAAAAAATATATGGGAGTACATTTAGGTACTCCTTTTTCATATTTCGTACAATTCAACTTTATTTTTGTTTGTTGTAAGATATAGATACCTAGGGAAAATAGTATATAAAAGTGCACTTTTATAAAGATATATTTTATTTATAATTCTATATAAGGATACT
>ERZ1643251.5216-NODE-5216-length-10741-cov-7.150571_pt1 | contig 10741 bp, 7 predicted proteins | sample MGYA00579261_ERZ1643251 | MGnify/ENA primary metagenome ERZ1643251 (study PRJEB29033, sample SAMEA4952267) | chicken gut metagenome | biome: Broiler Chicken; feature: Gastrointestinal Tract; material: Caecum | place: Ireland | collected 2018 | study: Broiler...
CCATGGGAAACCTGACCCCCAAGCAGCAGCGGATTTACGACTTTATTCAGGACTTCGCCGCCCAGCACGGCTACCCCCCCTCGGTGCGGGAGATCGGCGCGGCGGTGGGCTTGAAATCCCCCTCCACCGTCCACTTCCACCTGAAGGGGCTGGAGGAGGCCGGCATGATCGTCAAGGCGGAGGGCAAGACCCGGGCCATCACCCTGGCCTCCCCCGCGGGGCGGGCCGTGGGGGAGGAGATGGACCCCCGGGCCAACCGGATTCCGGTGGTGGGCAATGTGGCCGCCGGTTCCCCCATTTTGGCGGAGGAGTGCATCGAGGACTACCTCACCTTCGACACCCAGGGGAAGGCGGGGGAGTTCTTTGCCCTGAAGGTGCGGGGGGAGTCCATGCTGAACGCGGGCATCCTGCCCGGCGACCTGGTGGTGGTCCACCGGCAGCCGGAGGCCAACAGCGGCGAGATTGTGGTGGCCCTCTTTGAGGATGAGGCCACGGTAAAGACCCTGCGCCGCCGGGACGGCAAGGTCTGGCTCATGCCCGCCAACGACGACTACGAGCCCATCGACGGCACCCATGCCCAGATCGTGGGCAAGGTGGTGGCCGTGGTGCGGCGGTATTGATTTGAATGACGAGAACGGTCCAGGACCGGTTCGGCGGAGGCCGAACCGGTCCTTTTGCGTCAAAGCAGAAACCGCCGGTCCAATCACAGGTTTTCGTTGTCATCCCCCCGGAAAGACGCTATAATAAAAATAGACCCGCAGACCGCTCGCAGGAGCGGTTTCAAGGATCGTCCATTTGGACAGGAGGTGCCTTGTATGAGCAACTATGTGATTTCCATCAGCCGTGAGTTCGGCAGCGGAGGGCGGATGATCGGCAAGCAGCTGGCCGCCCGCCTGGGCATCCCGTGCTATGACCGGACCCTGATTCAAAAGACGGCGGAGAAGAGCGGCCTCTCTCCGGAGTTTATCGCCCGGGCGGAGGAGCGGGCCCGGAGCCGGATTCATCTGCCGCTGGCCTCCCTGGGGACCGGGGTGGCGGCCTATGCCCAGCAGGGGGTGCCGGTGAGCCTCCAGGCGTTTTTCGCCCAGTCGGAGGTCATCCGGGAGTTGGCCGACGAGGGCCCCTGCGTCATCGTGGGCCGGTGCAGCGATTATGTGCTGGGGGAGCGCCCCAACTGTCTGAAGGTGTTTATCCACGCCGACCTGGCCGACCGGGTGACCCGGTGCGCCGAGGAGTACCACATCGAGGCCGCCAATATGACCGAGCGAGTGAAGGAAATGGACCGGGGCCGGGCCAACTACTACAATTACTACACCGGGCACAACTGGGGCGAGATGCGCCAGTATGATCTGACCCTCAACTCCAGCGTCACCGGCGTGGACGGGGCGGTGGAGCTCATCGTCACGCTGGTCCGCCTGTGGGAGAAGCGGGACCAGGAGAGCCGGTGAGACGCCCGGCCGTGCCGCCCGCCATCCAGATCTCCGGGCCGGAGGGGCGGATGGACAACTACATCCGGGCGGTGGAGCGGGCCGGCGGGGCTCCGGTCCCCGGCTATGCCCCGGAGCCCGACTCCCACTGCCTGGGACTGGTGCTGTGCGGGGGAGGGGACCTGGACCCGGCCTGGTTCGGCCAGGAGGACCGGGGCTCCCACCCGCCGGACCCCAGACGGGATAAGGCGGAACTGGCGCTGGTCCGGACCTGGCTCTCCTGGGGCAGGCCCATCCTGGGGATCTGCCGGGGGATGCAGGTGATCAATGTGGCTCTGGGCGGGACCCTGTTTCAGGACCTGGGGGCGGAGCGCGCCGCCCTGCATCAGGGGGAGGAGGACGTGTTCCACCCCGTCCGCACCGCCCCGGGAAGCCTGCTGGAGAGCCTGTTTGGCGAGAACGCCCTGGTGAACAGCGCCCACCACCAGGGGGTGGACCGGCTGGGCGAGGGACTTGTGCCCGCCGCCTGGGCCCCGGACGGGACGCTGGAGGGGCTGGAGCACCGGAGTCTCCCGGTAGCGGGGGTGCAGTTCCACCCGGAGCGGCTGCCAAACGGCGGGGGAGACGGTCTGTTCCGCTGGCTGATGGAGCGGGCGGTCCAACGCTGAGCGGCAAGCGCAGAGCTCCCCCTGGGGGGACATATACGTCTGAGAGATAAAGAGGAACGACTATGAAAGTGACCAAAGGGGTGATCTGGGCGCTGGCGGGGGTCCTGACCCTGGGGGCTGTCCTGGGGGGCGGCCCGGTGTGGACGGCCGCCCTGGCCCACGCCGGGGAGGAGCCCCCCTCCGGCGCCGTTCCGGCGGTGCCGGGGAAGGGGGTGCCGGAGCAGCTGGCCCTGGCCCGGCTGGGCGGACTTGGGCTGACGGAGGAGGACGCCGAGGCCCTCTGGGCGGACCTGGGGGAGGACCGCCGCCGGGAGCTGATCCGGTCCCTGGGGGCGCCGGAGTGGCTGGACTACCTGGCCTTCGGCTTCTCCTGGTGGGACCGGCTGGACCGGTATGAGGCCTACCACGCCCAGCACCCGGAGCTGACGGCGGAGGAGGCGGTGGTGCGGGTGAACATCGGCCTGGACGCCCCGCCCTATGGGGACCCGGAGGAGGTGGAGGACCCGGACAGCCTCACCGCCCTGGTGAACCAGTACCACGCCCTCCCGGCGGACTACGCCCCCAAGGTGGTCTATCTGACCGCCGCCTACACCAACCAGAGGGACCGCCTGCGGCCGGTGGCCTGCCGGGCCTTTATGGAGATGGCGGACGCCGCCGCCCGGGAGGGGCTGCGGATCTATAACGCCTCGGCCTACCGCTCCTACACCACCCAGAAGTGGGTGTACCAGCGCTATGTGAATCAGGAGGGGGCCCAGGAGGCGGACACCTACTCCGCCCGGCCCGGGTGCTCGGAGCACCAGACCGGGCTGGCCCTGGACATCAACACCGCCAGCCTCAGCGACCACTTCGAGGAGACGGAGGAGTACGCCTGGCTGGTGGAGAACAGCTGGCGCTACGGCTTCATCCTCCGCTTCCCGGAGGGGAAGGAGGAGATCACCGGCTATCAGTTCGAGCCCTGGCACTACCGCTATGTGGGACCGGCGGCGGCCCGGGTCTGCTATGAGAACGGGTGGACCCTGGAGGAGTACCACGCCCGGCAGCCCGCTCCGGACCGGTAATAGGGGCCGATTTGTGAAATTTGTCGCATAAAGTGGGAATGGGGGGTCAGATTCTCCTTTTATGCGACTTGCCAGTGGGTGGGATTTCGAGTACAATAGCGTCATCCGGCCAATCGCGGCCCGGAATCTGCCATATCTGAAATGAAAAGGAGGGAACGCCATGGAAATTGTCCGAGAGGAGCGCCGTGGCGTCCTTTTTTATGTCTGCCCGGAGATGCGGGAGGCGGGGTTCCCCCACGGCTTCTCCACCCGGGTGGGGGGCGTGTCTCCCGCCCCCTGGGACAGCCTGAATTTGGGTGGGAGCTGCGGGGACGACCCGGAGCGGGTGAGCGAGAACTTCCGCCGCTTCTGCGCCGCCATCGGGGCCGACCCGGACTGCCTGGTGAAAAACCAGCAGGTCCACGGGGACCGGGTGCGCCTGGTCACCCGGGCGGACCGCATGGCCTTCCCCGGAGAGCCGGGGACGGTGGAGGCCGACGGGCTGATGACCCGGGAGGCGGGGGTGTGCCTGGCGGCCTTCTCCGCCGACTGCATCCCGGTGCTTCTGTGCGACCCGGCGACCGGGGCGGCCGCCGCCGTCCACGCCGGCTGGCGGGGCACCGCCCTGGGCATCGCCGCCCGTGGAGTGGAGCGGATGGCGGAGGCCTTCGGCGCAAGGCCCGGGGACATCCTGGCGGCCGGGGGCCCGGGCATCTCCACCTGCTGCTTTGAGACCCGCCGGGATGTGCCGGACGGCCTGCGGGCGGGAATGGGCGCTGGGGCGGAGCCCTATATCCACCCCATCCCCGGCACGGGAAAATACCACGTGGACCTGAAAGGCGCCAACCGCGCCTGGCTGCTCCGGGCGGGGGTGGCCCCCGAGCACATCGCTGTGTGCGATGCCTGCACCGCCTGCGGCCGGGAGATCTTCTGGTCCCACCGGAAGATGGGGACGGCCCGGGGGAGCATGGCCGCCCTGATCCAGAGGGGAGGGGAGATATGAGACGGCTGTCTGCCCTGATCCTGACCTGTATCCTGCTGCTGGCCGCCTGCGGCGCTCCGGCGGAGGGGAGCGCCTCCGCCTCGGCCAGCGGCGCTTCCAGCTCCAGCTCCAGCGCCTCCGCCTCGGTCCAGACCCAGCCGGAGGAGACGGCGGCCAGCGCCCCCTTTACTCTGGCGGCCTGCCCCGCGTACAGCTTCCACCCGGTGCTGGCGGAGAACTCCGTCAACCTGACCCTGGCCCCCCTGATGTACGAGGGGCTCTTTACCCTGGACAGCGCCTTCCAGGCCCAGCCCGTGCTGTGCCAGAGCTACTATGTCAGTGAGGACGGCCTCACCTGGACCTTCACCCTCCAGCCGGGGATCGCCTTCTCCGACGGGACCCCCCTCACCGGGGAGATTGTGGCCCAGGCCCTCCAGACCGCCCGGGGGGAGGGCTCCCGGTACGCCTCCCGGCTCGCCTCCGTCTCCTCGGTCCAGGGGAGCGGGGACCAGGTGTCCGTCACCCTCACCCAGCCCAACGGGGCCCTGGCGGAGCTGCTGGACATCCCCATCGCCCTGGGGGAGGGGGACCGCCCATTGGGCACCGGCCCCTATGTGCTCACCGACAGCGGCGGCAGCCTGAGCCTCACCGCCCGGAGCGACTGGCACGGAGGGGCGGAAAACCTGCCCATCGCCCAGATCCCGCTGGCCTCCATGACCCGGGCGGATGGGCTCATGTCCGCCTTCAACGCCGGAGAGATCACCCTGATGGATGTGGACCTGACGGGGAGCAGCGACCTGGGCTCCTCCGGCCGGTATGAGGTGTGGGACTACAACACCACCCAGATGCTGTACCTGGGCTTCAACGCCCAGCAGGGCCTGTGCCGGGACGCGGATGTGCGCAGGGCCATCGCCCAGGCGGTGGACCGGCAGGATGTGGTGGACTCCATCTTCGCCCGCCACGGGACGGCGTCCGCCCTGCCCATCCACCCGGACTCCCCCTGGTACAACGACGCGGTGGCCGGGGAACTGGCCTACGACCCCGCCGTGCTGGCCGATCAGGGGCTGGAGGGCCGCCCGCTCACCCTGGTGGTGAACATCGAGAACACCGCCAAGAGCGCCGTGGCCAACTATGTGGAGCAGCAGCTGGAGAGCGCCGGCCTGGTGGTCACGGTGGACCGCCTCCCCTGGGAGGAGTACCAGGAGACGGTGGCGGCGGGAGACTTTGACCTGTACATCGGGGAGGTCTATCTGACGCCCGACTTTGATCTGTCCCCCCTGCTGGGGCCGGGCGGGAGCCTGAACTACGGCGGCTGGACCAGCAGTACGATCAGCGGCCTGCTGTCCTCATTCCGGACGGCGCAGGGGGATGCCCGGGCGGCCGCGGCCGCCAGCCTGTGCCTGCATCTGGTTCAGCAGGCGCCCATCGCCCCCATCTGCTTCCGAAGCGGCACCGTCCTCACCCAGTACGGGCGGGTGGAGGGGCTGTCCCCTGTCTATGGAAATATCTTCTCCCAGCTGGATAGCTGGACCATTCAAGAGTAAATTCCCGGAAGGACAATGGAAATGACCGCGCGGGCGGGTCCCGGCGGTAAGGAGGAAAAGAAATGAGTGTATTTCGCTGTTATTCGGAAAAGAAGCCCGGCTTCGACGTGGAGGCCCGGGGCCTGTGCGGCCAGCTGCGGGAGCAGCTGGGGATTGACGCCCTGGAGGGCGTGCGCATCCTGAACCGGTACGACGCCGACCGCATCGCTCCGGAGGTGTATGAGGCCGCCAAGACGGTGGTCTTCTCCGAGCCCCAGGTGGACGACGTGTACGACGAGACCTTCCCCGTCCCCGAGGCCCCCCACAGCGTCCTGGCGGTGGAGGCCCTGCCCGGACAGTTCGACCAGCGGGCCGACTCCTGCGCCCAGTGCATCCAGCTCCAGTCCGGAGTGGACCGCCCCCTCATTGCCGCCGCCAAGGTGTACCTGCTGATGGGGACGCTCACCGAGGGCGACCTGGACAAGATCCGCCGCTACCTCATCAACCCTGTGGAGAGCCGGGAGGCCTCCATGGACAAGCCCGCCACCCTGGAGCAGGAGCACGAGGCCCCCGACTCGGTGGCTGTGGTGGAGGGATTTATTGGCCTGGATGAGGCGGGGCTCAAGGACCTGCTGGACTCCCTGGGGCTGGCCATGGACCTGGACGACCTGAAATTCCTCCAGGCCTACTTCCGGGACCAGGAGAAGCGGGACCCCACCATCACCGAGGTGCGGGTGGTGGACACCTACTGGTCCGACCACTGCCGCCACACCACCTTCTCCACCCACCTGGATGACATCCAGATCGATGACCCAGAGGTGAAGGCGGCCTATGAGCAGTATCTGGCCGCCCGGGTGGAGGTCTACGGGGAGGAGAAGGCAAAGAAACGTCCCCAGACCCTCATGGACCTGGCCACCATCGGGGCCAAGACCCTGAAGAAGCGGGGCCAGCTCCCCGAGCTGGACGAGAGCGAGGAGATCAACGCCTGCTCCATCCACGTCCCCGCCCAGGTGGACGGCCAGGAGCAGGACTGGCTGCTGATGTTTAAAAACGAGACCCACAACCACCCCACCGAGATCGAGCCCTTTGGCGGCGCGGCCACCTGCATCGGCGGGTGCATCCGCGACCCCCTGTCCGGCCGCGTCTTTGTCCACCAGGCCATGCGGGTGACCGGCGGCGGCGACCCCCGGGTGCCTCTGGCTCAGACCACCCCCGGAAAGCTGCCCCAGCGGAAGCTGGCCGCCACCGCGGCGGCGGGCTACTCCTCCTACGGCAACCAGATCGGCCTGGCCACCGGCCACGTGGCCGAGGTGTACCACCCAGGGTACATCGCCAAGCGCCTGGAGTGCGGCGCGGTGGTGGGCGCGGCCCCGGCGGAGAACGTGCGCCGGGAGCGCCCCGCCCCCGGCGACGTGGTCATCCTGCTGGGCGGCCGCACCGGCCGGGACGGCATCGGCGGGGCCACCGGCTCCTCCAAGAGCCACAACCAGAAGTCCCTGACCACCATGGCCTCCGAGGTCCAGAAGGGCAACGCCCCCGAGGAGCGGAAGATCCAGCGGCTGTTCCGCCGGGGCGAGGTCACCCGCCTCATCAAGCGGTGCAACGACTTCGGCGCCGGCGGCGTGTCCGTGGCCATCGGCGAGCTGGCCGACGGCCTGAGCATCGACCTGGACGCGGTGCGCAAGAAGTACGAGGGCCTGGACGGCACCGAGCTGGCCATCTCCGAGTCCCAGGAGCGCATGGCCGTGGTGGTCGCCCCCGAGGACGCGGACAAGTTCATTGCCGCCGCCCAGGAGGAGAACCTGGAGGCCTATCAGGTGGCCGTGGTCACCGAGAGTCCCCGCATGGTGATGACCTGGAAGGGCCAGACCATCGCCGACCTGTCCCGGGAATTTTTGAATACCAACGGCGCGGTGAAGCACGCCGGCGTCTCCGTGCCCAAGCTTGCCGGCGGCGGCGTGGAGCGCCCCTCCTCTCTGAAGGAAATGGCCGCCAGCCTGAAGAGCGCCAGCCGCCGCGGCCTCACCGAGCGGTTTGACGGCTCCATCGGCGCGGGCAGCGTGCTCATGCCCTTTGGCGGAAAGACGCAGCGCACCCCCGCCCAGGCTATGGCCGCCCTGCTCCCCGTCCTGCCCGGCCAGGAGACCGACCAGGCCAGCGTCATGGCCTGGGGCTTTGACCCGGACCAGATGATGGAGGACCCCTTCTTCGGGGCCTACTGCTCTGTGGTGGCGTCTTTGGCCAAAGTGGTGGCTGCCGGCGGGGACTATAAAAAAGCCTACCTCACCTTCCAGGAGTTCTTTGAGAAGCTGCGCAGCGAGCCGGAGCGCTGGGGCAAGCCCTTCGCCGCCCTGCTGGGCGCTCTGAAGGCCCAGCTGGACTTCGGCCGGGCGGCCATCGGCGGCAAGGACTCCATGTCCGGCTCCTTCAACGACCTGGACGTGCCCCCCACCCTCATCTCCTTCGCCATTGCCCCCATCAAGGCCGGCGAGGTCCTGTCCCCCGAGTTCAAGGAGGCGGGGCATCCAGTATACCGCTTTGCCCCCGAAAATGACAGCGCCCAGGCGCTGAAGACAGCCTGGGAGGCATTCTACGACCTGCACCGGCAGGGCAAGGTGAAGGCCGCCTGGGCGGTGGAGAACAGCTTGGCCGAGGCAGTCATGAAGATGTCCTTTGGCAACTCTATCGGCTTCCAGACCGGGCTGGAGGATGTAAACTGGTATGCCCCCTGTGCCGGTGCCATTGTGGCGGAGCTCACAGAGGAGATCAATCTGGACTGTGCCCGCCGGATCGGCGAGACTACCGAGGCCCCCTTCGTCGCTCTGCCCGGCGACGCGGTATCCATCCAGGAGCTGCTCAACCTCAACGAGGGCGTGCTGGAGAAGGTGTACCCCACCAAGGCGGGCACCACCGAGGCGGTGGAGCCTATCTCCTGGGACAAGCGCTCCATCGCCGTGTGCAAGCATAAAGTGGCCCGGCCCAAGGCGGTCATCCCCGTATTCCCCGGCACCAACTGCGAGTACGACACCGCCCAGGCCTGCCTCCGGGCGGGCATCCAGCCGGAGATCATTGTCATCCGCAACCTGTCCACCGACCTGCTGGCCCAGTCGGCCCAGGCCCTGGAGAAGGCCATCCGCTCGGCCCAGATGGTGGTCCTCCCCGGCGGCTTCTCCGGCGGCGACGAGCCCGACGGCTCCGGCAAGTTCATCGCCTCCTTCCTGCGCTCCCCCGCCCTGTCCGACGCGGTCATGGACCTGCTCAAAAACCGGGACGGCCTGATGCTGGGCATCTGCAACGGCTTCCAGGCCCTGGTGAAGCTGGGCCTGGTGCCCTACGGGGAGATCCGGGACATGGATGCGGACTGCCCCACCCTGACCTATAACCTCATCGGCCGCCACCAGTCCAGCTACGTCACCACCCGGGTGGCCAGCGTCAACTCCCCCTGGATGCTCAAATCTCAGGTGGGCGAAGAGCACACCATCCCCATCTCCCACGGGGAGGGCCGCTTCGTGGCCCCCGCCCAGGTGATCGCCGAGCTGATCGCCCACGGCCAGGTGGCCACCCAGTACGTGAATGCCGCCGGACAGCCCACCATGGACATTGACGCCAACCCCAACGGCTCCATGGAGGCCATCGAGGGCATCTTCTCCCCCGACGGCCGGGTCTTCGGCAAGATGGGCCATCTGGAGCGCCGGGGCCCCTTCGTGGGCGTGAACATCCCCGGCAACAAGCATCAGCCCCTCTTTGAGTCCGGCGCGGAGTATTTCCGCTGATTTTCTCACATTCTGCCATTTTGCACAAAAAACCGGGTCCGGTGCCGCCCTTTCGGCGGCTTCCGGGCCCGGTTTTCCATAGGTGGGACCAAACCGAAAAAAATTTACATTTTGCCTCCTACCCCTGGCCCCCGTCCCGTGGTATAATTAGGACGTCAAGAAAATCGGAAAATTCAAGCGCGGCGGCGCGCCGCGCGGAAAGGAAGGTGCCTATGAAACAGATTCCAGAGTACAAGGGGACTCTGCGCAGCCATCTGCTCACCATCCCCCACTGCATCAGCGAGTGCAGCGGCATCCGGGTGTTCGGCCGGAGGATCAAATCCCTGGTCTTCTCCACCGACGTGGCCATCATTAAAAACGTGAATGCGGACGCCATCATCGCGGTCTACCCCTTCACGCCCCAGCCCTCCATCACCCAGGCCATCATCAGCGTCTCCGACGTGCCCTGCTTTGTGGGGGTGGGAGGCGGCGTGACCAGCGGGGACCGCTCGGTGCGCATGGCCGAATTTTCGGAGAACCAGGGGGCCTTCGGCGTGGTGCTCAACGTCCCCATCGCCAATGAGACGATCACCAAGATCAAGCAGGTGGTGGACATTCCCGTCATCACCACCATCGTCTCGGAGGAGATGGACATTGGCGGCCGGCTGGCCGCCGGTGCGGATATCCTCAACGTGTCCGGCGCGGCCAAGACCCCGGAGATCGTCGCCCACATCCGGGAGAAATTCCCCGACGTGCCCATCATCGCCACCGGCGGCCCCAGGGATGAGGACATCCTCCGCACCATCCGGGCGGGGGCCAACGCCATTACATACACGCCGCCCACCACCGCACAGCTGTGCTCCGAGATCATGGTGGACCACCGCAGCAAATTTGAGAAGTGAGCCAGGGGGCCTGACGGCCCTCCATGCCGTTCCCGGGGGAGCGTCTGCTCCCCCGGGAAGAAAAAATAAAAAAGTTTGAAAAACCTGTTGACAATTCCGGGGGAATACGCTATAATCTCTCTTGCCCTGTTCGAGAGGACAGGCCCCTTCTAAAAGGCGGCATAGCTCAGTTGGCTAGAGCACTCGGTTCATACCCGAGTTGTCCCCGGTTCGAATCCAGGTGCCGCTACCACTTTATCAAGTTCGGACACCAGTCCGTTCCATATAAAACGGCCCGGTGGTCAAGCGGTTAAGACTCCGCCCTTTCACGGCGGCAACACGGGTTCGAGTCCCGTCCGGGTCACCACCTCACTTCCCCGCCGTTTCTCCTACATGGAGGCATAGCTCAGCCGGTAGAGCGTCCGCCTCACACGCGGAAGGTCACAGATTCGAGTTCTGTTGTCTCCACCA
>ERZ1643251.5218-NODE-5218-length-10738-cov-4.025274_pt1 | contig 10738 bp, 8 predicted proteins | sample MGYA00579261_ERZ1643251 | MGnify/ENA primary metagenome ERZ1643251 (study PRJEB29033, sample SAMEA4952267) | chicken gut metagenome | biome: Broiler Chicken; feature: Gastrointestinal Tract; material: Caecum | place: Ireland | collected 2018 | study: Broiler...
AATAATAAAAATAATAAAAAAAGAAAGAAGGAATATATATGAAATTAACAATTAAAAAAGATTTATTATTGAATGCATTAAATAAGGTATCTAAAGCTATTTCTACTAAGAACTTAATTCCTGTATTAGCTGGTATTAAGTTTGAATTAAAGAAGAAAAGATTAACTTTAACTGCTAGTGATAATGATATTACTATTCAAACAATGATTGAAGCTACGAATGATGAAGATTTTAAAGTAGAGCAAGAGGGTAGTATTATTATTCAAGGTAAATATATTTTAGATATTGTTCGTAAATTACCAGATAAATATATTAATATAGAAGTTATTGATGAATTAAAAATTTTAATTTACACAGAAAATAGTGAATTTAATTTAAATGGTATTAGTGAAAGTGAATATCCTAATATAGGTTTAGAAGAAAGTAAGAAGAAAGTTAGTATTAATGCTTCTGTATTTAAAGATATTGTTAATCAGACTGCATTTGCTTCTTCTAATGAAGAAAGTAAACCTGTACTTACTGGTATTAACTTTAATATAGTAGGGGATGTATTAGAGTGTAATTCTACAGATTCTTATCGTTTAGCTAGAAAAGTTGTTAAATTAACTGGAGCTAGTGAAGAAAATTATAATATTGTTATACCTAGTCATAATATTTTAGAGTTTTCTAGAATTATTGATGAAGAAGATGGGGATATTGAGTTACATATCTTTAATAATAAGATATTATTTAAGACAGGAAATTTAAAATTTGAATCTCGTTTAATTAATGGTACTTATCCAAATACTTCTAATTTATTACCTGATAGTTCTTATTTAGTTGTTAGTACTAATTTAAATGCCTTCTACGATGTAATTGATCGTGTTAGTATATTAACTAGCGATAAAGAGAAAAACATCGTTACATTGGAAACTAGAGGGGATATATTAGTGCTTAAGAGTTCTTCTGTTGAAATAGGTAGAGTAGAAGAGAAGATGCCTATTTCTAAGAATAATGATGAGGATATTAAAATCTCATTTAGTGCTAAATATATGATGGAAGCTTTAAAAAGCTTTTCCACAGAAACTGTTGATATTCATTTTGTTGGAGAAATTAAACCTATTTTAATAAAATCTAGTGAGGATGATACTTTAACACAACTAGTTTTACCAATTCGTACTTATTAAAATAAAAAAATTCCAAGTTTTTGGAGTTTTTTTTTAAATTTCTCTAATAATATATGTGAGATGTTACAGAAAGTGACAAATCTCAACAATTTCTTTTGTTATTCTAGTGACAATTTCATGTTTAGGAGGGGGAAATTTTATGGAATATGAAATTAATAAGGGAACATTAGCTATTATGCCTAATGAAAATGAAAGTAGTTTGGTTTATGAAGATGAGGATCGTTTTTTGATAGAACAGTCTCCATTTCAAATTATGGAAGAAAGTTGTATGTATTTTGGTAGTACTTATGAAGGAAGAAAAGAGAGTGCTAGATCTATTTTAGGTGCTGAATATAAAGTTCCTGTTATTGTTGAAGATACTGATAATTTAATTGTTTTTCCAACTACATCACCAAAATCAGATGATTGTATTTGGATTTCTTTGAAGAGAGTTAAGAATTTTGAAAGAATAGATAATAGTAATACCAAAGTTATTTTTGATAATAATAAGGAAATTATTGTTCCAGTTTCCTATCGTACCTTAGAAAATCAAATATCTAGAGCTTCTAGATTAGACTTTATGATGAGAAAGAGAAAATCAAATTTATAAAAATGATTCACAAAATCACTTTTTACTATCTTATTTGGTCATTTTATGCTATAATATTACTGTATGTATAGGAATACCGAAATAGGGGATAGGTGATTATATGGGTCTTTTTTTTAAGTCTGATTGAAAATCACTAAAATTAATTTAGTAAATTTTAGAAATTATTCATCTGCATCTATTAAACTTGGAGATGGTATGAATATTTTTGTTGGAGATAATGCACAAGGAAAGACTAATATCTTGGAAGCTATTACTTTTTTAGCTCTTACTAAGTCACATAGATTAGGTGTACATCCTAATGTTATTATGTTTAATAAAACGAAAGCTAAAATAAAGGGAGTTGTGAAAAAAGATCGAATTATTTCTAAATTAGAGATTGATATGTTAGAAAACGAAAAAAAGTTGTTTGTTAATCAAACAGAAATAAAGAAAGTTGCTGATTATATCTCTAATTTAAATGTAATTGTTTTTTCTCCTGATGATTTGGAAATTATTAAAGGTTCTCCAAATATTAGAAGAAACCTATTAAACATACAGCTTTCACAAATTTCTAAAGTTTATTTGAATATTTATAATGAGTATAATAAATTACTGCGTACACGTAATGAATATTTGAAAGTTTTATTTCAAAATTCTATTGCGGATTCTTCTTATTTAGATATTATTACTGATAAACTAATAGAAAAAGCGGTATTTATTTATCAAAAAAGGAAAGAATACATTGATTTGATTAATGATAGTATTGATACTTATTATAAAGATATTAATGGTGATCATGGTTTAGTTGTGGAATATCATCCTAATATTGAATTTCAGTCTTATGAAAGTGAAGATATTAGGAAAGCTTTAAAACATTATTATAAGAAGAATTATAAAAAAGAGTTAAATTATGGCATGACTTTGGTAGGACCGCATCGAGATGATTTTTCTTTTTTATTCTGTGGAAAGGATTTAAAGTTTTTCGGGTCGCAAGGTCAACAAAAAACAGCTGTTCTTGCTTATAAATTGTCTGAAATTCCAATATTTGAAGATATTTTGAAAACTTCTCCTGTATTACTTTTAGATGATATTTTTAGTGAGTTAGATTTAAAAAAAAGAAATCGACTTTTAAAGTTGATTCATCATGGTATTCAGAGTGTAATTACAACTACTGATTTAAAAAATATTAATAAGAAATATTTAGAGGATGCTTATATATACAGCGTAAAGAATGGAAATGTTGAAAGAAAGTAGGTATAAATATGAATGAGGAAAAAGTAGAAAGAGAATATGATTCTTCAGCCATACAGGTTTTGGAAGGATTAGAAGCTGTTCGAAAAAGACCTGGAATGTATATTGGTACTACTAGTTCTAGAGGTCTTCATCATTTGGTATGGGAAATTGTGGATAATGCTATTGATGAAGCTTTAGCTGGATATTGTACACATATCGAAGTAGAAGTAGGAAAAGAGAATACTATTACTGTTAAAGATAATGGTCGTGGTGTACCAGTAGAAGTTCATCCTAAAACTGGTAAAAGTACTGTTGAGACAGTGTATACTGTATTGCATGCTGGTGGTAAGTTTGGTGGAGGTGGATACAAAGTATCTGGTGGACTTCATGGAGTAGGTGCTAGTGTTGTTAATGCATTGTCTGAGTGGATGGAAGTACGTGTTTATAAAAATGGTAATGTTTATTATCAACGTTATTCTAATGGAGGACACCCTGAGGAAGACCTTAAAGTTATTGGTTCTTGTGATGATGATAGAACTGGTACTACCGTTACTTTTAAGCCTGATCCTGATATTTTTGAGGAAACTACGGTTTTTGATTACGACATTTTAAAAACTAGACTTCGTGAGCTTGCTTTTTTAAATCGTGGTCTTAGAATTTCTCTTTACGATTTAAGAGAAGATAATGTTTCTGATACTTTCTGTTATGAGGGAGGTATTAGTGAATATGTAGAGATGTTAAATAAAGACAAGAAGCCAATTCATGATACTATTATTGACTGTACTGGAATTGAAAATGATATTTCTTTAGAGGTTGCACTTCAATATAATGAAACTTATAATTCTAGTATTTATTCTTTTGTTAATAACATTAATACACCAGAAGGTGGAACTCATGAAGATGGTGTAAGACGTGCTTTAACTCGTATTTTGAATAAGTATGCTACTTCTAATGGTATGCTAAAGAATAATGATGATTCTTTGACTGGTGATGATGTTAAAGAAGGTCTTACGATGATTGTTTCTATTAAACATCCTAATCCTCAATTTGAAGGACAAACAAAGACTAAACTTGGAAATAGTGAGTGTCGTGGTATTGCAGATCGTATATTTTCTGAAGCTTTTGAAAGATTTTTAATGGAAAATCCTGATCAAGCAAAGATTATTGTTGAAAAAAGTATGACTGCATCTCGTGCTAGAGTTGCTGCTAAAAGGGCTAGAGAGTTAACTCGTAGAAAAGGTGATTTGGATATTACTAATTTCTATGGAAAACTATCTGATTGTAAGAGTAAGGATCCTTCAGAGTGTGAAATTTTCTTAGTCGAGGGAGATTCTGCTGGTGGTTCTGCAATTAAAGGTAGAAATAGTATGACTCAGGCAATTTTGCCTTTACGTGGTAAGATTTTAAATGTTGAAAAAGCCAGACTTGATAGAGCGCTTGCTAATGAGGAGATTCGTACTATTATTACTGCTTTTGGTACTGGAATTGGTGATGATTTTGATTTAAGTAAATTAAGATATGACAAAATTATTATTATGACGGATGCTGATGTCGATGGTAGTCATATTCGTGTATTGTTACTTACTTTATTTTATCGCTTCTTTAGGCCTATTGTTGAAGCAGGACATGTATATGCTGCTCAACCTCCATTATTTGTTATTAAACATGGTAAAAATATCAAATATGTGCTTAATGAACAAGAAAGAGACGAGTATTTAGCAACACTTTCTCCTAATACAAAATACGATATTATGCGTATGAAAGGTTTAGGAGAGATGGATGCAGAAGAATTGAATGAAACTACTATGGATATTGAAAAACGTGTGTTACGTCAGATTACAGTAGAGGATGCTATGGCTGCTGATGAGACATTTGCTCAGTTAATGGGTGAAGAAGTAGGTCCTAGAAGAGAATTTATTGAAGAAAATGCTGTTTATGTACAGAATTTGGATATTTAGGGAGGTAGGATAGAATGGATAAGTTAGAAAAAAATAATATAGTTAATGAAGTAAGGGATTCTTTCCTTGAATATTCTATGAGTGTTATTGTATCACGTGCTTTACCTGACTTAAGAGATGGTTTAAAGCCTGTTCATAGACGTATTTTATATTCTATGTATGAATCTGGTTATACACCTGATAAACCTCATAAAAAGAGTGCTAGAATCGTTGGAGATGTCATGGGTAAATATCATCCACATGGCGACTCTAGTATTTATGAAGCTATGGTTCGTATGGCACAAGATTTTTCATATCGTTATATGTTAGTTGATGGTCATGGAAACTTTGGTAATATTGAGGGATATGGTGCTGCAGCAATGCGTTATACCGAGTCCAGATTATCTAAGATTTCGTTGGAGTTATTAAGAAATATTAATAAAGATACAGTTAATTTTATTCCAAACTTTGATGAATCTGAAAAAGAGCCTGAAATATTGCCGTCTAGATTTCCTAATATTTTAGTTAATGGTACCATGGGAATTGCTGTTGGTATGGCTACTAATATTCCTCCACATAACTTAAAAGAGGTTATTGATGGATGTATTGCTTATATTGATAATCCTGATATTGATGTTGATGGATTGATGCAATATATTAAAGGTCCTGATTTTCCAACAGGAGCTACTATTTTAGGTAATAGTGGTATTCGAAAAGCTTATGAAACGGGTAGAGGAAGTATTACTATTCGTAGTAAAGCACGAATTGAAGAGAAAAATGGAAGACATTATATTATTGTGGATGAGGTTCCTTATGGTATTAATACATTAGAATTAAAGAATAAGGTTGCTGAACTTGTTCATAATAAAGTAATTGATGGAATTACTGATTATCATACAGATTTAAAAGATGGTATTAAGATTACGATTACTCTTAAGAAAGATGCTAATCCTCAGGTTGTTCTTAATAATTTATATAAGCATACTGCTTTTCAGACAAATTATGGAATTATTTTCTTAATGCTTGATCAAGGTGTTCCAAAAACATTAGGATTAAAAGATATTATTTCTAAATATATTGATTATCAAAAGGAAATTATTATTCGTCGTACTAAGTTTGATTTAGCTAGAGATGAAGCTAGAGCGCATATTTTAGAAGGATTAAAAATTGCACTGGATCATATTGATGAGATTATTCAGTTGATAAAATCGGCTAAAAACGATGAAGAAGCTATGATTGGCCTTAGAAATAACTATAAATTATCTGAAGCTCAAGCTCAAGCTATCTTAGAAATGAAGTTAAGACGTTTAACTGGATTGGAAAGAGATAAAATAGAGAATGAGTTACAAGAATTACTTGCTGAAATTGAAGAATTAAAATCAATATTAGCAAGTGAAGCTAAAGTATTACAAATTATTAAAGACGAAATGACAGAAATTAAGAATAAATATGGAGATGAACGTCGTACAAATATTGATATGACTGCAATTGAATATATTGAAGACGAGTCATTAATTCCTGTTGAAGATATTATTGTTACTTTAACTAATAAAGGATATATTAAGAGATTAAAATCTGATACTTATAAGACTCAAAATCGTGGTGGAGTAGGTATTAAAGGTATGTCTACTAATGAGGAGGATTTTGTAGAGCAATTGGTTTCAATGAAAACACATGATTATATTCTATTCTTCTCTAATAAAGGTAGAATTTATCGTATGAAAGGTTATGAAGTTCCAGAATTTAGTAGACAATCTAAAGGATTACCAATTATTAATTTATTACCATTAGAAAAAAACGAGAACATTAGTTCGATAATATCGCTATCTGCTGATAATGAAGAACATAAGTATTTAGTATTTGTTACTCGTCAAGGTTTAGTAAAACGTACAGAGCTTTCTGAGTTTGATAATATACGTAAGAGTGGTAAGATTGCTATTGGATTAAAAGAAGATGATGAATTGATCTATGTTGGTGTTACTACTGGTAATGATGAGATAGCAATTGGTGCTAATAACGGTCGTATGGTTCGTTTTAATGAAGCTGAGGTTCGCGTCATGGGACGTAGTGCTTCTGGTGTTAAAGGTATTGAACTTGAAGATAGCAAAGTTATTGGAGCAGAAGTAATTAAGCCTGGTCAATTAATTCTTATTGTTACAGAAAATGGATACGGAAAGAAATCAGAAATTGAGGAATATCGTTTAACTCATCGTGGAAGTAAAGGTGTTAAAGCATTAAATATCACTGAGAAGAATGGTATGATGGTTGCTTTGGATTGTGTTGATGCTGATGGTGAGTACGATTTAATGATTATTACTGATAGTGGTACGATTATAAAATTACCATTAGAGCAAGTTTCTACGTTAAAGAGAGCAACACAAGGTGTTAGATTGATTAATTTGAAAGATGATCAAAAAGTATCTACGGTTGCGGTTGTGGAAAAAGAAGAGACTAGCGAAAATGAAGAAGCTAACGAAGAAAATCAAACTGTGGAAAACATAAATTCAGAAGTAGAAAATACGCAAACAGAAAATTTAGATATTGTGGAAAAATCAAATAATGTTGAGAATAATTAAAATTATTTTTAGTAGTAAAACGAGATGATTTACTTCTCGTTTTTTATTTGCGTTAATAAACTGTTGATTTATCTATGTTTTCATTTATCATAATTTCATCTTTTGCGTTTTAACTGTGGAAAAATATATCTCTAAATTATTTGGGAAATTATTTCCCGGGAAATAATTAAATGTAAAATACGAATAAAAACAAATTATTATTATTTTTGTTTATATTCGTATTGTGGATAAAATTAATTTTGTTTTCTAAATAATAATTTATATGTTTTACGTGAAACTTAATATTTTTTAAAAGTAATTGTTCTTAATGTTTATATGGTAATATATTTTCTTTCGTGTTGTTTCTTAGTTTGAATTTTTTTAATAAATTTTGTTTTTTTATTATATTTATTGTTTATTTTACGTATAAAATATAATGTTCCACGTGGAACACTATATATCATTTTAATTTTAATATGATTTTGTTGATTGTATATTTAAAAATATTTTTATATTCTTTGATAGAATAATCAAATGATTTATTTTGAATCTTATTATAATTGTAATTTCTTGGTTAGATCTTTTTTATGATGATTTTATATTTAATATTTTATGTTCCACGTGAAACATAGTTAGTTAATATACTTGTTTCTTTTAAATTATTGTGTTTTTTATTTAGGTAAGATTATTTGTAATGTTTCACGTGAAACATTATCTTTTTCTTTAGTTAGGATGTTTGTATATTAATTATTTGCTTTTGCTCAAATTTATTTTTGCTTTATTGTATATTACTAAATTATATGTAATGTTCCACGTGGAACATATTAATGAAATCAAAAAACTGTTTACAAATAACATTGTTTATATTAAAATATCTATAGTGCAATAAAAGTACTAGAACCAGGTCAGGACCGGGAGGTAGCAGCCTTAATAGTCAACTTTTATGTGCACTTTTATTTTTAGGTGATTTTATGAATAAAAAATTTATGGATTTAGCAATAAAAGAAGCACAAAAAGCTTTTTTAATTGATGAAGTTCCTGTTGGATGTGTTATTGTACGCGATGATAGGGTTATCTCTAAAGCTTATAATAAGAAAGAAAAATTGTGTTGTGCTAGCAAACATGCAGAAGTTTTAGCTGTGGAAAAAGCTTCTAAGAAATTAAATGATTGGAGATTAGAAGGCTGCGATGTTTATGTTACTCTAGAACCTTGCCCTATGTGTGCTAGTTTATTAAAACAGGCGAGAGTTAATCACATTTATTGTGGATTATCAAATTCTGATACTACTAATTATGAAATTGTTAAACAAATATTAAATAAAGATAAAAATAATTCCCATGTTTTAATTTCTAATGATTTAGCTGTGGAAAAAGTATCTGTTTTAATGAAAAAATTTTTTGCAAAGAAGAGAAATAAGTAGGTTTGTTCTCTTTTTTTTATGGTATAATATTTTTGTTTATTTGGAGGTGCGTTTATGTATCAAGCTTTATATAGAAAATATAGGCCTCAAACTTTTGATGATGTTGTAGGTCAAACTACAGTGGTTAAGGTTTTAAAAAACTCTATTTCACAGCATAAATTTTGTCATGCGTATATGTTTTTTGGATCTAGAGGAACTGGAAAAACCTCTTTATCTAAAATTTTTGCTAAAGCAGTTAATTGTTTAGAGCCAGTTGATGGTAATCCTTGTGGAAAATGTAAAAATTGTTTAATTGCTAGTGAAAAAGAATGTGTTGATATTTTAGAGATTGATGCTGCTTCTAATAATGGTGTAGATGAGATTCGTGAATTACGTAATAAGATTAATCTTGTACCAGGTGAATTAAAATATAAAGTTTATATTATTGATGAGGTTCATATGTTATCTATTGGTGCATTTAATGCGTTATTAAAGACGTTGGAAGAACCACCAGAACACGCTATCTTTATTTTAGCAACTACTGATCCTCAAAAAGTTCCTGAGACTATTATTTCTCGTTGTCAATGCTTTTCTTTCGAACGTATTTCTACAGATATGATTGTGGAAAGATTAAAATACGTTTGTAATCAAGAAAATATTTTAATTGAAGATGATGTTTTAAGGGAAATTGCTATCTCATCTGATGGTGGAATGCGTGATTCTTTGGGAATTTTGGATAAACTTAGTTCTTATACTAGTGATTTAATTACCATGGATATCTATATTGAATTAAATGGCTTGATTACGAAAAAAGATTTAAAAACATTATGTGATTTTGTATTTACCGCTAATTATAAAGAGGTGTTGAATCAAATTAATTCTTTTAATAATAGTGGAAAAAATCTTATTCAAATTCTGTCGCAATTTATGTATTATTTACGTGATTTATTGATTGATTATTATGTAGAACAAAATAGTATTAATTATTCTGTTTTACTTGTGGAAAAATTAATTACTAGCATAAACGAAAAAATGTTCGATATTAAAAAGAGTGGTAATCCTAAAATTTATATAGAAATATTATTGTTGAATTTTATGTCTGATATTTCTGATTCTAATTCCACAAAATCTGTGGATAATAAGGTAAGTTCAATTAAGAATACGCTTGTTGAAAAAAATAGTAATGATAATGCAGGTCATAATAATGTTGTCAATGATGATAAGTATGAAAATGTTGAGTCTGTTGAATTTAAGATGAAAAATGAGGATATTCTTACTAATTCTAATGATGATGCTATTTCTCAAGATGATTTATCTACTGTGGATAAAAAAGTTGTTGATAATTTTAATACCGGTGATATTTTGAATATAGATGATATTATAAAAGTTCGAATTAATAATGCTTTTGCTTTGGCTAATAAACAAGTTTTAAATCATGAAATTGATAATTTAAAGTTATTAAATGACTATACTTTTGATCAGAAAATAGGTTATCTTGTTTGTGAATTATTAAATTCTAAATTTCGTGTTGCTAGCGATGATATAATTGTTCTAAGTTACGAATATGAATCTATAGTACAGCAGAATTTATTACATTTAGAACAAATGGAAGAGGTGTATTCGGATATTACTCACTCTTCTAAGAAGTTTGCTATTATATCTGACTTAGAATGGGATAAATTAAAGAAAGAGTATATTCAGCATTTAAAAGAAGGAAATCATTATGAAGTTTTAGAGGAGCCAGAAAAAGTGTTTAAAAAAGAAGAAACAGATGATATAATATCTAGTGATGCCAGTATGTTATTTGGCGATATTGTAGAAATTGATTAGGAGGAATGTTTAATGAATATGCAAGCTATGTTAAAACAAGCTCAAAAAC
>ERZ1643251.5219-NODE-5219-length-10737-cov-6.287961_pt1 | contig 10737 bp, 10 predicted proteins | sample MGYA00579261_ERZ1643251 | MGnify/ENA primary metagenome ERZ1643251 (study PRJEB29033, sample SAMEA4952267) | chicken gut metagenome | biome: Broiler Chicken; feature: Gastrointestinal Tract; material: Caecum | place: Ireland | collected 2018 | study: Broiler...
CCATAAGTAGGTCGAAGTACTTTTGGTGTAATTCCGGTAATTCTTTTTACAATACTTTGGGTTTGATTTACTTGATCCATAAAATCATCTGATTTTAATTTAATTAACCATTTATGATTATAGGAATGATTTCCAATTTCCGATCCTTGTTTAACAATCTCTCGCGCTGTTTCATCATAAACTTCTACTTTATTTCCTAATACGAAAAAGGTCGCATTCGCATCATATTTTGTTAATGTTTTCAGAATATCTTTCGTATATCTACCAGGTCCATCATCAAAAGTAATCGCAATCATTTTTTTATGAGGATCAATGACTTTGCTAGTTTCTTTTAAAACGGTATATTCTTTTATTGTATTTGTTCCTAGTTCAATGTCTTCGATTTTTAAATTGATGTGATCAAGAGGAATGGTAGTATCAATGATTCCACAACTCCCATTCGCAATCTCATTTGGATTAAAATAAAGATTTAGATCTTCATCAGTAAAAGTAAATAAAGGAAAGTTTTTAAAGATGGGAGAAAGCTTTTGATTTAACTGTTGAACGCTAAAACATTCGGGATATTGATCCATTAATTCTTTTTGAATCTTGGGTACTAATTTTTCTAATTCCTCTTGTGTAATGAGATCTTCTAATCCTAAAAACCGTTTATCATTAGAATCATAGACGTAAGTATAGATTTCATTAATAGGATGAGCAAGGGAACTACTACTAATAAATTTTTCTAGAACAATATTGATGTAATGATCACTAACAATATTATAATGATAGTCAATGTTTAGTTCCGCACTTTCATTTTCGGTCTTAGTTACTCCATATTCTTTGATAAAATCTTGATAAATTTGTTCAACTTGGTCTTTTATTTTAGTATCCAAAGGTTCAATTCCTGTTTTTGGATAATTAATCCCAATTGCCATATTTTCATTGTGAATAATTAAAGTCTCAACGTTTTTTTGAATGTTCTGATCTCGTTGGATACTAAAATAAATACCAATGAGTAAAGATAAAGTAATAAATAAAATCACCCATTTTTTCACAATTATCACCAATAAATTATATTTAAAATAGTTGAATTAAATACATGGAAAAAAGAATGATTCATACATAATAGTAGACACGGGGTGATGTTATGGATTTTATTGTACAATATTGGCTTGAATTTCTATTTGGTGTGGTAGTCGCATTACTAGGATATTTGGTACACAAAATTAAACGATACTATAAAACATTAGAAACGAGTGTAGAAGGGGTACGTATTTTATTAAAAACAAAAATTATTGAAGAGTATCACCAAATAAAAAAGGAAAATGTAGCTACGATGTATCAAAAACAAAATCTAGCGGATCTGTATCAAGAGTATCAAAAATTTGGTGAAGATAGTTTTATTGAAGATGTGATACAGGAGTTAGATAAAATACCCATTACCAAGTGTTAGAGGGAAGGTGACCTATGGAATTTGTATTACCAACAAAGTTACTACATATTTTAATGATTAGTATGATGTTTAGTGTGATTTTAATGGCATTTATTCAAAAATGTAAAACATTAAAAATCATTCGTAAAAGTTCGTTGATAGGACTCCTTAATTTTATTTTTTCATTTCTTCTGGGAATTCCATTTGCGCATATGTTTTATGAAGTATCGTGGTTAGAAGGAATATGGGTCGCCATATTTAGTTTTATTGGAGCTCCAGGACTTTATGAAACATTAAAGAATCAACAAATTATATCATATAAACCAAAGGGTGTATCAGAGATTCAAACAATAGAAGAGCCAACTGAAAAAAGTTAAAATAATTCGTTTTTGTTGAAAAATAAAGGGTTAATGAGGATTAACCCTTTATTTTTCTTGTATCAAACTTTTGTTCGCTATGATTTCACTTTATTTTTATAAAAGATTACCATTTGTTGTTTATTTATAAGTAATAAAAATTACTGTTTTCAAAAAAACGAGTAAAAAATAAAAATATAAAATAACTGCCATTTCTTGTAAAATAAGGCTTTTTTAAAGATTAAGTCTATAAAAAATAGGAATATTTTTTTAAGAAAATATTGTTTGACTAATATTCAAAAAAAGACTAAAATCAAATTATAGATGGAGGATGAAGTAGTATGACAACAGAAGAAAAAGTAGAAACATTAAAAGTAATAAAGAGAAACGGGAAAAAAGTAGACTTTGATGGAACAAAGATTGCTTTAGCGATAAAAAAAGGGTTTGACAGTATTAAAGATCCAGAAACGGATGAAGTAAAATATGATGAAAAAGATATTCATAGAGTTTATCATGCGGTTATTTCACGTATTGAAAAAACATATGGAGAAAACGATAAAATTAATATTGAAGATATTCAAGATCTTATTGAAGAAGAGTTACACAAGAAACATTTTGATGATGTTGCTAAATCATTTTCAGAATATCGTGAACGTCGTAATTTATCACGCGAAATGTTTTTTGAAGATAAGAAACGTCATAAGTTTTTAAAAACCTTAGAAGGATTAGGACTTAAAACGGCTCATGAAGAAGATTTAAAAAGAGAGAATGCGAATATTGATGGGGATACGGCAATGGGAACGATGTTACAATATGGATCTACCATTTCCAAAGAGTTTACGAAAGCTTATTTAATGAAACCAAAATTCGCAGAAGCTCATGATGAAGGTGATATTCATATTCATGATATGGACTTTATGGCTATGGGAACCACAACTTGTTGCCAGATTGACTTAAATCGCTTATTTAAAGGTGGTTTTTCAACCGGACATGGACATTTACGTGAACCGAATGATATTATGTCTTATAGTGCTTTAGCGGCCATTGCCATCCAATCCAATCAAAATGATCAACACGGTGGACAAAGTATTCCAGCATATGACTATTTTATGGCACCAGGGGTGTTAAAAACTTTTAAGAAACAATTCAAACAAATGATCTATGATTACCTAGATTTTAGCGATTTTAAACATTTTATTTCTATGGATAAAATAAGTAAAGATATCGATAAATTAACAACTATCGAATTTGATATCGATGGGATCTTTGAAAAATATTATAATGAATCTGAAGAAGTAAAGAAGATTTTTTCTATGGCTTATCATAAAGCTTATAAAAAAACAGATCGTATTACGTATCAAGCAATGGAAGCTTTCATTCATAATTTAAATACGATGCATTCACGTGCAGGAGCGCAAGTACCTTTTTCATCCGTGAACTTTGGAACGGATTATTCTCCTGAAGGACGTATGGTTATTAAAAATTATTTACTTTCTTTAGATGCTGGTCTTGGTCATGGGGAGACACCAATCTTTCCTGTATCAATTTTTAAAGTAAAAGAAGGAATTAATTATAATCCTGAAGATCCAAATTATGATTTATTTAAACTTTCATGTAAAGTAAGTGCGAAACGTTTATTCCCAAATTTCTCCTTTTTGGATTCTACATTTAATAAACAATATTATAAAGAAGGAGATTATACCAGCGAGGTTGCTTATATGGGATGCCGTACTCGTGTCATGGGAGATGTTACAGATCGTAATAAAGAAGTCACTCCAGGAAGAGGAAATTTATCATTTACTTCTATTAACTTACCACGTTTAGGTATTAAACATGGAATTTGTTTAAAAGAACGTGAACAAGCAGACCTTAAAGGGTTCTACGAAGATTTGGAAAACATGATGGACTTAGTAAAAGATCAGTTATTAGAACGTTTTGAAATTCAATGTAACAAACGTTGTTATAACTTCCCATTCCTTTTAGGTGAAGGAGTATGGACAGATGGTGAAAAATTAAAACCAACGGATCGTTTACGTAAGGTATTAAAACATGGTACTTTAACATTCGGGTTTATTGGACTAGCAGAATGTTTGAAAGCTCTCATTGGAAAACATCATGGAGAAGATGAAGAAGCACGTGAATTAGGATTAGAAATTATTACATTTATGCGTAAAAAAGCAGATGAGTATTCTGAAAAGTATAATTTAAACTTTAGTTTAATCGCTACTCCAGCGGAAGGTTTATCTGGACGTTTTGTTAACATAGATAAAGCCATTTATGGAAAAATCAAAGGCGTTACAGATCGTGAATATTATACGAATTCTTTCCATGTACCCGTTTATTATCACATTGGAATTATGGATAAACTAGCGATTGAAGGACCTTATCACGAACTTACAAATGGTGGACATATTAGTTACATTGAAATTGACGGAGATACTGCCATGAATGTGGAAGCATTCGAGAAAATTGTTCGTTATATGCATGATAATAATATTGGATATGGTGCGATTAATCACCCTGTAGATCGTGATCCAGTTTGTGGTTATACAGGTGTGATTGGAGATGTTTGCCCAGGTTGTGGTAGACATGAAGGTGAAGGTGTTCCAATGGAACGTATTAAAAATATGGATTGTTGTAATTAGAAAGGATGAGGAAAATGAAAACAGATGGAAGAAAAGTAGGAGAAGGAGTAAAGTTTGAACGTATTCGTCGTATTACAGGATATTTAGTAGGAACGACAGATCGTTTTAACAATGCGAAAAAAGCCGAAGAACGTGATCGTGTAAAACATGGAACTAAAGGTATTTTAAATGGAAATTAGAGTTGCCAGTGACTTACAACCAGATAGTATTGTCGATGGAGAAGGAATTCGTACCGTATTATGGACACAAGGGTGTGGTCATCATTGTAAGGGATGTCATAATCCAGAGACATGGTCTTTTGATGCAGGAATTAACGTTGATGTAGAATTAGTCAAAAAAGAACTATCTAAGATAAAAGGACAAGATGGAATTACTTTATCTGGTGGTGATCCTTGGTTTCAAATAGACGCTTGTTTAGAAATTGCTAAATACTGTCATGAACTGGAATGGAATGTTTGGTGCTACACGGGATTTACTTGGGAACAAATTATGATCATGAGTAAAGGGAATCCAAACGCATGTGCTTTCTTACAAGAAATTGATGTTTTAGTAGACGGACGTTTCCAATTGGAAGAGAGAAGTTTAGATTTAAAATACAAAGGATCTAAAAACCAACGAATCATTGATGTTCAAAAGAGTTTAGAAAGTGGATCTGTAGTAGAAATTGAAAAATATCAAGGACAAAAAGAGATTGGTTCTATCTATCACAAACCTGAACATATTTATATATAGAAAACTGCTTCGGCAGTTTTTTCATGAATATTTTGTAAAAATGTGATTATAGAAGCCAAAAACATTGGAATTTTGTGATAAATATAGGTAAAATTGCTGTAATTTTGTGATATAATGTATAAAGAAAGGGTGATATCAATGAGATTGAAAAGAAAAGTAGACAATTTTTTACTATCATGGAAAAACGATAAAACACATTTACCTTTGATTATAAAAGGAGCAAGACAGATTGGAAAAACGGATGCGATTGAACATTTTGCGAAGAATAATTACAAAAGTGTTGTAGAAATTAATTTTGTTTTACAAAAACAATTTAAATCTATTTTTGATGACGGTTTTGAAGTAGACACGATTATAAAAAATATATCTTTTATTAATCCTAACTTTGAATTTATTCCAGGGGAAACTTTGTTATTTTTTGATGAAATACAAGATTGTATCAATTGTGCCACCTCCCTAAAATCATTTCGTATCGATGGACGTTACGATGTGATTTGCTCAGGATCATTGATGGGAATCAACTATCATGAAATTGAGTCTAATAGTGTCGGAAATAAGCAAGATTATGAAATGTATTCTATGGATTTTGAAGAATTCTTATGGGCAAAAGGATATAAAGAAGAACAAATCGAAGATTTGTATGAACACATGAAGAATTGTGAGCCTCTATCGCAACTTGAATTTGATGTGATGCTTAATAATTTTCATGAATATATGATTGTTGGAGGAATGCCTGCCATTGTTAGAACATTTATTGAAAATAAGAATTATAGTGGAATTTTAAATATGCAAAAACAGATTATCAAAGATTATGAAGAAGATATCACAAAATACGCTCATGGCTTAGATCAAGGAAAAATTTTGAATGTTTATCGTAAAATCCCTGTTTTCTTGGGAAACGAAAATAAAAAATTTCAAATTTCAAAAGTTAAGGATGGTGCCCGTAATAGAGAATATATTGGAACGATTGAATGGTTGGATAATGCCGGAATTATTAATATTTCTTATTGTTTAGATCAAGTCTCTTTACCTTTGAGAGGAAATTATAATCCAGATAATTATAGAATATACTTTAGAGATACGGGATTATTAATTGGAAGTTTAGATGACGAAGTTCAAGATGATCTGCGAAGTAATAAAAACTTTAATACTTATAAAGGTGCGATTTATGAAAATATTGTTGCGGATATGTTAGTAAAATCAGGTTATTCTTTATATTTTTATAAAAATGATAGAGGAACCATCGAAATGGATTTTATTGTAAGAGATAAAGATAGTCTTATTCCTATAGAAGTTAAGGCAGAGGATGGAAGTGTCATTTCCTTAAATAATATGATTACAAGTAATTCTTTCAAAGATATTAAATATGGAATTAAATTGTGTAACAAAAATATAGGTTTTAATGGAAAATTCTATACGTTTCCTTACTTTTTAACTTTTCTATTAAAAGATTATTTAAAAGGAAAATAAAATGAATACATATCGTTTACACTAATGTCGAAAAGGGTGTTAGATTTGGAGAATGTTACATTTTGTGATATAGTAAACGGTAAGAAAGAAGGAATTAATGTATGAAATCTTTATTTACTGATGGGAATAATATTTATACGTATGATATTGTGGAAAGCAATAAAGAGGAAATTCTAGAACAATTAAAGTGTTATGCCAAAGAAGGAGTAGTAGAGCGCTCCGGTAAGGGTCCCTATGGTATAGAACATAGAACTTTATTTTGGGAGATCATGAAATCTTGTGATCAAATTTTAGAGGTTGAATTTAAAGAAGGGAAAGGAAACGAACGCTATGGAGGCGATTTAAATGTTTCTGCGGTTGCCATAGTTAAGTATTATCCTGTTTTATATAGAATCGTAAAAGATCTTCAATCTTTACAAGAATTACTAGATTATATGAAAGGTGATGTACTTATCCGAAAGGCATACAGAAGTCAGGTAGCGTTTGAAGTAGCTCGTAGTATTAATGTATTAAGTCCTCAGAGTTCAAACGAAAATAAATTTTATTATGATAAAAATACTAGCTTCAATAAAAAGATACAAATTCTTCAAGAGTATCTTTCGGGATTACAATTTCGTTTAGTAGAAACAAAGTCTTTAGAAAAAATAAAAGAAGAAATTTATCTATTGAAAGGGATGCAAGAGGATGAATTACAACAGTCTCTTATTATAAAGAAGGAGAACCTGTTAGAAGAAGCGAAAAGAAATACGGAAGTGTTTAAAGAATTATGTCAATTATCCCAGTACCGAGTAGATGATGAAAAAATATTCACAAAGAGAAGATAACTTTAGGGTTATTTTTTTCTTTACATGTTTGTCGAAAAAGTGATTGAATTTGGAGAAAGTTACGTTATCTTTTAACTTTTAGAAAAAAGAACATAAAAATAGAAGTTTTATGATTAAAAAAATAAAAAAAGCATGCTATAATATTGTATAGAATAGAACAAAGCGGAACATAAGAAGAATGTGGGGTGAGAAAATGAAAATCAATTTATATAATCACGATTATTTAATTACAAGTACGACGGTTGTAAATGGTGTTGTTTATCTTTTGTTACAAGATTTACAAGATCCAGCTCACAAAATGTATCGAAAAGATCTTGAGAGTGTTGTTTTATATTTATATGAAATGCAAGCAAAAGCTTTTATTAATCTTCCAACGAAAGAAGAATATCAAAGAAAAATAGAATCATTATCCACATCTTTGAAAGAGAATGATGTTTATCGATATTTGGAAAGGCTTGTTCCTAATATGAATATTCCACAGGAAAAAGTAACTTCTTTATATCAAAAGTGGATAAAAAACTATGATTTGATGCATTTATCCACAGGAAAAGCTTCCATTGTAGTTTCTAATCCTGTGGAAAAGAAAGAAAATTTAAATAAAACTGTGGATAACGCCAATAATCAAGAACATTTATCCACAATGACCAACTCACAGAATGTTACTTCTGTGGAAAACGATGGTATAACGGTAGAGAGAAAAAATGAATTAAATAGTAAATCATTAGAAGAATTGATTTTCTTATTACAAACAAATCCAGCATCAGAAGAAAATGATTTTATTCGTGCACTAATCGAAACGAAAGAAAAACAACAAGTTCATGATCAATCATTATTTACTACAAACTCGACAAATGATTATCAGGCAGATTCTGAAAAGTTGTTACTTAAGAGTCAACGAAATCATTTTGTAGGTGGATTTACGAGTGATATGTTCATTACTTTTCTGTTTGGTATTTTAGTTGGTGTTTGTGGTATGGTTACTTTTAATATGATTTTGAGACTTTTATAGTCTTTTTTTCTTAAGTATGGTAAAATATTGAATGTAGAAAGAGAGGTATTATGGAGGAAATAATACGTAATGTTTTGGAAACCATTCAACAATTTGCGGTTCATACGAATCCCTTCATTGGAATATTTATTGGTGTTGGATTAATTATTTTAGAATCTATAATACCAGTTCTTCCTTTGGCACTATTTATTGCGATGAATACGATTATGTTTGGTAATGTATTTGGCTTTTTATTGTCATGGATTTCTACAATATGTGGATGTATGTTATCGTTTTATATTTTTCGTAAAGGAATTAGTAGTCATTTATATAAACATTTACCAGAAGATGGACATGTTTTAAAATTCATGAGAAGAATTACAGAAATTCCTTTTGCAGATTTAGTAGTAATTACCGCAATGCCATTTACTCCTGCATTTACCGTTAATATTGCTGGAGGTCTTTCTCAAATATCACCAAGAAAATTTCTAGCAGCTATCATTATTGGAAAATTACCAATGGTGTACTTCTGGGGATTTATTGGATCAACTTTTTTAGAAAGTTTAGGGAATCCTATTATCTTACTTAGAATTGTAGTGATGTTAGTGATTGTTTATATTATTTCTAAAATGGTTAGTAAGAAATTTCATTTAGAATAAAGAGGTGTAGTATGGAATATGTTATTATTGGATTATTAATTATTATTTTGATTATTACGGTGATTTCATTGTCAAAGAATATCAATGAAGCACATATTACAGAGCGTTTAGGAAAACTAGAAACAGAAGTGATCCGTAATTTAGGCGATTTTAAAAGCGAATTGACAAAAAGTATGAACGAAGATTTTAGTTCTTTAAATGATCGTATGGAACAACGACTTAATTTGATTAATGATAAGGTGAATGAACGATTGGATGTAAATTTTGAACGTACGAACAAAACATTTACATCTGTATTAGAACGTTTATCTAAAATTGATGAAGCCCAGAAAAAAATTGAAACCTTATCTACAGACATCGTTTCTTTACAAAGTATTTTAACGGATAAGAAAACGCGTGGTATTTTTGGAGAAGTCACTTTACATCAAATTATGTCTAGTGTATTTGGAGAAAATAGTAAGATTTATCAATTACAATATAGTTTTGATAATGGTACCATTGCAGATTGTGTTTTGTTTGCGCCAGAACCATTAGGGAAGATTGCGATCGATTCCAAATTTCCATTAGAAAATTATCGTGTAATGGTAGATCGTAATAATAGTGAAGGATTACGCAGTAGTGCTGAAAAATTATTTAAGAATGATATGAAAAAACATATTGATGCGATTGCAAGTAAGTATATTATTCCAGGAGTAACGAGTGATCAAGCGATTCTTTTCTTACCAGCGGAAGCTATTTTTGCAGAAGTCAATGCCTATCATAGTGATATTATCGAATATGCATATAAAAAACGAGTATGGATTACTTCTCCCACAACACTCATTAGTACATTAACAACGATACAAATGATTATTAAGAATATCGAACGTGATAAGTATGCGTCTATTATTCATCAAGAATTAATTTTGTTAGATCGTGAATTTAAGCGTTATAAAGAACGTTGGGATAAATTATCGCGTAGTATTGAAACTGTGGGACGAGATGTTCGTGATATTCATACAACAACGGATAAAATTACAAAACGTTTTGAATCAATCAATCAAGTAGAAATGGAGAAACATGAAGAAGATCAATTGGATATGTAAAATCGCTATTATTGTCTTATCACTTTTAGGTGTTATTTATGCGATTCCTGTTATGATACAAGGAAATTGGTATGAAGTTTTAATTCGTTTGACTATTATCCTCACGGCTTTCATTCCTACTTTAGCTCGGAAGTTCTTTCATTTACAAATTTCTTATATGATGGAACTTGTATACTTGATTTTCATCTTTTTTGGACATTTTGTGGGATCTATTATGGGAGTATATAATCAAATATTTATTTACGATAAAATTATTCATACCTTATCGGGAGTTTTAACCGCACTTTTTGCTTTAGTATTATTGAAAAACATGAAATTGTATCATTATCACCATTTTCTATTTAATGTATTATTCATGATTGTGTTTACGATTGCGATTGCGGGTGTTTGGGAAATTTTTGAATTTACAAATGATGCGATATTCCAAGCAGATGCCCAACACGTCATGACAACTGGTGTGGATGATACGATGTTAGATATGATTGTCGCTCTTCTTGGAAGTGTGATTGTTGTAGTGATTTATGGAATCGAATATTTTTTGAAGAAAAAAGGTTTTATATATGC
>ERZ1643251.5220-NODE-5220-length-10736-cov-4.701994_pt1 | contig 10736 bp, 1 predicted proteins | sample MGYA00579261_ERZ1643251 | MGnify/ENA primary metagenome ERZ1643251 (study PRJEB29033, sample SAMEA4952267) | chicken gut metagenome | biome: Broiler Chicken; feature: Gastrointestinal Tract; material: Caecum | place: Ireland | collected 2018 | study: Broiler...
GGCTGAGGGTTAGGAGAGGAAGCTCGCGAAGCGAGCAGGTGAGGTTAAGAAAGCATGATGCGATCGGGGCGTTTGCGCATAAGGTTTAAGCTATACTTGCCCGAGGCTGCATGAAAAAAAACGGAGGTATTTTATGGCAAAGACAAAGGTCAAGGTCATCGTGGCGTTATTCGCCGTGATCGCCTTAAGTCTGCTTGCTGTATGTTTCGGTCGGCTTTTTTCGCCTGCCGAGGCTAAAGCGGCGGACGGGACTTATGACGACACTGCGGCTGTCGCGTTGATGCAAGATCTGATTACTGACGGTCAGGCAACGTTGACGGAAAACGTAGTGTTCGATCTGACGCAACAGAGCGATATCCTCGGGTCGCAATTACCCGATGGCTTATTGCGATTCCCGGCGGCTTATCCGCATAAGAATGTCACGATAGATCTCGGCGGGTGTACTCTCGAGATCATTACGGGCAGCGATAAATGCTGTTTGCATGTCGCTGATGGCATAACGGTCACCGTTAAAAACGGAACGCTGAAAGGTTCGTCGGCGGGCAGCTTCGCGTGGGGCGAAACCGGTTCGAAGATCGTGCTCGAGGATGTCGATATCAAGTTCGAGACGAGTTCCACGGAAACCACGAGCGGAAATCGTCCTTATGTCATAAGTACGAACGGCTCGCTTTCCGTTGATAATGTGACGTATGATTCCAACATCACCGGTGACCCCGTTAATACGTACCTCGGTGAATTTATCTACGGCACTCTTCAGGACGCGATAAACGCGGGCGAAACGTCGATAACGCTTGATAAGGATTATACGGAGAGTATCACCGTATCCAAGGGGCAGAACGTAACGATCGATCTGAACGGGTTCACGATCACGTCGAGCACGACGAAAACCGTATATAATAACGGCGGAACGCTTACGATAAACGGCAACGGTAAAGTGGAAACCACGAATACCGCTTCAACGGCTACGGCTGTTTATAACAGCGGTTCGATGTCTTCATTGACTATCAACGGCGGTACTTACAGCGCAAAGAGACCTTTGGATATTCGCGGCGCTAATACGATAGATATAAACGGCGGAACATTCAACGGCGATGCTTATGCTATATATTGCTATTCGAGCAGCGCTGCCATAAGTAAATTTAGTGTAACAGACGCTAAAATAACGGCAACCGGTACTGCATTACGTCCCCACGGTGTAACACAGTTTATCGTCGACGGTGCCACGGAAATCAAGGGCAAGACCGCTATAGAGGTAAGCAAAGGTGCTGCTGAAAAAATAGACGTTACCTTGGATTGCGGAAAGATAGAGGGGAAGGTTTCTATAACGAACAAGGCTATAACTGCTTCCATTAAGGGCGGCGATTTCACTAACGCTACCATGAACTACGGTTCCGCTACGGTTTCCATTACCGGCGGTAAGTTTGCGGAAATGCCCAGCCCGACATATCTTGCAAGCAACGAGTACGCTATTTACCGTAACGGCGAGGCGGGCAGCTATACTTTCGAGATAGCGGCTACCGCTTCTAAGCCCGACGTAGACCCTTACCGCACCAAGGATGACAAGGTGACGGTAGACGACCGCGGATTTACCTCTGTAGCCGATGCGCTCGAAGCTATAAAGGGTGCGGAAGTAACGGGGACGACGATAGAGCTTATTTCGGATATGAGCGAAAACGTCACTATTCCCGCGGGGCAGGATATCACGCTTGACCTTAACGGCTTTAAGCTTACGGGTGAGCTTGCGGTAAACGGCACGCTTACCGTAAACGAAGGTGAGCTGGACGGCGGTATCACGGTTGACGCCAACGGCAAATTGACGTTGAATGCCGGCGTTTCGCGCAGTGCGAGATCCGCATATCTTGAAGCGGATCACAGCGCAGTGCTTATCCCTTCCGAATGGCTCCCCGAAAATTACAGTATAGAATACAGTGAGGATGTCGAATGGGGCTCCGATCCGTATACCAACGAGGACGACTCTATCACAATATATTATACTGTCTCGGGAAAGGCGCCCGTAGCGAACGTGCAGATGGGCGAAGAAGTTTATGGTTTTGCTCGCCTTGAAAATGCGGTAAACGCTATACAGGGCGGCGTTACAACGACTGTGACTTTGCTCGATAACGTTGTGTTGACGGGCACTATTGAGCCGGATGCGACTGCAAACATCACGTTTGACCTTAACGGCAAAAAGATCTCGACGGCAGAAGGATTCACTTCCCCGCATGTTTTCCGTATCGTAAATTCGTCGATCACGATAAAGAACGGAACGATCGAAAACGGACGGGCGCATGAAGAATCCGATTCTGTGCGTACTGTTTTCGAGATCCAGGGCGATCCCGGTTACGGTACCAAATTGGTTTTGGAGAATGGCGTTACCGTTACTTCGCACAACTCCGTAGCGTTCATCACCGGTACCGCGCAGCTTGATGTGAACGGCGCTAAACTTTCGACCGACGGAGCGGGCAGCTGCGTTATCGAGAGCAACGCTTCTGCTTCGAATAATAACGATACGGTCATAAATATAACCGAAGGCAGCGAGATCACCTCGAGCACCGGCGTTGCTATCTTCCACCCGCAGAAGGGTGAATTGAATATCACGGGCGGCACGATCACGGGCGCAACGGGTATCGTTCTCCGCGGCGGCGAACTTAACATAAGCGGCGATGCCGTTGTAAAAGCCACCGGCGAAAAGAAGACCCCCGAAGAGCTCTTCGCAACTCGTCCCGACGGAGGCACCGACGGCGCGCTCAATACGGGCGACGCGGTACTCATCTACAACGCGGGTTATCCTGCTGAGGAGATGATGAAGGACAGCTCTATCACGGGCGGCAAGTTCGAGAGCGAAAACGGCAGCGCGGTCTCCAGCCTCACACATACTTACAACACTTCCACGAAGTATGAGCAGGTAAACAACTTCATCTCCGGCGGTGAGTTCGACGGCATGCCCGAAAGCGATTACATCGCGGCAGGCGCCGACCTCTATATGAACGCGGATAAGAGCGGCTTCGCGGTAGCGACCGAAAGCGCTCCCGAAGGATACAAAAAGGTAGTCGCCACGATAGGCGATACGGCTTATACGAGCCTTGCCGAAGCTGTTACGGCGGCAGGTGAAAACGCTACTATCGTACTTTACGCCGACGTCACCGAGTCCGTGACTATCGCGGCAGATGATGTTATCACGCTCAACCTTAACGGCAAGACGATAACGAACACCGCGGGTCAGCACACCATAACCAACAACGGTACGCTTACGATAGTCGGCAACGGCACCGTGAATAACGTGTCGCACGGCAGGGCGGCGTTGCTCAATAACCCGAACGCAACGATGACCGTTCTCGGCGGTACGTACAGAAGGACGGCGGAGAATGCGGGCAACAATTCCTTCTATGTGATACAGAATAAGGGCACCATGACGATCGGCGGCACAGGCGCAAGCGATATCGTTGTTTACGCCGGCGCTACGACGGAAGGCAGCCTTGCTCTTAGAAAGTCCTCGCTCGTTACGAGCGGTTGGTATTCCGACGCGCCCGACGGCGGAGCCGCTTCGCTCACGATAAACAGCGGCAGCTTCTACGGCGGCAACATCGCCATAAAGTGTGACGAGAAAACTTCGCTCACCATTAACGGCGGTGTGTTCAATGCTTATAATCAGGCAGTGCAGTCGTGGACGAATACGAAGATAACGAACGGTACTTTCAACGGTATCGTCGCGGCATGGACGCTTGTAGACAATACAACGGGCGATATGATCGAAACGCCCAGTGCGCTCGATATCACCGGCGGTACGTTCAACGGCGCGATCGTTGCAAACCGTTATGTGTATTTGCCCGATGACGAATATGCGACTGAGGTAAATGACAATGCGGATGTCGATATCTCCGGAGGTACGTTCACCAAAGCATTCGATTCCGACTTCCTTGCGGATAACGTAAACCTGTATCAGACGGAGACGGGCTTTGCGGCGGCTACCGAACAGAACGCTCCCGAAAACGCTACCAAAGTCGTTGCATTCGCCGGCGACAAGGCTTACGGCAGCATCCAGGAAGCTATCAACGCGGCTGACGGCGCGCCCGTAACGCTTTACGACGATGTGACGCTTAGCGAAGCGCTCACTATCGATAAGGCGGTGACTATCAACCTTAACGGTAAGACGGTAAGCGCGAGCACGACCGCGGCGAACATCACCGCAAACGCAACGATAAAGAACGGCACGATCGACTACGTCGGCGAAACGTCGGTGAACGGTCTTGTCGTTACGAATAATGCAACGCTCACGCTCGAGGGCGTGACCGTGGATTACGAAGGCAGCGGTCAGGCGGTCAGGCTCGGCAAGGGCGGCACGCCCGAAAATAACGGCGGCAACGCGGTGATCACCGATTCCGAGATCAAGGGCGGCGTAGCAGGCGTTGCGATGTTCGGTACGGCGGAAGGCGCGGCGAATAAGACGATCCTTACCGCTACGGACAGCACGATAACGGGCTCCGTCTATTACGGTATCGCGACCAACGGCATATTCTACAACAACGATATAACGCTTAGCGGCACGACCGTTAAGGGCACCAGTACGGGTATGTACCTGCCCGGCAGCGGCGAAACGACGATAACCGGCGGCTCCGTCGAGGGCGCAACGGGTATCGAGATCCGCGCAGGCAAATTGACGATAGACGGCGCGACCGTAACGGCTACGGGCGCATATGAAGAACCCGTACCTAACGGCAGCGGCACTACGGTAGAAGGCGTGGCGATAGCGGTCTCTCAGCACACGACGGAGCGCCCGATCGACGTCACCGTCAAAGGCGGTAACTTCAACGCTACGGACACGGACGGTAAAGCGTTCCTCGAGATCGATACGGTAAAGGACGAAGAGGGAGAAACGACTCCTTCCGAAGGCGTGACTATCGCTATCTCCGGCGGTAACTTCACCGCACCCGTAGAATCCAAGAACAAGACAGAGTTCGTCTCCGGCGGTACGTTCACCGAAGTGTTTGACGCCGAGTATCTTGCGGAAGACGCGGATATGTACGTTGCCGGCGACAAGTACGCCGCAGCTACCGAGAATAACAAGCCGGACGGCGCACAGAAGGTCGTTGCTACGGTAAATGGCAAGGGCTATGCAAGCCTTCAGGCAGCTATCGACGCGGCTGACGGCGCGATCGTAACGCTTTACGACGATGTAACGCTTAGCGAAACGATCGTGACGACCGAGAATGTCACCATCGACTTTGCGGGCAAGACGATAGCAACGAGCGTTAAAGCCATTACGGCAACGAACGGCGCGGTAGTCACTCTTTCCGACGGTACGATAACGTACACCGGAAGCGATGAGACGATAACCGGACTTGTTGCCGAGACCGGCGCGAAACTCGTATTGAACAAGATGACCGTGTCCTTCCCCGACGGTAACGTCGCGATAAGGCTGGGCGACGGCAACGGCGGCGACGGCGGCATGCTCGAGCTTACCGACTCCACCGTCTATGGCGGCGCAGCAGGCGTAGGTCTGTTCGGTTCTAATAACGCGGAAGCTCCGTCGAGCATGACGGCGAAGAACAGCAAGATATACTACACCAAGTCCTTCGGTATCTCGACCAACGGCAGCTTCGCAAATAACGCGATAACGCTCGAAAATACCGACATCCTTATGAATGGCGATGTGCCGACCGGCGCGGGCATTTACCTTGCGGGTGCCGGCACGACGGATATAACCGGCGGAACGATCGAGGGTGCAACGGGTATCGAGATCCGCGCAGGCAAATTGACTATCAACGAAGGCACGATCGTTAAAGCCGATGGCGACTATGCGGTCGAGCCTAACGGCAACGGTTCTACCGTGGTCGGCGTAGCGATAGCGGTCTCCCAGCACACGACGGAGCGCCCGATCGAAGTCACCGTCAACGGCGGTGAGTTCAGCGCAACGGGCACGGACGGTAAAGCGTTCTACGAGACGGATACCGTAACGGGCGAGACCGAACCCTCCGAAGACGTTACGATCACGATAGACGGCGGTAACTTCAAGGCGCCCGTCGAGTCCGAGAACAAGACCGGCTTTGTCGAAGGCGGTAACTTCACCGAAGTGCTTGCTCCCGAGTATGTGAGCGACACGGCAGACCTGTATGTGACGGCGAACGGCTATGCGGTCTATGACGAAGGCGATACGCCTGCGGAAGGCGATACCAAAGTCATCGCCATGGTAGGCGATAAGGCTTACGACAAACTCGCAGACGCAGTGGCTGCCGCAACCGACGACGGTGCGGTAACGCTCTACGTCGACGTAAAGGAAAACATCACCGTAGCTTCCGGCACAGTCACGATCGACCTTGCGGGCAATACGCTTAACGGCTTTATCAAGAGCACGGGCGCGACCGTGAATGTGAAAAACGGCACGGTCTCCGGTTCTTGGATAGACGGCGCGGTCATGGCTAACGGCGAAGGCGCGTCAGTTACGCTGACCGATACGGTCATATGCAACCCGATAAGCATAAGCAACGACGGTGCGGTAACGCTCGTCCGCTCGACAACGAGAGGCAGGATAACCGTCGGCAGCGGCAGTGCTCCGGAAAACTATACTGCCGGCACGCTGACTATCACTGACAGCATTATAGAAAAAGAAATCTCCGTCGAGATGCTCGGTAAAGTCGTGATAAGCGACACCGTTGAGTACAAGACGAGCTTTGCTTCCGGCGTTAAGGTGACGGCAAAAGATCCCGCCGCACTCGAAGCGTTCAAGGGATATGGCGTTACGACGGTCGTTCATGTGGCGAACGAGGAACAGCTTCTTAAAGCTCTCGAACTCGGCGTAAGCGAGATCGAAGTACAGAGCATGGAACTCTCCGCTCCCGTCGAGATAACGAAGGACGTCAAGATATACGGCGGCAACAAGGGCGATCACGAGATCGTCGGCAGCTTCATCGTCAAAGGCGAGATCGAAGTGACTATCGAAGATGTCTCCTTCGCGGGCGACGGCACGGGCGCGGCATTGACCGTTACGGACGGTGCAAAACTCACTTACTCCGATAATCTGTCTAACGTTACCGTGGCTGTAAGCGGCTTCGAAGCGGGTATCTCTGTCGACGGTAATAGCAGCGCGACGGTGAATAACATCACGTTCGAAAACATCTCCGCGGCAGCCGAGGTAAAAGACGGTAAGTCCGACGCAGTGACCTTCAACGGTTGCACGATCCCCGAAGATACGGCGCAGTATGTTGCGGTCGTAACGGACGCGACGAATCTTGCTTCCGCGATCGCCGACAGCAAATTCGCAAAGGTAACTCTCGGCGCGGATGTGGAGCTGACGAGCGCGCTTGTGATAGAGAGAAGCGTAACGCTCGATCTTAACGGGTATGATATCACGGGCAACATCAACGTGACCGCAGCCGATGTGACGATCACCGCTCCCGAAACTTCGGATAGCGCGATCAACGGCATCGTGACCGTGACGAATGCGGATGACTTCACTCTCTCGAATGTGACGGTGAACTACACCGTGACCGGCGAAGAGGAAGCCGACAGCCTTAAGATAATGGGCGCGGTCGTGATAGACGGTTCCGAGAATGCGACGATAGATAACGTCACCGTTAACGTGACCGCAAATAACAGCGGACTTAACGTTGTGAGCGTGTGGGTGAAGAACGATTCGACCGCGACGATCAGCGATTCGACGATCGATCTCGAGTTCCGTGCGACCGAAGAAAATCGCACTCAGGGACAGGTGGTTCGCGCGGAGACCTCCGACCTCACGATAAAGGATTCCGTCATAACCACTACGGATTACGGCGTGATCTTCTACGGCGACATGAGCGCGACGGACGCGCAGGCGGATAACACCGCAGCGTTCGACAAACTCGTGATCGAGAACAGCACGGTTACCGTGACCGATACGGACGAGATCGTGGGCGCGTATGCGGTAAGCGGCAACGGCAGCAACCGCAACGGTACGATCATCGAGATAACGGGCAGCACGATAACGAGCGACGTTGCAACGGCGATCTATCATCCGCAGTACGGTAACATGACGATAACGGATTCCGTGATAACCGGTGCTTCGGGTATCGAAATGCGCAGCGGTAACCTCACCGTTACGAGCGGCACGATAACCGCGACGGGCGCCTTCGAGGTCGAGCCTAACGGCAACGGCAATACCGCTTCCGGCGTAGCTGTGGCAGTATCGCAGCACACGACGGAAATGAAGATAAACGTTCAGCTGAACGGCGGTACGTTCAACGCTACGGGCGAGAACGGCAAGGCGTTCTACGAAACGGATACCGTAACCGGCGTGGATCCTTCTGCCGATGTGACCGTAGACCTCAACGGCGGCACCTACGAGGCGGCAGTCGAGGCGAAGAACATCAAGAACTTCATCAACGACGGTCTGTATAAAGAGGAGCCCAAGGAAGACGCGTTCGCGGAAGGCTACGAGGGTGTGCTGTACAACGGTTACTACCAGGTAGTCGAAGCGACGACGGACGATCCCGCGGCGCTCCTTACCGCGAAGACCGAGGCTCAGGCGGACGTCCGCTCTTATCTCCTCAATGCTTGCGGCATGACGATCGCCGACGTCAAGGCTCTCGCAGCGGACGAAACGCTCGGTGCTGCGGCACAGGCGGTGATCGACGCTTATGCGGCTATGGACGGCGCAACGAGCGAGAGCAAACTTGCGATCGCCAGACTCTCCGTCATGGACGCGATAGACGCTCTCGATAAGGCTCTCGATACGGCTCTTGCCGATTACAAGGCGGATGCCATCGATGAGATCAACAGCTACGGCGCGGAAAAAGATGTAGCCGTCCCGACGGCGACGATCATGGCTATCAACAGCGCCAAGACCGAAGCCGAAGTGGATATGTACAAGGAATACGCGATCGGCGAGATCGACGATATCGTCGCATATCGTGAGGCGATAAGCAACATCAAGATACCCAATTACAGCGATACGCTTGACGACCTGTCCGCTAAGCTGGATACCCTCACGGGTAACCTTACGAGCGTGAGCAACACTCTCGGCGAGAAGATAGACGCGGTCAAGACGGATATCGCGACCGTAACGGCGGATATCGATAAGCTCGAAACGACGCTCGCGGGTCTCGCGGACAGCGACGACGTGAACGGTATCGCGGAAGATATCTCCGACATCATCGAGCAGCTCGCAGCCATCAAGTCTACGGTAGACGGTATCTCCGTGGCGGTGGACGAAGCGACGGCGGTCGAGGAAGTCAAGACCGAGGCGGCGGCTGAGATCGACGCATGGCTGGAAGATTACATCGACAGCATAGTCGAGTCCTCGGCTACGTCGGTGCGCGACATACTCACGGCGAAAGCGGCGATGGCGGATGACCTCCGCAGCAAGCTTGTCGACGCCTTCGGCGAGGACAATGCGGCTCTTATCGAGAAGTATTACGACGACGCGATGGCGGCGATAGAGAACGCGACCTCCGCTTCCGAAGCGACGAACGCCGTATCCACCTTCAAGGCGCAGGTAGCCTCCGTCGAGGCGGCGGCAGGCAACACGACGAGCCTTGCGGGCGTGTACGTGCTCCTGGCTATCATCCTCGTGGTGGCGATAGTCGCGGTGGTGCTCGCGGTAGTGCTCAAGCGTAAGGGCGGCGAACCCGCTCCCGCAGCGGCTCAGCCCGCACCCGAGGCGGCTCCCGCGCCCGCTCCCGCAGCCGAAACGGCTCCCGCTCCCGCGGCGACCGAAGAAGCTCCCGCGGCTCAGCCCGAGGACGAAAGCGCGGCGACCGCGACGGACGAGGACACCGAGCGCGTGGTCATCACCGCTTCGACCCGCACCTTCGAGGAAGCGTATGAGGCGCTCGACCCCGAGCTCCGCGACCTCTTCGATAAGGTCAAGGCGTATGCGCTCTCCAAGAACGGCACGACGGAAGTCAAGCTCTCCAACTGCATCTGCATCAAGTACGGCAGCAAGAAGGTAGTGAGACTGACCGTCCGCCGCAGCTATCCGCTCGCGATGTTCGTCATCGAGAACGAGATGGTCAAGGACTTCCGCCGCAACGCCACGGGCGCGCTCAAACTCAAGGTGCCCGCGACCGAGCTGGTCATCCGCGACGAGGAAGACCTCAAAGCGGCTTACAGCATGGTGGATCTTGCGGTCGACCAGATACTCAAGGACATCGAGGCAGCCAAGGAACGCCGCCGCGCAGCCCGCAGAGCCCGCCGCGCTCAGCGCGAAGCCGAAGCAGGCGAGGCAGGCGAGACGCCCGAGGCGCCCGAAGCCCCCGATGACGGCGGCAAGAAATAACGACCCGGCGCTACGGCGCCCGGCAAAAAAACGGTCCGAATGACCGAAAGGTTTACAAAATGACCGAAAGATTTTCAAAGGGGACCCCGAACCGGGGTCCCTTTTGGCGTTTCAATATGTCCCCGCGCGTTACGCGCGCCCCGCCCGCCCGTTTGATAAGTTCACGAGCGGGAGAGTGCCGAAACAGCCGCCGAATTATCGGGGCGATAATAGGGCGGGTGATAATAGGGAGAGTGATAATAGGGCATGAATAAGGACCGCGCTCCGCGCGGAAAAAATTCACGAGCGGCAGCGAGTCTAAAAAGCTTCCCCCTGCGGCAGGGGGAAGTGCCCCGTACGGGGCGATAGGGGTTGAGGCAGGATGAATATACGAGCTTTACAGTTATACACTGCCCGCCCATAAAACAGACTTCAACCCCTTCCGGCTCGCAGCCGCTGTCGCTTCGTGCTCGCCACCTTCCCCTGCCTCAGGGGACGGCTTTCA
>ERZ1643251.5221-NODE-5221-length-10733-cov-8.686364_pt1 | contig 10733 bp, 12 predicted proteins | sample MGYA00579261_ERZ1643251 | MGnify/ENA primary metagenome ERZ1643251 (study PRJEB29033, sample SAMEA4952267) | chicken gut metagenome | biome: Broiler Chicken; feature: Gastrointestinal Tract; material: Caecum | place: Ireland | collected 2018 | study: Broiler...
CCTTTGTTTGTTATCCACATTATAAATCGGTATCATTTTAACTAATGTTTAACAGGAAAAATAAAAATTACAGTTCGACAAAAAAATAAAAACTTATAAACATAAAGTCTATAAGCTCAACTAAATATTCATTATATTATTTTTCTTCAGTTACTTTTTTATATTCATTTAAAATAACTTCTTCAAATTTTTCTCTAGTTTCTTTATTTGTTGGAAATACTACGTTTTCTTCCTTACCAAACTTATTAAGTTTACCAGGCATTGAAACAAATAATCTTGTATTTCCTTCAATTATCTTAGCACCCTTAACTGCTAAACAATCATCAATAGTAAAATCGACAAATGCCTTTAATCTTGATCCTTCTTTTTCTCTTGGATAAACATCTACTTTTGTAATTTCCATAACTTCTCTCCTTACTGTATCACTACTATAATTTTAATTTATATTTATAAATTTTGCAACTAAAATATTACAAATATTTAATTTTTACTTCTCCAGTTATTACATCCCGATAATTGAAACTTTTTTCTTCACCATTTACTAACACTGTAAATAAATTAGGATACATTTTATAAATAATTCCCTCATATCTATTAACTCTATTACGTAATCCATATACAGCAATACTAACTTTTCTATTTATATTTTTACTTATTTCCTCTTTAACTATATTAATATTCATCTGGGATACCCCACATACATAAGCCCATTACAAATAATTCCCCCCATACCATCTTCTTTATATTTAGTTTTATCTAAAAGTTTCTTTAAATCTATCTCCTTATTTCTTTCTGTTAAAGAGATTGTACTTGCAATTATCGCCGGATCCAAAGCATGAATGTTTACCCTTTTAGGACTAGAAGCAAAATTGGCCCCAGCCTTAATTAATTCTTCATAATTACTTTGACATGCCCCCGCAATAATAACCAATTTCTCATGACTTTTCTCATAATTTCTTGCAGCCTTAACAGCCTTAACGAAATATGCGGAATTTTTATAATTTTTTAAATCATTAATGTCATCGCTCTTTTTTCGCAAATAAGCATCATGACCAGTTATAATCACAATATCAGGTTTATATTCTTTTAAAAGAATTGGTATTTGTTCATACACATTTTTTTCATTAATTTTTTTACCTATAGCAAAAATTCCATTTCTTTTATAAAATTTTAAACATCTACTTAAATACTCTTCATCACCATCAATATGTAAAACTTTCGCTGGCAAATAAAAATAATCTCCGCGAGTTAAAAGTTCATCTTTAATATCAATTTCATCTATTGCTTCATCCTCATGAACATCTGTTTCAAGTCTTAAATCATCATATTTTGCATCAGCATAAAGCCTAACCTCAACACCCTTTAAATAATAAGTGTTATCACTTATATTTATTACTTTAAAAACGGTATCATTACCATAACTATTTCTAGTTACATAATCTCCTTTTTTAATTTGCATGTATTATCACCACTTAAATATATGCAAAAAACTAGTCATTAATAACTAGTTTTATACATCCGATATATTTAATCTATAACACATATATTTATATCCAGTCATCGATTCTCGAAAACTAAATATTCTCTTTTTCCCTATATAAATGCCAATTACTTTATCATTTTTCTTATATTTAATTCTAGCCCTTGTAATATCTTTTATATCATATTCTTTATAACAAAATACTTTACGAACAATTATTACATTATTATCCACTATTACTTTATTATAACTAAGTACAAGCCCTATAATTAATACTAATACCATTAATATTCCTAAAATCATCAAAAATATAAATTTATCTTCTCTAATATAGAAATAATTTATAATGCTAACTCCAAAAATAACACTTGATAGTGAAAATAATAATCCTATATAACTTGATGATTCATGAATTACAAAATTATTACTATTCATATATCTCGTATCATTATCTAAACATCTTTTCGCAATTGCAAAAATTAAAGAACTGCACACAATAATTAATATTATTTCTATATTCATAAAAACATCACCATATATATCGGATAATTAATTATATTATTATTAACACTAATATTTTTGGTAGATAATTTAATACCCATTGGTATATTCCAATTTTCTATTGCAGATTTTAAACTCTTAGATTTAGTATTATCTGCTGACTTAACTTCTAGGGCTGTAATTTCATGATTATATATCACTATAAAATCTAATTCTAAACTTGATCGATAATTAAAATAATATAATTTCATGCCTTTCTTATTTAGTAAATCAGCAATAACATTTTCATAAATAGCCCCTTTATAAATACCTAAATTTCCATTCATTATATCTATTGCAGCATCATTTCCTAGCATGGAAACAAATAATCCAGTATCAGCCATATATATTTTAAAACAATCAAGATTTATGTACCCAATTAAAGGTTTTTCTAAAGATTTTAAATTATAACAACGATTTACGACTCTAGCATCAACCAACCAAGCTAAAGCATCACCATAATTTCTAGTTGTAGCATTTTTATTAGCAAGCTTATATTGAAATTTTTTATTTTCCTTAGCAAGTTGGATAGGTATCGAATTAAAACATTCCCTTATTTTATTTTTTTCGCCTTGAGCAGCATATTTTATTATGTCTGCTTTATAATCTTCAATTATATCATTTTGCAATTTAAAAACATTTTGAAAATTCTTACTTGTAATATATTCATTAACTACCTTAGGCATACCACCAACAATTATATATAATTTAAACAAATCTATAAATTGATTGTGAGTAGCACTAGGTACTGGCCTTCTTTCATCATAATATTTCTTTACAAATTGAATCCCTGTATCATTAATACCATTAGCCCAACAAAATTCTTCAAAATCAAGCGAATACATATCTAAGTATTCTACATATCCCACTGGATAAGAACTAGGTTCATCTTTATGTAAAACTCCAAGCAAAGAACCTGATGCAATAACATCATATTTATTATAAATAGTTAAAAATTTTAAAGCAGTAATAGCTTTTGGACAAGTTTGTATTTCATCAAATATAATAAGTGTTTTCTTAGGTTCAATTATTATATTATTAAATCGTAAAGATATTTGACTAATTATTTCTTCACCTGATAAGTTATCTTCAAAAATTTCTTTAAATTGAGGATTTTCTTCAAAATTTATATAAACATAATTATCATAATACTCCCGAGCAAATTCTTTTATAACATAAGTTTTACCAACCTGTCTTGCTCCTCGCACTATTAAAGTCATCTTATTAGGACTATTTTTCCATTCTATTAACTTATCCATTGCTTTTCTTCTTAGCATTTTTATCACCTATAACTAAAATATCACATTTTTGCCTTAAAATCAAGGAAAAATACATGATATATCATTTTTTTACAGGGAATATTACTTGTTTCCATCATTTTTTTACATGGAATATTACTTAATTTCATCATTTTTTTACAGGGAATATTCAAATATTTCTATTAATATATCCCCACTTATTTCTTCAGCCCTTACATTTTCATTTAAATTATGTTTATCTAATATTTCTTTTATATTATTCCAATTATACCCACTCAAATTATTCTTCAAAGTCTTTCTTTTTTGCTTAAAACAAGTTTTCAAAAAATTTTTATATTTATCAAAATCCAACTCTTCTTTATTACTTTTAGGTATTAATCTCAAAACTGTGCTTTCTACTTTTGGCACTGGTTTAAATGCATACTTAGAAACATCAGTTACTTTACTTATATCAAAGTAATAATTAAGTACAACTGTAATATAACCATATTCTTTAGAGTGTGATTTAGCTAAAAATCTATCTGCTACTTCCCTTTGCACCATTATAATTAACTTATCAAAACTAATATCACTATCCATAATATGTTCAATTATCGGCGTAGTTATGTAATATGGTAAATTACCAACAATATATAACTTATTATATTTAATATTCTTTATATCCTCTTTTATATTACTCTTTAAAAAATCTTGCCATATTACTTTAGTTTTATTGTTTTCTAATTTACTTAATATATTACTTAAATCTTTATCTACTTCATAACATATCAAATTAGCATTATACTTCTTTAATTTCTTAGTTAATGCTCCTTGTCCTGGACCAATTTCTATTATTAAATCATCATCACATGCAGAAACCTCAGTAACTATTTTACTGATTACATTTTGATCTATTAAAAAATTTTGTCCTAAACTTTTCTTTGCTTTCATAAAAAATTAGGATGGGTTTACTCCCATCCGCTCCTTAATACGTCATATGTAATACTACTTCTTCCGATATTATTATAAGCATATTGTTCTGTAGGCACTAAGAAATCTAATGAATTACCTCTTACTCCTCTATCCAAAACAATTGCTAAAACTCTACCATCAGAAATACGGTTACTATAAAAACTTACAATTGAACCACATGGTAAATTCTTGCTAGATGCAACAATATATACTTCACCATACTCAGCATCATTATAAGTATTTGTTCCATCAGTTATATCATAACTAGGCATACACGCTAGTGTTCCATTACATAATGGACAATCATGTGCATAACCTGTTAAATCCCCTGTATATGTATCTATTGCAGTAAATTTTAATTCTTCTTCTACTTCAATAACTTTAAGTGCCATAGTAGATAAATTTATTGTCTTATTGACATTTTCATTTTCAACTGTAGCATCCATTACATTTGTACTACTTTTAGCAATTATTAATACAAATACCATCAAGGATAATCTGACAAAATAATTTACTATTTTCATAAAATACATCCACCTCAATTGGATAATTCAATTATAGCATTATCCCTAATGTATGTCAAAAGTTATTAAGCATTTACCAGAAATAGGATATCCTTAGCTTTTTGAATCCTCAGATAAAGTAAATAGCATAAAATATAAATATCCTGATTGAAACAACACCAGTCTATCTATCATCTTTAGAAAACGCTAAAAGAAATATAAGGCTTGATTATATAGAACATATTGCAGAAATTTTAGAAGTAAGTGTTAAAGATTTATTTACTGAAAGAAAAATAATAGAGAACAAAAAAAGACCTAGAAGAAAAAAGATAAAATAAAAAAGCTCAATTCATCCGATACTTAAGGGAAAATTGAACTTTTTTACTTTACTAATTATTTTTTTCTTTTAAAAATCTTTTTAAAAAGAAAGTCATAAAATAAGGAAATGTATAAAATTTGCCATTAAATCCAATATTTTTATTACATAACTTTATTCCATATTTAATATTTTTATATTGTTTTTCATCTACCAATTTATTTAATGAATATGTTGCATTGTTCGATGCTTTAACCTCAACTGGTATTATACTTTGTTCATCTCTTAAAATAAAATCCATTTCAATTTTATTTTGTTCATCTCTATAAAAATATAGTTCAAATCCTGCCTTAGTTAACATTTCAGCAACTATATTTTCATATAAGGCACCTTTATATGTTCCAAAATTTTGGTTATTACGCAAATCATTTTGTGATTCTTCATCTAACGATCCAATTAATAATCCAGTATCACCAAAATATAATCTATAATTATCAGGATTATAATTTACTTTGAGTGGTAATTCAAGATGATTCAAAGAATAACTAACATTAACAATACCTGCTTTATCAAGCCAATCGACAACACCTATATATTCTCTGTTTCTGGCACCATCTTTAAGTTTAGTAATTTGAAATTTTTTATTATCATTACCAAGAAACACCTTAATTTTTTGATAAGCGACTAGTATTTTTGATTTATCCAAACCACCTGCATACTTTGTAATATCTTCTTCATAATCCAACAATAATGATTTTTGTTTATCTAACACACCACTAAAATTTTTATTATCAATAAACATACTTACCACTTCAGGCATACCACCAGTTATCATATAATCGTTAAAATTACTCATCATAACATTATACTGTGTATTAGTTAGTGGCTTTATTTCCTTCATACAAGTAAATAAATCTTCTATTTGTTCATCTTTATATCCTTTAGCCCAAAGGAATTCTTCAAAGTCTAAAGACCTCATTGTATAATCTTCTTTATAACCAACACTATTAGAATGTATTTCCTGATAATTAATTCCCATAAGTGAACCGGAACAAATAACATCAAATCTACCATCTATGCCAAAAAACTTAAGAGAAGTTGCAACATCAGGAAACTCTTGCATTTCATCAAAAAAAATTAGTGTATCATTAGGTATAAATTCAAAATTACCATTATGTAGACTTATATTTTTAATTATATTATCAACAGTATATCCATCATTAAAAATTGTTTTATATTCCGGCATAGACAAAAAATTAATTTCAATAAAAGATTTATAATTTTCTTTACCAAACTTTTCAATAGAAGTAGTTTTTCCTGTTTGCCTAGCACCTTTAATAATTAATGGTTTTCTTGTTTTTGAGTTTCTCCAATCAAGCAAAAATTTATCTATTTTTCTTTTTAATTCAGTCATCTTATCACTCTCCAAGCAAATTATATCACATTTTTAGAAAGAAAATCAATATTAAAAATCACATTTTTAGAAAGATTTTTGATATAAAAAATCACATTTTTAGAAAAACATTCTATCTTTTAATGCCTAAATCAATTATAATTCGTTTATTTGTGAGTTTTTCATTCGGTTATTTGTAGACTTTTCATTCGGTTATTTGTAGATTGCTGAGTGCTTAAAATAAGTTAAAATCTTTGACAGTTGAGTTTAAAAAAAGTCTTGTTTTATCCCAAAAATATTGGAAAAACAAGACTTTAAAAATTGCGTACACAATTAATTTTAGTATATAGTTTTAATACATTGTCAGTAGTAATCCTACTTACATCATCTAATGTTAAATCATATATCTCACTAATAAACTTAGCAATATCTAAAATATGACTAGAATTATTTTGTTTACCTCTAAATGGTACTGGTGTTAAATATGGTGAGTCCGTTTCTAATACAATATTTTCTATTGGAATTTCTTTTAACACATCTTTCAAATTACAATTCTTAAATGTAACTACACCATTAATACCAAGTAAATAACCCATTTTAATATATATTTTTGCAGTTTCTAAACTTCCAGAAAATGAATGTATTACTCCTCTTACTTTGTATTTCTTTAATGTATTTATTGTATCTTCGGTTGCTTCTCTTGAGTGAATTATCACTGGCACACCATATTTTTCAGCTAACTTTAGTTGTAATTCCAATAGTTTTATTTGTTCCTCTTTATTTTCTTTAGAATAATGATAATCTAAGCCAATTTCTCCAATAGCAACTATTTTAGGATTATTTAAATTATCTTCAATAAATTTAATATCATCTAAAGTATAGTTTTCAACATACTCTGGATGTATTCCTAAAGCCCCATAAACACTAGGATACTTTTCTACTGATTCTAATACTTCAATATTACTTTTAGCATCACAACCATTGTTTATATAATACACTACATTATTTTCTTTAGATAATTTTATGATACTATCAATATCTTCGTAATATTCTTTATATAAATGGCAATGCGTATCAATAAGCATTATTTTACCTCAATTCTATCAAATAGATGAATCGGAGCATTTAAAGTTATTGGACTTTCTAAATTACCAAACTCTTTTGTACTATATTCTCGTTTTTTAGTATTTAATTGATCAAATATTTTATTGCTTGTATCAGGTAAATATGGACTTAAAAATATTGCACAAACTCTAATAGATTCAAGTAAATTATATAATACCGTTTCTAATCTATCTTTCTTAGATTCATCTTTTGCTAAAACCCAAGGAGTTGTATCATCGATATATTTATTACACTTTCTTAACACTTCAATTATTTCTTCGATGGCTTCTCCGACATGTAAATCATCCATTTTTTCTGTTACTTTATTATCTAAATTATTTACTGCAGCAATTAAAGCATTATCTATATCTTCTGTAACATTCTTATTAGTAATAGTTCCAGCAAAATACTTATGAGCCATACTTACTGTTCTATTTACTAAATTACCTAATACGTTTACTAAATCAGCATTGATTCGCTCAATTAATAAATCTCTTGAAAATACACCATCTGAAGAATAAGGTATTTCATGTAAGAAATAATATCTTACAGCATCTACTCCAAATTCATTTACTAAATCATCAGCATAAACTACATTACCTTTAGACTTACTCATCTTACCATCAGCCATAATTAACCAAGGATGACCAAACACTTGCTTTGGAAGTGGTAAATCAAGACTCATTAAGAAACATGGCCAATAAATGGTATGAAAACGAATTATATCTTTACCAATCAAATGTAAATCTGCTGGCCATAACTTTTTAAATTCATCTGATTGTTTATCTACTTCATAACCAATATTAGTTATATAATTTGTTAAAGCATCAAGCCAAACATAAACAACATGTTTTGGATCAATTGTAACTGGAATTCCCCAGTCAAATGAAGAACGAGATACACACAAATCTTGTAATCCTGGTTTAATGAAATTATTGATCATTTCATTCTTTCTTGCTTCTGGTTTAATAAATTCCGGATGTTCTTCAATATACCTCTCTAAACGATCTTGATACTTAGATAATTTAAAGAAATATGCTTCTTCGCTTTTTTCTTGAACTTCTCTTCCACAATCTGGACATTTACCATCAACTAGTTGTGATTCTGTCCAAAAAGATTCACAAGGAGTACAATAAAGACCTTTATACTCACCCTTATAAATATCTCCTTTTTCATACATCTTATTAAATATATCTTGAACTCTTCTTTCGTGTTCTTTATCTGTAGTTCTTACAAATTTATCATAACTAGTATTCATAATATCCCAAATGCGTTTAATTTCATTTGCTACATCATCGACAAATTCTTGCGGAGTTACACCAGCATCTTTTGCTTTTTGTTCTATCTTTTCTCCATGTTCATCTGTACCTGTTTGAAAATATACATCATACCCTTTTAATCTTTTAAATCTTGCAATTGCATCCGCTAAAACAATTTCATAAGTATTTCCTATATGAGGTTTACCTGAAGTATAAGCAATTGCAGTTGATATATAATATTTTTCCATTATTCATCATTCCTTTCTTTATTTGTACTACCTAATCCACCTTTTCGTTCATTAGTAATAACATCATCATCACAAATTAAAAACTTCGTAAAAATCCCTTGAGCATATCCTTCCCCTTTTTTAACTACAAAATCTCTATCACCTTCATTTTGTAAAGAAACAAACATATGCCCTTCATTATCAATATTATTATAATAATCGCTTTCTATAATTCCCACTTGATTAGTCATTCGAATATTATATTTAAATCCCATACTGCTTCTAACTAAAATCATTAACATTTCATCATTACCAAAAGTTGCTTTATAACCCGTTGGAATTTTCTTTATTTCTCCTGGTTTAATTGTAAAACCTTCAATTGCAAAAAAATCATATCCAGCACTATGGCTGGTCATTCGTTTTGGTAAATCATATTCTTCATACAAAGTCTTATCATAATATTTACTAAATTCATCAATACTAACTTTTTCAAATTTACGCATTAAATCACCCCAAAATAAAAATCATAAACTAAGGACGAGTGCTTACCCGCGGTACCACCTTAATTCATGATTTACATGCTCTCCATTTGATAACGGTAAAGACCGAGTTTAAACTCCAGAAACCATACTCAATACCATCTCTTATTCTCTTCCACCAACCGAGAACTCTCTTTAAAGAAATAAATATTTACCCTTTCTTTCATCGCCAAACTAGCCTAAGTTTACCATAATTTATTTTTTTTATCAATATATATTTATTTTTTCTGACAAAATCTTTGCCATCAATCTAGCTAAATTACTATAATCTTTATCATCATTTGCTACAATAACCACTAATCCTAAAGAATCAATCGAAGCAATAATTGGTACTATTGTAAACTTGCCATTTATACTTATATTATCAAATTCCATAGATCTATTTTCATTTTCTAACATTTCTTCCCGATTATCAATTAAATATATTAAATCCCTATTTATTTTTTTATCAATTAAATCTTTATTATTTGTAGCAACTATTACCTTTTCCCTATCTGTAATAATAACATCGACTTTAAAAATAGCATTAATTATTTCTCCTAATTTTGCTCCTAGATCTTCAAATCTTTCCATTTGCGAATGTTTCTTTAAAATAATACTATCCTCATCAGTAAAAATCTCTAAACTTTCACCATCTCTAATACCTAGATTTCTTCTTATTTCCTTAGGAATAACTATTCTTCCCAATTCATCTATTTTTCTTGTAATTCCTGTTGACTTCAAAAATTTCACTCCACTTCTAATACTTATTGTGGATAACTTAATAATATTTATACTTTATAAAATCTTTTCCAGTAATGTTACTAAGTAAAATATAAAATGTTTGTCTAAGTTGTTAACATATAAAGTAATAACAATTCTTTTATTAACATATTTTATATTAAAATATTTAGTTAAAGACATTGCTTCAATTAATAATTTATCCCCTTTTATGCTATTTGATACTTCTTCTGGTAAGGTAACTTCCACGTATCTATCTGTTTGTACTACATTAGTAATGTTATACTTTTCGGCGATTTTTTCAAACCATTCTTCATACATATATACTAGCATATCATCTGATACTTTACCAAATCTATCTTCTAATTCATCTTTTATTTCGAGTAATTTATCATATGAATCGATTTCATTAATTTTTTGATGAATTTCAATTTTAATATCT
>ERZ1643251.5224-NODE-5224-length-10727-cov-10.607290_pt1 | contig 10727 bp, 11 predicted proteins | sample MGYA00579261_ERZ1643251 | MGnify/ENA primary metagenome ERZ1643251 (study PRJEB29033, sample SAMEA4952267) | chicken gut metagenome | biome: Broiler Chicken; feature: Gastrointestinal Tract; material: Caecum | place: Ireland | collected 2018 | study: Broiler...
ATAACAAAAAATGAACAAGGCAACACGCAGAACGGTTATCGCCGGCAACTGGAAGATGAACATGACCCCCTCCGCTACGACCGCTTTCATCAAGGAGCTTGCCCCGATGGCAGCCGGCAAGGATGAGTGCGACATCGTACTCTGCGTTCCGTTTGTCGACATCGCTCCCGCAGTCGAAGCCGCCAAGGGCACGAACATCAAGATCGGCGCGCAGAACGTACACTTCGCAAAGAGCGGCGCGTACACCGGCGAGATCTCGGTCGATATGCTGAACGAGTGCGGCGCGGAGTACGTTGTAATCGGACACAGCGAGCGCCGTCAGTATTTCGGCGAGACCGACGTCACCGTCAATCAGCGCGTCAAAGCCGCTCTCGAGGGCGGACTCAAGGTCATCCTCTGCGTCGGCGAGCTGCTGGCTGAGCGCGAGCAGGGCATCACCGAGGAGATCGTATCGCTCCAGACCAAGATCGCGCTGCTCGACGTGACCGCGGAGCAGCTGAAGAACGTCATCATCGCGTACGAGCCGGTATGGGCTATCGGCACCGGCAAGACCGCTACCCCCGAGCAGGCTGACGAGGTCTGCGGAATCATCCGCGGCGTGATCGCGCGTCTCTACGGCGACGCGGCTGCTGAGGCTATGACTATCCAGTACGGCGGCTCGATGAACGCGAAGAACGCTGCCGAGCTGCTCGCAAAGAAGAATGTCGACGGCGGACTCATCGGCGGAGCGTCGCTCAAGACGGCTGATTTCACCGTAATCATCGACGCGGCTCAGTAATCCGAAGCTGCGATTATACGTGCGCAATATCCATAATATCAAAAGAAACGAAGCGGCGACGCTTCGTTTCTTCATTTCATTCACAGCTATTTACTCGCTTCGTTTGAGCATCTGTATATTCTGCGCACATCAGAGGGTCTGGCGCCGGTATATTCCTGATACACCTTTGAAAAATGACTGCTGTCGCAGAATGACAAGCGGTACGCGATGTCAGTGATGCTGAGGTCGGTTTCCACGAGCAGCCGAGTCGCGCTGCGTACCTTGACAAGGATGATATAACTATGTAGCGAATAGCCGGTATGTGCGCGGATGACACGATTCAAGTAGCTCTCATGATACGAAAACGCGTCCGCGACCGCGCGGCAAGTAAGGTTGTCCTCACAGTGCCGGTCGATATAGTCGACGACCTGATATGCGATATCATTCATTTGTACGCGCCTCCTCATGCTCGCCTGACGGGATTGGCGTTGGGTTTGGTGATAGTATATCACAAACCGAGGGCAATGTCAACTGCTTATCGGCGATTTTATGAATATATTATGTGACTGCATGAAGATCAATCGCTGATCACCCCGTCGGTCATGTGATACAGCCGGTCAGCGCAGGAAATCACCCGCTCGTCATGCGTCGCGAGAATGACCGTCTTTCCCCGCTCTTTCAGCTCAGTGAATAACTCCAGTAAACGCGAGATGTTGTCGCGGTCGAGCTGGCTCGTCGGCTCGTCCGCGATGAAGATGTCCGGGTCGAGCACGAGCGCGCGCTCGATTGCCGCGCGCTGACGCTGTCCGCCCGACAGCTCGTGCGGGAATTTGTCGATAAAATCGCGGATTTGCAGCCGATCCGGCTTTTGGTGTAAAATGCTTTCCGATTCGTCGGCGCGACCGTCGATGAGCCGCGGCAGGCGTATGTTTTCACGCGCCGTCAGTATCGGTATCAGCCCGAGCTCCTGCGGCAGATATCCGACCGCGCGTCTGCGCAGCTCTCCCCTCTCGCGCTCGCTCATACCGCCGACTTCGCGGTCGCCGTAGTGTACCGAGCCCGAGTCATAGGTCGTCTGCAATGCGAGTATATTCAGAAGTGTCGTCTTGCCCGAGCCGGACGCTCCGGCTATGACTGTGATACAGCCCGAATCGAAATTAGCGGTGCAGCCGTCAAGCACCTGCACGACATTTCTTTTGCCGACAGTGAAGCTCTTGCATATATTTTCACAGCGAATGTTCATCATCGTTTTTTCCGACTCCTCTCTGCTCTCGTGATTGCCACCGCGACCGACATCGTTATCAGCACAGATATAATCATCACGCCGATAAACCCGTATACCCATGTGAGCTTTGGCGTATCGCCGCCCAACAGCGCCAGGACGCAGTAAGCCGCCATTCCGAGCGCCGCCCCCAATATGCTGCAAGGCAACGCAAACCGCGCGCCTCCGAACAGCTTCATTCGATATATCCGCTTCGGGTCGACGCCGAGACTGTACAATACCCGAAATTCGGCACGACGCAGGACATAATATTCGCGCATGACGGCAATTATTGCCGACAGTCCGGTCACACCCAGCGCGATTCCGATCGTGAACAGCACACCGTCGGGAAGCTGCCCGCGTATCGAGCTGAACTCGAAGCTCAGATACGGCGACGACAGCTCGTGACCGGTTCCTGCAATCAAGTATGACATCTCGGTCAGGATTTCGCGCAGCTTCACGGGTTCGATTTTATACTGTATAGACGGATACTTTTTCTCGTCAGCGGTCGTAAAGGTGATTTTTTCATATATATCCGTGCCGTCGTTACGGTTTTCCTCGACGATTCCGTCAAGAGCCGAAAATTGGTCGGCGAGTGTCTCGGTGACCGGACGGTGCATTGTGTCGGTCATGACTCCTATATGCCACGGAAAATCGTTCTTTCTGTAGGTAAAGTTCGCGGCGCAGAAAACAAACGGCAATATCAGACACAGGGTCATAAAGATACGCAGACGTGTCATGACACGGTTCAGCCGTACCGACGACAGACGCACATAGAGCGACAGCTTCTCGCCACAAAACAGCATTCGGTCGCGGCAGGCTCTGCCGTTGATTCCGCGCAGCCGCTTCAGATTCGAAAGCGAGCCGCCGCCAAGCCACAGCAGGGATGAAAGCAGCGTCGTCACAAGGAACGCGAGATACACCGCCGGCAGTATCACAACAACGGAGGTGAAATCAGCCGTGTAGAACGTAAGGTCGCAGCCGCCAATTTGAATCGGCAATTCATCAAGCCACAGATATTCCGACATATCCGAATTGACGCGAGAAATCAGCCACGAAAACGCGACTATCGCCGCCGCGAGTCCGACTATCGCCGCGAAAAAGAAAACGACGTGATACTGCACAAGCTGTATTATCACAAATCTGCCGTCGGTGACGCCGCTGTACCAGAGCATATCATATTCGCGCTCGTTTTGGTTCAGCCTGCCCGATTGCAGCAGCAGTCCGCAGACTACAAGCAGTGCGAGTCCGACCGCGCCGACCCATATAAGCATATTTCAGTCGGCATTCGAAGCATTGATTGCGACTATTGTGAAGAAAAGCAAGCAGCCCGAAAATATCGCTCCCGCGAGCAGAATCGCGAACGGCAGGAACGCTCCGGCGCGCCGTTTCAGCTCGAGCAGCGCGAAAAAGACAAGTCCCCTCATGTGGTTGCTCCTTTCGGTGATGACTCGATTTTGTACAATTATATCATACTACATTATAGTTGTCAAGTATATCTTGGTCGATTCGGCGCCAACGAGTCCGGAACGCACTTGGTCGCGCGATACTGAAGCGGAGTCAACCCCAGCGAACGCTTGAAGCACTTTATGAAATAGCTCGTGTCATTGATACCCACTTCATAGGATATATCTGTAATCGACATATCGCGTCGATTTATAAGCAGCTTCTCGGCATACGCGAGCCGATAACGCAGAATCAGCCGGTTTGGCGTCGTACCGAGTTCGGCTTTGAGCCGGTGGCAGAGGTGGCTGTGGCTGATATGGAGCTGTTCGGCTATGTAATACGGCGAGATATCGTTGTTGAAATTATCTTCAATGACACGGTACACCGCCCCCAGAAACTCGGATACATTGTCACTGTAATCACTGTTTAGCAGGCAGTAGGCGAGATAGTGAATCTTAATTATATTGGATCTCGCCATGAGCTCCATATCCGGACGGTTGTCATATGATATAAGCTGCTTGATCTCACCGCGCAGCTCGCCCAGCAGCTCGGAATCGCCTCTGAAAATACAGCGTCTGAGCGGCGTTTCGCGGCTGAACGCGAGCAGATATTTGATGTTGCGTAGCGACAGCTCCCAGGAATAGATAATCTCGGGAATATACCCGAAAACATACGCGCTGAAATATTCCTCGGCAGGTGGAGTGGAATGTGTTATTCCGGGCGGGATTATGATTACATCGCCCGGCATAAGCGTAATTTTTTCTCGATTGATATAATGGACGCGGCTGCCCTCCATCTGATAAATCACCTCAAATGAGTCATGCCAATGCTCATTGCATTTACCGAATCCGAAGTCTCCGGTCTGGAGTGTACCGTCAAAATCGCCGTCATATTTGTGACCGAAATTGGGATAATTCTTTTTGCTCTTCATTATTACCGCCTCCGCAATTACAGATTTGTCATATTTTTATATGGTACTGTGCAAATATATTATAGCATAAATCGGGATTAAATGCTATAATAAATTCGTAATACAAGCAGATTGAATGATTTATGCCAAGCGACATAAATCACAAAATATCATGAGAGAAAGGACGCTTTTGAAACACAAAAGCAACGGTTATAAAGATGAAACGTTATCAAGCCGCAATGGCATTACTTTTGACCGCGCTGATGACCGCGGCTTCGTGCCAGAGTACAGCCGAGTCCGTAACCACAACCGCAGATATGCAATCCTCGACGCCGACCACAGAGGAAGCCGACGTTTTCGCTGGTCTGCCGGATACGACGTTTGACGGCAGGGAGTTTAACTTCCTCGTCCGCGAGACCGAGCTCGACGATTATTTTGTCGAGGAGGCGACCGGAGACATTCTCGACGACGCGATATATCGGCGCAACACCGAGGTCGAACAGAAATACGACGTCGTAATAAACCACATATCAATCGACGGCTCGTGGGCGTCGCGCGACACCTACCTCGGCGCGATACGCAATTCGGTCATGTCTGGCAGCGGCGAATACGACCTGATCGACGGCTACGCGGCGGTGATCGGCGGAGGATTTGCCGACAAAATTTTCATGAATCTCTGGGAGGTACCAAATCTGCGGCTCGACGAGGACTGGTGGTCGGAGATCATCGCAAACGAGCTGACCGTAAACGGCAAGCTCTACGCCATGACCGGCGACCTTGCGATAAATATGTGGAGCAATCTGCACGCGCTTTATTTTAATAAAACTTTAATCGAAAACTATGGCAGGCAGTCGCCGTATGACCGTGTCAAGGATGGCAGTTGGACGATTGACTCGTTTCTTTCGGATATAAAGGACGTTTCGAGCGACCTTGACAACGACGGTGTCATAACTGAAAACGACCAAATTGGCTGGCTGGTCTACGACAGTCTGACGTTTGACAACCTGCACAACGCGTTCGACATACCGCTGTCGAGCAAGGACTCGAGCGGTATACCGACGCTCGAGCTTGAAAACGAGCGGCTTGTCAATGCGGTCGAGCTGATATTGAAGCTGCCGTTTGAAAATCCGGACGTACTATATATGGACCAATCAAACCCAGACATCATACCCGATTCGCGAAACCTGTTCACGTCAGGCAGAGCTATGTATTTTTCCGATACGCTCGAGGCCTGCACGCTGATGCGCGAATCGGACACCGAATTCGGCATTCTGCCGCTGCCGAAATACGACGAGTCGCAGACCGGCTACTACACCACATCGCGCGACGGTCGCTCGATGTTTGTAATCCCGGTCGACATCAAGGACGCGAATTTCACCGGACTCATCACCGAAGCGCTCGCGGTCGCGAGCAACAAATATGTTGTTCCCGCGTACTACGACGTGACTCTCAAGACCAAGACCGCGCGCGACGACGAATCGAGCGAGATGTTAGACATTATTCGAGACGGCTTCCGACTGGAATTTGTCGCCGAATACGCGATACAGACCAACAACAGTGGCTATGTAATCCGCAACTGTATAACCGGTAGCAGCACGACGCCGTACAGCTCAACAGTCGCCTCCAACCTTAACTCCTACAACGAAGCTCTCGCGAAATTCCTCGAAGCGTATAACTGACACATATTTGATTTTTATGGTTAATTGAATAAAACTAAGCTCGCCCCTTCATGCAGATTCAGTCATGAGGGGGTATTTATATAATCAAAATACGCACTAAATATCAACAAATCAGCTTTTCTCCACTCCGAAATCACCTCTCCGGTATTCGCTCGGCGCAATCCCGTACCTTTCGCGAAAATGCCGGTATAACTCGGACGGCGAGGAGAAGCCCGCGAGTATGCCCGCTTCGGTCACACTGACTCCCGACAATAATAGCTGCGCCGCTATGTCGACGCGCAGCCAGTTCAGATAGCGTATCGGCGTCACACCGTATTCGGCTTTGAATCGCTTTTGAAACCAGCTCGGGCTCATCGCGCATTCGGCGGCGAGCATATCGAGCGTCAGATTCTCGGTAAAATCGAACGCCATGCGGTCGAGCGCCGGCGCGAGCTCACTGTCTCGTTCAGCTATCGTCTCAGCTTCGGCAAGCGGCAGATTGAGTAAAAACAGCGCGTACCAGTGCGCGGCACGCCGCTCGCAGTACTCGCCCCCCTGCCGCACGGCGTCGACCATGTGCAGCAGAAGCTCGCGCGCGAGCTTGTTCTCGCGGCGGTAGAAAACCGGCGGGCAGTCGCTCCCTATGCCAAATTCGATAGGCTTAATCCCCGACTCCTCGAATAGCCGGTATTCGTCGAAATAGATGAACTCGCAGCGGCAGGCGCCGACATCGGCTCGATCAGCCGGATTCACATTCCCTACCGACCGCGAGTAGTGTGGAACTCCCGCCTTTACCACGACCGCGTCGCCGGGCGACAGCGCGTAGGCTCTGCCGCCGATGAACCACAGCCCCCGTCCCTCGCGGCAGACTCCGACCTCGCATATCTCGTGATAATGCAGCGCGTTCGGCGCGCCGGTCGGCAGATACGTGTCATATCTGTCAGTATATACCAGCCTTGAGCCAAGGTCTATCGGCGTGAGGAACACGCGATAAGATGATTTTTGCACGATTTACACCTCTATTATGATTGTTATCTTTCAGATTCCATGCTATAATTATATCACAGTATCGACAAAAATACAAGGAGATGACTCAAATGACTATAAATTCCGCGAAACTCATTCTCACCCTGTCGCCTGACTATACCCACCTCGCAAGCCTTCGCGACGGCAGCCGCGAGCTGCTCGTCGCCACGCAGCCGCAGCTGTTCAACCTGCGCGCCCGCAGACCTGACGGCGAGCCGGTGTACTTTAGTTCCGACGAAGCCATGGTCACTGCTGACAACAGCATTATCACATATGCTTTTGAAAATCTCCGCGTAAAGCTGACGCTCGACGGCGGCAACTCGATTTGCTGGCGCATCGCGGTCGAGAATCGCTCCGACCTCGCGGTCGAGTATATCGACCTGCCGAACGTCCGCTTTGCCGGCAGACTCAAGCAGAACGGCGGCGATTGCGCGATTGTCAGCTCATACAACGAGGGGCTGTATGTCGACGACAGCGCGAAGAAAGGGTCGATGACCGCCCCCGAGTTTCCGTCGCAGGGCGGATATATGATGTACCCGTATATGCTGTCGACGCCGATAATGATGTGGCTGTACGGTGAGAGCGGTATTCTGTTGAGCGTCGAGGACAAAGCCGCGTCGCCCTGCGGACTCGATTTCTGCTGCGGGGACGATTCGACCGAATTCCGGATACGTCTGTTCCTCGGCGGCGAGCCGGGCGGCGATATCGCGAATGATGTCGCTGTAAAGTGGACGCGCTTCGACGGCGACTGGACCGACGGCGCGGCGATCTGGCGCGACCGGCTCTACCGGCTGACCGATAACGGCAATGAGACTACCGCACAATTCAGCGCGAAGTACCTGTCCGATATCGCCCTGCCCGACTGGTACAAAAACGATATGCCGCTCGTGTTGACCTATCCGGTGCGCGGCATACACGACATGGACAAAATGAATCCGAACAAGCTGTTCCCCTACATAAACGCGCTGCCCTATGTCGACGAGTTCGCGCGCCGCACCGGAGCGAAAATCATGGTGCTGCTCATGCACTGGGAGGGCACCGCGCCGTGGGCTCCGCCCTATGTCTGGCCGCCGTACGGCGGCGAGGAGGGCTTCCGCGAATTCATGTGCGAGCTGCACCGCCGCGGACAGCTGCTCGGCGTCTATTGCAGCGGACTCGGCTTCACTGAGCAGAGCAATCTCATCGCCGAATACAACCTGTCCGACAGGATATCGAGCGAGCGGCTCGACCGCGGCTTCTGTCTTGCCCCGGGCGGAAAGCTAATTCACAGCAGAATCTGCACCGGACAGCGTTCGGGCTACGACGTCTGCCCGGCGAGCGAGGTCGGCAAAAAGCTGCTCGACGACGCGCTCAAGCCCCTGCTTGCGAGCGGCGTCGACTACGTGCAGGCGCTCGACCAGAATCACGGCGGCGGTATGTACTTCTGTTACGCGCCCGACCACGGACACCCGCCCGTCCCGGGTTCGTGGATGACAAAGGCGTCGCGCGAGCTGCTCGACGGCTGGAAGAAATCCTGTCCGGACACATTGCTCGGCTGCGAGTCGGCTGCTGCCGAGCCGTATATCGCCGACCTGCGGCTGTCCGACTGCCGCTACGAGCTCTGCTATTTCCTCGGCAGCCCGATTCCGCTGTATTCGTTCCTCTATCACCGCTGGCTGCACAACTTCATGGGCAATCAGGTCTGCTGTCCGGTCGGATACACGACCGAGGGGCTGTGTATGCGAATCGCATACTCATTCGCCGCGGGCGACATGATTACGCTTGTACTCAATGACGACGGCGAAATAATGTTCCACTGGGGAATGCGCGACTTCTCGCGCGTGCCCGACCGCGACACTGTCATCGATTTCTGCGCCGAGCTGACCCGCTGGCACAAGCTATATCCCGCGCTGTTCTACAACGCCGAGATGGTGAAGCCCGCAAAATACGACTGCGACGAGGTCGAAATCGGAATGCTTGATGGTTCGACAAGATATGAGCGCGCGCTGTTCTCGACCGCGTGGAAGCTCGACCCGGTCGCATCCGACGGCAGGTGCAGGACGGTTCAGCTGTTCGTCAACCACACGAGCGAGCCGCGGCTTTGCAAAGTCGAGCTTGACAATTCCGCCTCACACCGCGGGATTTTCCTGCGAGGCGCGGACGGCAGTCTCACGAAAATCGACCCTCGGGTCGGATTTACTGTCAACTCGTATAGCTGTGCCGCGATTGAATATTGATGGTGATGACATAGTTGGTTCAAAGCAATACTATATCAGTCTTTCTCTGATATGACCCGTATTAATAAGCTATTGATTTATTAAATCTAAATCTTGCATAATTCAGAACAATGTGCTATAATAATCTCAGATGATAGTAGGGGGTAATTATATGCCATCGTACAAATATGTGATAGAGCTCAGCGATCAGGATAAGACCAGACTCATGGAAATCGTGAAAAAGGGCAACAGCCCTGCGCGGACAATCCTGCGTGCGAACATCCTGCTTGCCTCAGACAAGCAAAGTGACAAGTATATGACTGTGTCGGAGATAGCGAATGCATACCGTACCACACCGACAACAGTACAGACTGTGAGGACTTCTTATTGTAAAAATGGGCTTGAAGCTACAATTAACAGGAAGAAGCGTGAAACACCTCCTATTCCTGCAAAGGTTACCGGTGAGGTGGAAGCACACATCATCGCACTTGCCTGCGGACAGCCGCCGGAGGGGTATTCAAAGTGGACACTACGGCTGCTTGCGGACAAAGCAGTTGAGCTTGGGTATATAGATTCCATATCGCACGTCACAGTTTCAACCATTCTTAAAAAAACGAATTTAAGCCTAACCTGAAGAAATGCTGGTGCATTCCGCCGGAACACAGTGCCGCTTTTGTGGCCGCGATGGAGGATGTGCTTGAGGTATACAGTCGCCCATATGACAAAGACTATCCCGTTATTTGCATGGATGAAAAGCCGGTTCAGTTTTTTGCCGACTTCCGCAAAGGATTCCGCTCCAAAAAGGATGGCGTTCAATATGAGGATTACCAGTATATCCGCAACGGCACAGCAAGTATTTTCCTTTTTACAGAGCCTTTGGCCGGATGGAGATATGCCGACGCCCAGGAAAGAAGGACAGCTCAGGATTGGGCAAAGCAAATAGAGTGGCTGCTGACTAAGCAATATCCTATGGCCAAGAAGATTGTTCTTGTAATGGATAACCTCAACACTCATAGCATTGCATCCCTGTATGCCACTTTCCCACCACAGTATGCCAGAGATCTTGTCGAACGATTGGAGATTCATTATACACCAAAACACGGGAGTTGGCTTGATATTGCGGAGATTGAGTTATCCGCTCTTGGTCGCCAGTGCATTGCAAACAACAGAATTCCTGATCTTCCTTCGCTTCGGAGTCTCCTCGAACCGTGGGCTGTTGCAAGAAACATTGCTCAGAAAGGCGTAGACTGGCATTTCACCACCGATGATGCAAGAACCAAGCTGAAGCATCTATACCCCATTATTAAGATTTAGGATTTACAGAGTACTATTGTATATATTACAATAACCTTTTATCACCCGCCGGACGACGTTGTCGTCCGGCGTTTTGTCCTGCCTGTGCATAAATCGTTTAAATCGACACGGCAACAGCATTTACTTTTTCGGAAAAATAATATCAAGCAAAACTTGAGGA
>ERZ1643251.5225-NODE-5225-length-10726-cov-7.439322_pt1 | contig 10726 bp, 10 predicted proteins | sample MGYA00579261_ERZ1643251 | MGnify/ENA primary metagenome ERZ1643251 (study PRJEB29033, sample SAMEA4952267) | chicken gut metagenome | biome: Broiler Chicken; feature: Gastrointestinal Tract; material: Caecum | place: Ireland | collected 2018 | study: Broiler...
TATATTGTATTCTTATATTTATTTTGTTATCTGTTTAAATTTATAACTTTTAATGACTAGTTAACTTTTAGATAACTTTGTTTGTTTTTTCATTTTTTTGCTTCTAAATGCATAATATTATATATTTATTGTTTCTTGCTTGAATATGTTGTTTTTTCCATTCTTTTATTTTGTATTGAGATGAATAACTGGTCATCTTTTTATTATTCGATGCAAATTACAGAGGTTGTAAAAAATATGATTTTATATAAAAATACTCCCCTACTTTAAATTTTTAAAATTGATAGGGGAGTTATACATTTAATCTTCGTTTACGATAATAGAGCCACGAGATTCGATTTCAGCAATTTTTTCAATTACTTCTTCAGCATTTTGTGTATTAAGTTCTGTATATCCAAGTTCTTTTAGTGCTTGATCTTTAATAGAAAATAATTGTTGAGTACGACCTAATTTTTCTTCTTTTTTTTGTTCAATTTCTAGGGCAAAGCGACGGTGAGATTCGGCTAATTTGCTACGAGACGCTCCCCCATTATTATATAAAGTTAAAGCTGAAAATAAGATACTTTCAAAGATAAATTGTTTGTCTTCATTAAATTTAAAATCATCTGGATCTGTAAAACCAGTAATCTTTGACATGTAACCAAAAATATATTTAATTTCAGGTACATTTGTCATAGATTGAAGCATGTGATATAGATATAAGAATGCATAATAGTTTTCTTCTTTTTTTCTTTCGTCACTTAGTTTTTCTTTCATTAGATTTACAATGTCAGAAAGTAACATTTGTGATTCTCTATTTAGATTTTTAATATCTAGATAATTTTCTTCACCCATACTAGCTTTTAATCCTTGATTTAAACGATTTTCGACACTCATTAGATAGTCAGTTGAGACTTCAATATCATCTAGTTCTTTGCTGTCTTGAATATCAAATAATTTGTATAATAATAGTTTCTTTTCTTTTGGCCATTTACTAATATCATCTAGTTCTAAATAGTTGTATACCATTTGTCTTGAGACACCTAAATACTTAGCTAAACGCACTTTTGAAATTCCTAGTTCTTGTAATAATTCGTTTAATTTATTCAATGTTATCCCTACTCTCTTTAATTTACATTCTAATTATAATGCACTTAACACTTTTATGTCAAGTATTAGTAAAGCAAAATTAAAAAAATCTAGCTTATTTTTTGTTGCTAGATTTTATTTTGTTTGTATTTTTTCTAATCGCTTAAATACCAGAGTTTTTCACCCTCTTTGTATACTTCTTTTATGATACCACTTCCAAGGCATTCTTCTCCTAAATAGAAGACACAGAACTGTCCTGGAGTTACTGATTTTACTCCTTCTGGATAGCTTACTTTCGCTTCATTATTTTCTAAGTATTCGATTTGGATTGGATAATCTTCTCCACGATAACGGAATTTTGCTGTACAAAATGCTGGATGAGTAGCACTGATAAGGTTTACTTGTTCTAAAAGGCAAGAATCGCTCATTAGGTATTTGTTGTCTTCTCCGAATGCTACATAAAGTTCATTTTTAGAAACGCTTTTTCCACAGACATAATGGCGTTCTTGAAAACCAGAAAGTCCAACGTTTCTTCTTTGACCAATCGTATAATTCATAAGTCCAGTATGAGTACCAATTTTTTCTTTGGTTTCGACATTGATGATATCACCTGGGTTTGGTTGTAAATAATTCTTTATGAATTTTTGGAAGTTTCTTTCACCAATAAAACATATTCCAGTAGAGTCTTTTTTTTCTGCAACATTTATACCAGCTTCTTTAGCAATTTTTCTTACTTCTTCTTTTGTTAAGTTTCCAACAGGAAATAAGACGTTTTGAAGTTGATTTGGAGTTAATTGAGCTAGAAAGTAGGTCTGATCTTTATTTAAGTCTTTTCCGCGAAGTAATTTGCCGTTTTCTAGTCTTGCGTAGTGGCCGGTTGCCATGTAGTCTGCACCAAGACGTTTTGCTTCTTTTTTGAAGACGTCAAATTTAATATACTTGTTACATAGTAAATCAGGATTTGGAGTACGTCCTTTTTTTAGCTCTTCTAAAAAATAGGTAAATACGTTATCCCAATATTCTTTAATGAAATCTACACGGTGTAGAGGAATTCCTAGAATTTCACAAGTCTTTTTTGCGTCATTATAATCTTTTTCTTGCGGGCATATTCCATCATTTAAGGTAGGATTTCCTAAAACATCATTATTTAAGGTAGCATCCCAATTGCGCATGAATAATCCTTCTACTTCATAACCTTCTTGTTTTAAGAGGTAGGCACTTACTGCAGAGTCAACTCCCCCACTCATTCCAACGATTACTTTTTTTGCCATAACATCACATCTTTCATGTCTAATTTTACCAAAAAAAGCGAGAAAAGAAAAGTTTTGATATCTATTTTTTTTGAAGACTAAGTCTGTTTTGTTTCATTTGGTCTGTACTCAATTCGATACTTTTTGTTTGATTTTTGTTGTAAATATCCCAAGCAACTTCGTCAAAAACTGTTGATACATAGGAATTTAAGCCGCGAAGACCTAGTTCTTTCATTCCATTTTGTTCAAAGTCATCGATTAGAGAGGAAACAAAACTATCTTTTGAGGGGCGGTAATGAACTTCTATTCCTTGTTCTTTAAAAAGCTTTGATTTGATATTTAGTATACTTAATTTTGATTCTAATAGGTATCTTTTTTGATCTTCTTTCGTTAGCATATTTAATTGGACAATCCGTTTCATTCTGGATAAAAATTCTTCTGGAAGACCATATTCTGCTAATCTTTTTTCTAATGGAATTTCTTTTTCTTGAGCATAATTTTCAAACCCTATGGCATTTTTATTGGTCTCTTTTGTAAATAGACTTTGAAAGGCACCTGCACAAACCACAGTTAAGCTTTTGGTATCTATTTCTAATCCATTCGCTAAGCAATATCGACCGCCTTCAATAATTTTTAATAACTGATTGATTGTGGCTAGAGGAAATGTTTCCTCTGTATTATGAAACAGTTTTTTGTCAATTTCATCAATAAATAGAACACTTTGTTCTGCTACTTCTAAGTTCTCATTGCTATGAATGTAAATATTTTCTAGTATTTCCATTACGTCTTTTCCAACATAACCAGTTGGTGAGTATTGTTGGATGTCTACTTCTATAACTGGTGTATTTACTACATTTTCTAGTTGCCTTACTATTTCAGTTTTTCCTACACCGGCTGGGCCTACAAGTAATACATTTTCTTTGGCTGCGATGATTTCACTTCTTGTTAAGTTTTTATGAGATAGTTCACGGTTATTATATAAAGCCATTAATACTTGTTTGATTGCATCATCTTGTCCTATAATGTATTTTTTTATTTTAGAGTATGTTGTTTCAATTGCGGGTAGTGGTTTCGGTTTTTGGCTAGAAATTTTTGAAGGATTTTGTTGATTTTTTTGAGTTAAAATATCTTTTTCATTTATTTTTAAAAAATCATCTATAGATTCACTATAGTCTAAAGAAAGGAAAAAAATATAATCGTCCATGTAGAAAGAGTAATCAGGCATTAAAGCAACTTCATGGCAATATAATTCAACAATTTCTAGTTCATTGGATATTAAAATTTCTTCCTCCGTTACTCGTCCTATATATAATTCTACATCACCTGATGCCCGGCTTATTCCAGCATAAGCTTTCTTTTGGTTATTATCATAAACAATAACTGCAATGGATTGATCTAAAAAGTTTTGGAGCATATGTGTCCCATATTCTTCTAAAGATTTTTGTACTTTTTGACATGTTTTTTGAGTATTGGGCCTTGAAGAAATATTATAATGAAAGTAGCCATTTTTTCCTATCAATTGTGAGTTATCAGTACCTATTATAATATCATCTTTTGGGCTTATGCTAGAATAAGGAGTGTCGTTATCACAGTATTTTTCAAATATATCTATCAGTTCATTTTTAGAAATAGATGTCCCATGATAATATATAATGAGCTGTGTTTTTTTCTTGTTCTTTTTCATTTCATCACCTATAGAGCTTATTATATGAAAAAGCAGGATAGAATTCAAGAAATTTAGATATGTTTTAGTTTTTTAAAGAAGAAAAGATAAGAGCGTGATGATTTTACTCCCAAAAAGATAGAGTGACCCATCGTATATTAAAAGCATTCCAGTTAGGCAAATGCAACCTTTTAATAAATGACTTACAATAATACTAGGGTCAGTTTTATATATGTATTTTCCAATCATTTTTCGGGCTATTTTTAAGCACTTTGAGAATAAGAAAAGAAGAATAATAAAATATACTAATTTTGTGATGATTAAGAAACAACACGCAAATAAAGTTCCTGATATTCCGTACGTTACTGAAAAAATTCCTATCAAAAAGCCAACAGTCATTCCTTCGTAAAATAAAAGTGTACATAAAAGAGGGATACCAATTGCAAAAAAAGAAGTCACGATACTAATGACTACTGCAAAAAAATGAAATAATATATAATTATATGATTGGTTATTTATATGGCTTGTGTAGTATAGGACATCTTCTTTTAAAAATTCGATGTTTGTTATTCCTAAATAAAGACCAACGATTGCTCCAGAAAGTGCTAAGACACTTATAAATAATACTAAGTATTTCTTCTGTTTCAAATAATATTTTAACCGTTTCAAAAGTATCACCTATTGAAATATATTTACAAAGTAGCAAATTTATGATAAATTATAGTACGTAAAAGAGAGGTTAACATGAATAAGAAAACAAGAAAAATAGTTGCCTGGATTACTTTGTTTGTAATGGTGGGTGGAATTGCTGCATCGATTATAGCCTATACTATTAGCTAAGATGCAGTTTTTTTGTACGTTAAAAGATGGAATGCTACTAATAATGCAAAAGTAAAATCTTTCATAAATAGAAAGCAAATGATGAGAAAAAATTCTGTTTTTCGATATTCTTTATGAACAAATACATAAGAGCTTTGGCTTAAGAGTTTCATGGATAAGAAAAGTCCAATGAGGCTAGCAATCCATGGAAAATTAGTGTAGATCCCTATTAATTGGAATAAATAATAGATATTTACTAAACTAACTAGAGCCGCGCTGATGTATAGGAAATTTGAAATATCTTTTTTAACAATCACTGTTTCTTTTTTTAGAAAAATGCCGGCAATATCTAGTGCTAGAAATGTTAGAACAAAGCCAAGATAAGGAAGTCCGGCAGCAATTATATTTCTTAGGTAATGGGCATTATGGTTGTTTAGAAAATAAGAAATCAGACCATAGCCTAAAAAGATGATTAAAATTATTAATGCAAGGTTATATAAAATGTAATATGTTTTGCTTTGAATTAAGTTTTTTTCTTCTTTAAAGGCGTTTAAACCCCAGTTGGAGAAAAGGAGCAGTATAAAGAATAGTGCAGCACCTTCTCCTTTTTCTTCTTCCATAAATAAAATAAAGTAATGTAGTATGAGTAATAGTCCTAAACTAAATAACATTAATATATTATGTATCATATACTTCTTTTCCATATAATTCCCTACTCTTTATAATAAGTATATAGAAAAAGTTTAAGAAAGTAAATAATTAATAGACTGTGTAGACATTTTGACACAAAAAAAGAATGGCTATAATATTTTGTCGCCATTCTCTAACATGGTTGTAATAAAAATACCATATCCAGTGAGTGGATTATCAATGATTACGTGTGTGACGGCACCAATAATTTTACCATTTTGTACGATTGGAGAACCACTCATTCCTTGGACAATTCCTCCTGTTTGATTTATTAAATCTTTATCTGTAATTTCGAATGTTATATTTTTGACATCGTTATATTCTTGGATGTTTGTAATTTCTATTTCATATTCTGTTTTTTCTTTACCACTTAATACGGTGTAGATGGAAGCATTTCCAACTTTCACTTCGTCTTTGGTGGCTACTTCTATAGTTTCTCCAGTAATATCCTCTTCATAGATACCAAAGATACCATGGTTTGTGTTTGTTTCTATGTTGCCAAAGATATGGTTGAAATTAAAGTCAGCGTTTTTTTCTCCAGCAGTTCCGTTGCTACTTTTTCGAATACTTGTTACGGTACTTTCAAAAATAGAACCTGTTTTTACTTCCACTAGTTTTCCGGAAGTACTTTCTAATATTTCATGACCTAGTGCTCCATAAACTTTTGTTTCTGGGTCGATATAAGAAATTGTACCAAGACCAGTAATGCTGTCTTTTACATATAGTCCAGTTTTATAGATACCATCTACTTTTGATAAGGAAAGCGTTGTTTTTATTGTTTCACCGTTTCGGTCTAATGTTAAAGTAATTTGGTCATTCTGAATTTTTCTTTCAATTTCTGTTGTTAATTCATCTATTTTTGTGATTTTGCTACCATTTACTTCGGTAATAATATCCCCTACTTCAATGGCTGGATTGCTTTCGATGTTACTTCCATTTACTTTATAAAAGCCTATTACCATCACACCAGGCATTTCAATATGAATTCCGACGTTTTCACCACCAAGGATGACTGAATTTGAATAAGCAAAGACGCTTATCGGAAACAATAAAATACTAAGTATTAATGCAATGTTTAATTTTTTCATTCTTTATCACCTACTAAACATAGTATGGTGTGTTTTAGAAAAAGAAAAATGGTAATATCTGTTATGGTAAAATATAGAAAAAAAGTGCTAGTGCACTTTAATATTGTTTGCCGACATAGAGTCTTGTTGTTGCTTTTTCGCCGCAGACGATGCAAGAACCGGTTATCTCTTCTTTTTCTATGATGCAACGGCTTTTTAGGCCAGTATCTTCTTTGATTTTGTCTTCACAAGATGTATTACCACACCAATTAATCTTATAGAAGCCATTTTTTTCTTTTGCGTCTTTTTTGAATGTTTCATAATCTGTTGTGTCATAAATCATGCTATCTCTTCTTTTTAAGGCTCTATCATACATATCTTGTTGGATTTCTGGTAATAATTCTTCAATTTTTGAAACCACATTTTCTATATCAACTGGTATTTTTTCTAATGTATCTCTTCTTACAAGTGTTACTTGGTTATTTTCTAAATCTCTCATACCTATTTCCACACGAATTGGAATACCTTTTACTTCTGCATCAGCAAATTTGAAGCCTGGTGTTTTATCTGAGGTATCAACTTGATATGAGATATCTTCTGGAAGAGATTTTGTTATATCGTTTATGGTAGTTAGTACTTTCTCATCTTTACCAATTGGAATAAATACAACTTTAATTGGGGCGATGTTTGGTGGAAGTACTAAGCCGTGATTGTCTCCATGTGTCATAATGATGGCTCCAATCATTCTAGTAGTAACGCCCCAGCTTGTTTGATATGGAGTTTTTAAAGTATTATCTGTATCCAAAAACTTTATGCCAAATGCTTTAGCAAAGTGATTTCCAAAATAATGGCTTGTTCCGTTTTGAAGAGCGACTCCATCATACATCATTGCTTCTAATGTATAGGTTTCTTCTGCACCAGCAAATTTTTCTTTTTCTGTTTTTCTTCCGGTAATGACTGGAAGAGCTAGAATATTTCTTTGGAAATCTTCATAAATCTTAAACATTCTAAGTGTTTCTTTTTTAGCTTCTTCGGCAGTAGCGTGCATCGTATGTCCTTCTTGCCATAAAATTTCACGACTACGAAGAAATGGTCTGGTAGTTTTTTCCCATCTGACAATCGTACACCATTGATTATATAACACTGGTAAATCGCGATATGATTTTATGATGTCTTTGTAGTGGTCACAAAATAATACTTCACTGGTAGGACGAACACACATTCTTTCTTCTAATTTTGTTTCTCCACCATGCGTTACCCACGCTACTTCTGGGGCAAAGCCTTTGACATGTTCTTTTTCAATATTTAGTAAAGATTCTGGAATAAACATCGGCATTTGAACATTTTGGTGGCCTGTCCGTTTGAATTCTTTATCTAGAATACTTTGCATGTTTTCCCAAATTGCATAGCCATAAGGCCTAATAATCATACTTCCTTTTACGGAAGAATACGCGACTAAGTCTGCTTCTCTTATAATATCTGTGTACCACTGTGCAAAATCTTTGTCACGGTCAGTAATTTTTGTTACTAATTTACTCATTATTCGTCAACTCACTTACTTTAAAGTCTTCTAATTCGCCACTTTCACTTAATATTTTATTCACTTGTTCCGTGGCGTGATCCAATTTTTCTTGGCAAATCTTTACTAAATTCATTGCGTCTGTATATTCATTAATTGCTTCTTCTAGAGGAATACTCCCACTTTCTAACTTTTTAATAATCTCTTCTAGCTCTTTTAGAGCTGTTTCAAATGTAATTTCATTCATGATAATATCTCCTTTACTTCTGCTTTTAATTCTCCTTGATGTAATCTAATATCAAGAAGGTCTTTTTCTTTAATTTCTTGACTGCTTTTAATAATATGCCCGTCTCTTTTTACTAATGAGAACCCTTTATCTAGGATATTTAATGGGTTTACTAAACGAAGGGTTTGAATCACATACTGTAAATCACTTGTTTTTTTCTCTAAGATTTGTTCTATTTTATTTTTTAAAACTTTTTGATTATTTTCTAAATCTTTAAAATATTTTGTATAACTGTTTAATGGATTTTGCAATACAAAGCTTTTTTGATAACTTTGTAATTCTAATTTCTTTTGGGTAATATAGTTTGTCATATCTTTATTTAGGGCATCCGTTAGAGCATCTAATTTCTGCATTTTCATTTCGTATAGGGTCATTGGATTTTTTAAGATATAACTAGACTTTACTTTTTTTAGCTCTTGACTTGCCACGGTTAGTTTTTCTTTTATGATGCTAGAAAGTGTGTTTTTCTTAAGAGCAAAGATATTTTTTACTTCACTAACTGTGGGGACTGCCATTTCTGCAGCTCCGGTTGGTGTTGGAGCACGCCTATCAGCAACAAAGTCAGCGATTGTAATATCTACTTCATGGCCAACTGCACTGATAACAGGAATGTGAGAATTGTAAATAGCACGAGCCACGATTTCTTCGTTAAAAGCCCATAAATCCTCGATAGAACCTCCACCACGACCAACAATTAATACATCAATATCATAAGTATTGGCAATCTCTATTTTTCTTGCAACATCACTGGCAGCTGATACTCCTTGAACTAATGCTGGAAATAAAATGGTTTCACATAATGGAAATCTTCTTTGAATCGTGCTTAGAATATCTTTGATCGCGGCTCCGGTCGGGGCTGTTACAATTCCAATTTTTCGAGGAAATTTTGGGATTTCTTTTTTATGAGCTGGATCAAATAGTCCATCTTGTTGTAATTTTTTCTTTAGCTTTTCAAATTCTACATATAGATTTCCTAAGCCATCTACCTCCATCTTATCAATGTATATTTGATAGTTTCCGCCTGCTGGATAAACGCTTATTCTTCCGGTTACTAAAACATTCATGCCATCTTCTGGTTGAAACGTAAGATGGGCAGCTGCGCTTCGAAACATGATAGCACTGATACGCGATTCTTCGTCTTTTAAAGTCAAATATAAATGCCCCGAAGTATGTCTTTTGAAATTGCTAATTTCGCCTTTTAAATAAACTCTTTGAAGAGCATTATCGCTGTCGAACATCAACTTAATATACTGATTAATTTTTGATATTGTTATATATTCATGGTTCATACGTTATCTTCTCTTTTCTTTTTGCAGCATTTCGGCAATAATTTCATAATTTTTGGTATAAGAGGCCAAAATTTCTTGGGTTTCTTCCGCTAATAACTTTAATCCGTTTTCGTTACTTAATTCGTTTAAATATAAGACTATTTTTTCTGGTGGATTTTCTTGATACAATTGTTCAAAATAATTTTTGGTATAATTGTCGGAAGAGTCCATTAATTCTTCTAATACTCTGTAAGTATTATGTTTAGGAACAGATGTTATTCCCATCTTTAAATAAAAATTTAATAAGTCAAAACTTTTACTGGAGTCATATAATGGTGTTAAATCAGCTTCTTCTGTAATAATGTTTTCTGCTATTTCCCGATTTTCATTATATCGGTCTGATTGCATCGTTAAAAAGTCTAAGCAAAATCTTTGGGCATGTTTTCTCATAATCCGTTCTACATTTGCGGCACATAACACTGGGTCTAATTTACGATAATGAAATTCCAAGGCGTTCCAAATTGATTCTAAATGGTTCATTTTGTTTAATATTGCTGTTTCTGTTAAATTTTCTATATCTGGAATTCTTAATACTTCTAATTGATTGATGCTTTTTAAATATTCATAATATTCTTTTAGGATTTGAGCTCCATTTATGTATCTATACCCATTTTGACGATAATCTAAAATTAATTCTCCAATGCTATATCCCAAAGAGGAATATCTAGTTTTTACTGTTTCTATCCCACTGTTTACAGCTATTTTTTCAACAAGTAAACTTTTCATAATTTCTGTAGTCGAGTCACAAGTTTTAAATAAATATGATTGGTTTTCAATGTTTAACCAATATGCATTATGACTACATTCGGTTGCTTCTCTTATTATATTATCTTTTAAAGCTTTAGGAAAAGTTGGAATGAATTTATCTAGAACAATGCGGCCACGTTGGTTCATAGGTTTTCATCTTTCATAAATTTATCTAAGACAGCATTAATCATGCTTACTAATTCTTCATCGGTATATTTTTTAGCAAGTTCTACGGCTTCATTGATTACTACGACAGGAGGAGTATCCATGTATTTCATTTCGTAAATAG
>ERZ1643251.5226-NODE-5226-length-10726-cov-5.174960_pt1 | contig 10726 bp, 11 predicted proteins | sample MGYA00579261_ERZ1643251 | MGnify/ENA primary metagenome ERZ1643251 (study PRJEB29033, sample SAMEA4952267) | chicken gut metagenome | biome: Broiler Chicken; feature: Gastrointestinal Tract; material: Caecum | place: Ireland | collected 2018 | study: Broiler...
CATTTTTTGACTTCATCTTTCCTGTCGCCAAGTCCATATTCCTCCAAAGAATGAAAGACCTCTTCTTCTGTAAATCCAAAGCAGTCTGCATATTCATTCGATGTTGTCGTTACTACCTTCAAATGGTTCAAGTCAGAAAAAATGGATTCCTTGCTAATCCTTGTAATCCCGGTCATAATTCCCCGTTCCAGATACGGGTTGTCTTTAAAGGATGCATTTAATAAGTTTCTGACAAAATCTGTCAGTTCCTGCCAGTAGCCTTTTACATAGGCTTCCTGCATAGGGGTGTCATATTCGTCCAAAAGCAGGATTACTTTTTTCTTATAAAAGCGCTCCAGGTAACCAGAAAGTTTTTCAGCGTCAAAGTTGCTTCATACTCCGGCATCTCAGCAGAAACTTTTAAAAACTCTGCTTTTTCCTGCCCGTTCAGGATATCTCCTTCCAGCAGAAACTGGTATTTCTGGTACAGCATCTGGATTGTGGCGCAGATCTTTTTCCTTGCCTCGTCAAAATTCCGTTCTTTAATTGATGAAAATGTAAGCGAGATCACAGGATACGTCCCCTGTATTTCCCGGTATTTTTCCTCTTTCCAGATATCCATTCCCCGGAAACACGGACTGTCTGCATATTCAACAGAGAAAAATTGCTCCACCATGCTCATAGTCAGCGTTTTCCCAAAGCGACGCGGACGGGCGATCAAGGTCACCTCATCCTTTGATTCCCACCATTCTTTAATAAACCGCGTTTTATCAACATAAAACACATTCTCCCTCTGAATTTTAGAAAAATCCTGTATCCCAATCCCGACTACTCGTGCCATACCATCACCACCTCAAAATCTTTAACCGCTTCAGTGAATTCCCTATCATTATACTTGAATTCTATAGCAAAGTAAATTTTTCATTTTGGCTCTGATCACCAGAAACATCTCTGCTATTCACTCCTCGTTTCCATATTATCGCTCCGCGTCCCATAATTAGGGCGCACCGTCTTCCCATGAGCAATAATCTCATCCAGCGTAACAGGTTCATAATTCCAGTACATGCATCCCACATTATATATCTCTGTATGAAATCCTTGGTTATTGAGCCGATCCGCAATATCGATCTCTATGTCCGCTTCTTCTGTAAAATGTGAATGTCCATGCAAATGGATTGCCTGATAGCGATGCCCATTATACATCGGTATGAAATAATGACTGAGGATACATCTTCTCTTCGTACCGTCTTCCAATGTCACACATATATCATCATAATCTTTAATCCCTGCCAGAGCATTTTTTGCTTTCGCATTATGCAAAAAACGATCATGATTTCCCTTAATAAGGATAATCTGGCCATTCAAACTTTTAATCAGGTTTGGTGCTTCGTCACTGCGCGTTTTCCATATCATGTCCCCAAGTACATAAACCAGATCCCCTTTTCCTACTTTTGCATTCCATCTTCGAATCATCTCTGCATCCATTTCTTCTACGGAAGAAAATGGACGTCCATCGAATTGAATTACCCTCTCATGTCCAAAATGATTATCGCTTGTAAAAAAAATCTTTCCCACTTCTATCCCTTTCTTCTTTCTTTATCGCCTCAGGTCTCCCGCTGCCGGAAGCGATACTTTCCTTTTCCATGTCCGGTCACCAGCCGGATGATTCCATGCGCCGCCATTTCACGCAAAAGTTCTGAGCATCTTGTCGGCTTCAAGCCAAGCACCCTCTGTACATCTGACCTTCCAAAAAGAATCCAGTGGGAACCCAAAGTCTCCCATAACATCTGAATATGAGCAGTTGTCTTTGCTGTGAAAACATCTTCAATGTTCGCTTTTTCAACATCAATGTTCGCTTTTTCCGATTCTTTGAATGTACCACTGATATGCAATGTCCCGTTATAAAGCGGATGGTTTTCATTCAGCAGAAGATTGCGGATCGAGGTTCCATCCCCTTTACACATTTTAAACAGATGTATAAATATACTTTCAAGTATACCCTATATAACGCGCCTTTTTCTTGTAAGTGCATAAATATACAGGCTAATAGATAGCTATTTTCTATTGTACGAATCAGGTCACCCGTTCATCTGGTATCACCGAATCCTTATAGTATCATCCTATCCACCCGTGACATACAAAATAGCATTAAATGGTACTAAACAGCACTAAAAACCACTGTTTTTTCAGCCCAAAACTAGTAGGACACAAAATACTCCACTGCGTTATCAGGGAACATCTCCTTGAATTCTCCGTACAATTGAGCAGCAAGCGTTTTATTATGAGCGATAACGAGAGTTGGTTTCTGCAACTGCTCGATGACATTCGCCATCGTGAAAGTCTTGCCGGAGCCTGTAACCCCTAGTAAAGTCTGGCATTGGTTGCCTTCCTTGAAGCCTTTGACAAGCTGTTCAATCGCCTGCGGCTGGTCGCCTGTAGGCTGGTATGGAGCCTTTAAAACGAACTTATCCATAGCAAAATCCTTTCCTTGTGACTTTTGATACGTTCAATATCAGCCACATTTCCAAAATCATTCGTAACGAAATTCGTAATGAAATCCTCAAAAATCAGCCTTATAGGACTTTTTTCCGGATCGGAACTGCAAAAAGTACAAATGTTCGATTCTTACATCTGTACTTTTTTATAGTCCTGTCTTTATATTGTTGTCATGCTGCCTGCAAATATTCTTCTGCGACGTTGTCCATTTCTGTCATATCAGAATAATCGTAATACTTATCCTCCCGGCTTTCCGGCATAACCTCTTTCATAAACGGTTCGATCACGTCTAAGCAGTCCTCGATGATTTCAGCCGTATCGCCATATACATCCACGGATATGATCTCTTTTGCATGGCCTAACATATGTGAGATTCCTTTGACGTTAAAATCATGTTTCAAAAGAATGGTCGCATATGTATTTCTTAACTGATGGAAATGAATATCCGGCAAGGGCTGCACATCGTTCTTCAGACAGCCCCAGTTATCATATGCTCTTATTTTGAATTATTTGTTCATATATTCTGGCAATATAGTACATAAATGCAATATCTTTTGCAGATTCGTAACTACCGCATTTATTTCAATTTTTATTCGGTTACAGCTTGTTTTGATTATATTCTCAAAACTCGCAAATTACAGTTTCTTTTGCCACAGCCTGTACACCTGTCTTCCATGTCACAGCTGGATGATCATCAGAATTTGTTATGACCAATACACAAGTCGTATCCAACCCGTTTTCCTCCACTTTTTTTCTATCAAAAGAAAGTAGCGGATCTCCCGTTGATATTTTATCTCCTTCTCTGACAAAAAGATTGAAGCCTTCACCATTCAACTTTACTGTATCCAATCCTACATGGAGTAAAACTTCCATGCCATTATTAAGAGTAATACCTACCGCATGTTTTGAATCTGCCATTACCATTGATACCGTTCCGTTGCATGGTGCCGTAATCTGATCTTCTGACGGACAGATTGCAACTCCATCCCCCATCATTTTTGTAGAAAATACCTGATCATTCACTTCTGTAATCGGAATAACCTTCCCGGCTGTAAATGCTTTCAACTCACGTACCGATTCTTCTTTTTTCTTTTTAAAAAATAACATTTTTCTTCTCCTCCATTAAAATTTTTTCTATCTGTATGGCTACGCCGTTGTTCCTGTTTGTTCCAATAACATATGCCGCACATTTTTTTACCTCATCTATTGCATTTTCTACCGCAAAAGAAAAGTGGAAGTGCTTCAGCATCTGTCTGTCATTCTCCCCGTCACCAAAGACAGCTGTTTCCTTCTCCGCTATCCCATACCATGCTACGGCACGTTTCAACATCCTGTCTTTTTGAGCATTTTCAGCAGTAATTTCAATATTTTCTAAAGCAGAAGATGTAACAAAAATGCCATCTACTTTTTGAAGACTTTCCCGAATCTTTTTAAGAAGCCCTACCTTATGAGAAAAAACAAAAAATTTTTGAACCTCTGCTTTATAAGTAAATAACTTCACATCGTCAGGAAATGGCTTTGCCAACTGACAAACAGATAAATCTGTAGAGAAGTCTCCGCATTCGGTGTTTATTTCAAAGTCAACCTCTGTTTTGATCAGTATATCCATTATTTCCCGGACTGCCTTTTTCTCGATAGTTTCCTGAAAAATCAAACTTCCGTCTGCTGTACGAAATTCAGCACCATTCAGTAAGATAGCTCCGCAAGAAATTCCTGCTTTTTGTAGCAATGGCTTCGTTGTATTCCAAGCTCTCCCTGTTGCGACAAGGAAAAGTTTGCCACTCTCTTGCGCTCCTCGTATCACACAGGCACTGCGCTGCGAGATTGTATGCTGATTATTTAACAGTGTTCCGTCGAGATCACTGGCAAATAATTTGATATTCACAGAATTCTCCTCCCTACCTTGATCAGTTCGACTGTAAATACATGAAAATCTTCTTTTACCAACGGCATAGTTAGTCCAATTTGCATTAACTCGTCCCCGCCATAAATTTTATTACTTCCTTTCTCCTGATAATCCGCTTGAGCGTCCAGTCCCAGAAAGCAAAAACGCCCATGAGAATATAGCGGGTCATAGAATTTCTGATAAATCACAGCTTTGCACATTTCCTTACTTACACATGACCACATCATATAATTTTCATTTGGAACATCATGACGATAGAATATCCCCGTATAAAAAAATTTTCTTTCTTCTTTATATTGCGCAATCTGCCCTTTGATTGTTTCTAATTCTTCACCAGAGCACTTTGTCAGATCCAATTCATAACCCAGATTAAATAACCTTGCCGTCTGATACCTTGTTTCCAGAGAAGTGTTTCTTCCCGTTTGGTGATTTGGAGAAACGCTTACATGTGCTCCTATCGTTTCCTGTGGATATAACAAGCTAAATCCGTTCTGGATCACCGCCCTGTTATATCCGTCTGTATTATCACTGGCCCAGTTTTGTGCCGCATAGAACAGCATTCCCGGATCAAATCTTGCCCCGCCGCTGGAGCATCCCTCTAAGAGCACCTGCGGATAAGCATTCTTCAGCCAGTCCAAAATCTCATAGAGTCCAAGAATATAACGGTGAGCAGTCTCTTTCTGATTCCTTTTCTGTGAGCCTGAAGAGTATACGTCTGTCAAAGGACGGTTCATATCCCACTTGATATAGTCAATTAATCCATCCTTCAGATAAGAGTCTAGCACTCCTTTGATATAATTCCGCACATCCTGTCTTGTCAGGTCTAACAGATACTCGTGACGCCCTTCTGTATTCGTATATCCCGGTACATGGAGCGCCCAGTCCGGATGCTGTTCGTAAAGATGACTTTGCGCACTTATTGCCTCCGGCTCAAACCATAGACCGAACTGAAGCCCATACTCATGCACTAATTCTGCTACCTCCTCGATTCCTCCTTTTAGTTTTTTCTCATTACACACCCAGTCTCCCATAGATTCATGGCTGGTATTTCCCTTGCGAAACCATCCATCATCCAGAACCAGAAGTTCTATCCCAAGCTCAGATGCTATAGCTGCCTGCTGTTCAATTTTCTCCAAACTGACATCATAATACATGGCCTCCCATGTATTCAAAAGCACTGGTCTTGTTTTTCCTGAAAATTGTCTTGGCAGCAGATGTGTCTTATACAGACGGTGAAAGTTCCTGCTCATACCGTTCAAACCACAATCACTGTAATTTATTACTACTTCCGGAGTATAAAAACTCTCCTGCGGTTTTAGATCCCATGCAAACAATTCCGGGTGGATTCCCATCTGGACCCGAACATTACCGAACTGGTCTTTCTCTGCCTGTGCGAGGAAATTGCCACTGTAGATAAAATGGAAACCATACACCTCGCCAGTCTTTTCTGTCGTGTTCGGGGAGGTCAGGGCCAGAAACGGCTGATACTGCGGACTGGAACTTCCTCTTGTACTCTCAATTTTCTGGATTCCATGATGGATTGGGAAGCGCTCCCGGTTTACTTCTTTTGCATGAGTTCCATACAGAAAGAGCATGTCATAGTCCTGTGCGGGGAGTTCCAGAGATACACTCTGTATATTTTCAATCCGTATTGTCCGCTCTCCTATGTTCTCAACACGCTGATGTCGCATCAGGACGCCTCCATCTGAAAAAATTGTATAATATAGATACAATATAATGCCTGCCACCTTATCCCCGCATACCACTTCAAGTGTCTCTGTTTCACCTGCTTGTGCTGTTATGCTTGGAAGTCCTAAAATTTTCGGTTTGTCTGTAAGAATTCTCCAGCTTTCAAAAGAAAACTCCACATGACGAACCCCCTCCTCCGTCACAGCGTCAAATGCCGGGATGCGAAAATCTCCGCTGTCTCTGACCGGATATTCAAAAGGGAAATCATCGAAAGATACATTTTCCACACTGCAGTCGTGGCTTGTATTATAGCCCCGTTTAAAATACAGAGGGACTCCCGTCCCTCTGTACTGTCGGATAGCTCTGCCGAAATATCTATGTACCAGATACTTTCCGTCTACAACTTCCATAATATAACTAATCTTATTGTTTCTAATATGCACTATGTGACCGTCGAAAATAATACTCATTCCGCGTTCTCCATTTTCCTGTTAAATCCAAAGAACCATGTTAATGCAAACGCTACCGCGAAGGAAACTACGTTAACTATAATGTAAAGTGGCAGCTGTTCATTTAAATAAAGCAGCGTTCCCGGAATCCCTGTGATAGACATCCCTGTTGCCCTTAAGTGGAACAGCGATGCGAGGAATCCCCCGACACCACCACCAATCATAGACATGATAAACGGTTTCAAGAAACGAAGATTCACACCAAAAACTGCCGGTTCCGTAATTCCAAGGAGTGCAGACAAGCAGGACGGATATGCCACCTGTTTTGTCTTGTTTGACACTGCTTTAATAGCAACCGCAAGAACCGCTCCTGCCTGTGCCACATTTCCACAGGTTCCGATCGGGTTTAAGTAGTTCCAACCATCATTTGCCAACATACTGATTTCAAGGAAGTTTAAAATGTGGTGAATACCAAATATACCCAAAAGCTGTCCGAAGCATCCATAAAGCAGGCCGCCAATTCCGAATGGCAGGAAGAGCAGGTTCTCAACAATGAAGAGCACACCATTTTCCACATAGTGAAGGATAGGACCAAGTATAAACAGTGCCATCAAAATTCCTACAAGAAGTGTGATAAACGGGGTTACAATCAAATCAATCGCATCCGGTATATGCTTTCGCAGCCATTTTTCAAACTTTGCTGTAATGATTCCTGTTGCAAATGCCGGAAGTACAGATCCCTGATATCCCGCCACTTTAATAAAGCCAAAAAATATGAGCGGTTCTGCTGCTCCGGAGCCCACATCGTAAGCGCTCGGAAGACTGGGGCTTACAAGCATCAGACCAAGCACAATACCTATGACCGGGCTTCCGCCGAAGTTACGGAAAGTAGACCAACATACAAGTGCAGGAAGGAAAGCAAACGCAGTATCTGTTAGAATCTGTGTAAAGGTCAAAAGGGATGCCGGGATATTTTCCGGCGTCAGTCCGAACACACCTAACACTGTTTCCTGTGTCAGCAATCCGCGCAGTCCCATAAAAAGTCCGGTTGCCACCAACACAGGGATAATCGGAACAAATACATCGGAAAACATGCGGATTGCTCTTTGAAATTTGTTGCCATATACAACCTTCTTCTCCTCTCCATTCATCCCTTCGTCAGCTCCTCCTGTCACTTTAATGACTTCGTCATAAACACGGTTGACCAGTCCCGTCCCCAAAATAATCTGATACTGCCCGGAATTGAAAAAAGATCCTTTTACTTTATCCAATGACTCGACATCTTTCATTCGAATCTTGTCTTTGTCAGCCACAACAATTCTCAATCTTGTGGCACAATGTCTCACGGAAACAATATTCTCTTTTCCGCCTACAAGATCAATAAGCTTTACCGCCAGTTCTTTGTCATTCATCTTACAATACCTCCTCTTCTTATTTCTCTACACTCAACTTTTGTTCTCTTTGTCACTCCTCCGAAGATTACTTCTTGATACGCCTCTCTGGGAAAGATACGTGCGGACATCACATATTCACCATCATTCAAAAAAAACTCCAAGCTAGACTGATCCATCCAGATCTCTACTGTGCGTAATATACTGATCTGAAGTCTTTTCTCTTCTTCTTGGCTATCCGTCCATCTGATTCTCCTGAGCGTGACGCTGCCAGTTTTGCAGTCATAGATAAACTTTGTTCCGTCTCCCTCAAATTCTATGGAGAGATTTGGATCGTCTTTGCTTCGCTCCAAACGGATAAATGCTGTCCGCATGGGAAAAGCTGCTTTTTTCTCGTTTTCTGACATCCATTCCGCCAAAATCTCTTCTGCTTTTAAGCTGTCCAGTTCTTTTGGTACAGCCTGATACAATTTTCCATTCTGGACATACAGCTCTCTTGGAAGTGTCAGGCAATGAATGTTTTCTTCTTCAGCAGAAAACACACATTCCTCTTCTTCATCCATTCTGGACATCCATCCAAATAAAAGCCTGCGCCCTAGGCCATCACAGAATGTTTGCGGTGCATAAAAGTCGAATCCATAATCTAACCGCTGATACTGATCCAGATTCCGGTCTGTGACCCTCCTCTCTTCTTCGTCAAATGCTGTGATTTTATATGCGGAAAAGCTATCGCCGCATACATCTTTCCTATTGTCCCTTTCCTGCGGATTGTACAATAGGACGTGGACTCCATTCAGTTCAAACAAATCCGGACATTCGATCATCTCATAGATTTCCGTTTCGGCAAGAGTTCCTGCCCATTTCCAGCGATATCCATCACCAGAATGACAAAGGGCTATTGCCCCTTTTCCATTCTTCCTCTGGGCGCCGATAACCATGAAATATTCACCATTAGTTCCCCTGAACACCTTTGGATCTCGGAAATGCTCTGTATATTCTTCCGGTACGTCCATTACACATCCTAGCTTTTGGAATTTCTCACCTTCTGCACTTATCGCCATGCATTGATAAACCTTTCTCTTTCCGTCCGGTTTCGTATTTCCGGTATAAAACAGGCATAACTTATCTTTAATGACATATCCGCTTCCAGAGTAGACACCATCCCGGTCAAAAGACATATCTGGAAGTAAAGCACTCCCCTGAAAAGTCCACTTTAGAAGATCTTTTGATGTAAAAAGTCCCCATTCCTTGTAGCAATGATTCTTTGCAAACCGGTTCCATTGGAAAAAAACATGGTATTTTCCCTTGAAATACACTAGTCCATTCGGATCATTGAGCAACCCTCGGTCTGGCTCCAGATGAAAATGTTGCTTAGTTCTCCCCAAACTTCTTTCACCTTCTTTCTCTCTTTTTTCTGTAATCATAATAAGATAGAAATGATAATCTTTGTATAGCATTTTCCTAAAAATATATGGAAAAAACAAACCTTTTTAGATATAATAAGATTATGAAAGAATATAAAGAAACCCAACACTCCTTAATTTACAAATCAAATTCCGACCTGTCCTTTTACAGTGCAGGCTATGAAGACTGCGCTCCGGGATACCATTATGGACCGAAATACCGTTCTTATGATTTAATTCACTTCGTACTGAATGGAATGGGAAAACTCCATATCAATGAACATATTTTTGAGCTCTCTGCCGGAGACGTATTTCTCATTCCTGCTGGAAAAGTTTCTTATTATGAAGCATCAAAAGAACATCCATGGAGTTATGTCTGGATCAGCTATCTCGGTATCAGTTCTCAGATGTATACATATCAGCTTATGACCTCCACAGATGAAGTCTATATCATACGACATCTTGACACAGAAAAGTATAAGGAAATAATCTTTCAGATTCTCGCACTTCAGGGCAACACTACCTGTCAGTACCTGAAAGCTAACAGTCTCTTGCTAAACGTCATCAGCATGCTGTTTGAAGATGTACATTTCAATGAACAAAGCTGGGGAAAGGTTTCTGTAGCAGACGAGGTAAAGTTCTATTTGGATACGAATTATGCTGATAAAATCATTCTAAAAGATATGGCCAGATCCTTTGGTATCCATCCAAACTACCTGACACGCATTTTCACTGAGAAATTTGGTTGCCCTCCCAAACAATATCTGATGAAACTGAAATTAAAAAAAGCCTGCCGTCTGTTACTGACAACAGAACTTCCGGTTTCTTTAATTGCAGGCTCTCTTGGATTCGAAGATCAACTTGCATTTTCAAAACAATTTAAGAGAAGTTATGGAATGTCTCCACTAGATTACCGAAAAAACTGTCGAAACTTTCAAAATACAGATTATGTAAAGTAAGAGAAATAACAGCGGATTTCTCCCTGCTATTTCTCTCGTTTGGCATTAGTATGCTGGCACTCCAAATCCATAAATCTGTCCATATCCAATCGGATAACTGTTCCTTTGTACTTTATCCCCGCTGTTTCCTTCCACGGTATAAACCGTTCCGTCCACAACGCTTTCCACAATCCCCACATGGCCTGTCTCACTGTCCCCAGCCCACCGGAAAAAGATGATATCTCCTGCCTGCGGCGTATAGCTGGCGTCCTGCCATTGTCTCCTCTGCTGGAACCAGTTCGCCCCTTCCGTGCATTTTGCGAATTTGGGGATAACACCGCTGTCAATATATCCGCACTGATCGGCACACCAGCTTACAAAGCAGGCGCACCATTCTTCTCTCTGGCTGAATCCGTACCAGCTCCAGTAGGGCTGACCACCTGCGTTTCCTTCCTGCGTCAGAGCCACTTGGACA
>ERZ1643251.5229-NODE-5229-length-10723-cov-6.691695_pt1 | contig 10723 bp, 9 predicted proteins | sample MGYA00579261_ERZ1643251 | MGnify/ENA primary metagenome ERZ1643251 (study PRJEB29033, sample SAMEA4952267) | chicken gut metagenome | biome: Broiler Chicken; feature: Gastrointestinal Tract; material: Caecum | place: Ireland | collected 2018 | study: Broiler...
TGAAAGATATGGGTATTCTTGCTAGTACTGATCCTGTTGCAATTGATCAAGCTTGTCTAGATTTTGTATATCAATCTAATGATCCAGGTAAAGATAAACTGATTGAACGTATTGAATCAAGACATGGTGTACATACGATTGAAGCAACTAATGAACTTGGTGTTGGAAGTCGTGAATATGAATTAATTGAAATTTAATAATAAAAATAGTTTTCGTATTGGAAACTAGTTTTTTCTTACCTTTGTAAATGAATAACCTATATAAGAAAAATAGTACTCATAGATTAAGTGCTTACCACTATTTTGGCAAGTACTCAACATTGAAACGTTAAGTATTCCCTTTTTATTATATTCAAGGTTCTTTGACAATTCATTGTAATATAGATTGAATGATTGGTCAAATGTATGGCTAGTTTTAGAAAAATAAAGATTATAAAAATAATTGAAATGGACAAATGGATGTTGTTGTGATATTATAGTCACATAAAGGAGATGTAGTAGATGAAAAGTATTACAAGAAAACAATTGGAAAAATTTCATAAAGCTTATCACGAAAATCCTATGAATAAAGTTATTGAAAATGCTATTTACAATAATGGCATTGATGAAGTATGTTTAAATCATTCGATTATCGAAGAAAATCAACCCATATTTAATATTGAGTTACCAAAAGCTAAAGCATATGATCAAAAGCAAAGTGGTCGTTGTTGGTGTTATGCGACGATTAATATGATTAAATATAATGTTGCGCAAAATATGAATGTGAAAGTAGAAGATCTAGATTTATCTGTTGCTTATTTAACTTTCTTCGATCGTTTAGAAAAAAGTAATAATGTTTATGAAAATGTGATTACGAGCGAAAAATTTGATTTTGAATATTTGAAAGAAGAAAAATTACTTTTATATGGAGAAGGTGGGCAGTTTATATATGCTAGAGAATTAATTAAAAAGTATGGATTAATGCCAGCTGTTTATATGAAAGATTCTATTTCTTCTTCACGATCTAATAAATTAAATTTACTATTTCAAGAAAAAATAAAGAGTGATTGTAAAAAAATTATTGAACTCAAAAAAGAAAAGGCTTCCATGGAAAAAATTCGTCAGGAAAAAGAAAAAATGTTAGAAGAAAACTACATTTTTCTATCAAAAATTTTAGGTGAACCGATCAGTGAATTCAATTTAGAATACTATGACAAAGATCACAAATTGATTCAGTGTGGTAAGATGACACCACTAGAATTTAAAGAACGATTCTTAACCATTAATTTAGATGATTATGTGTCTCTTTATCATCTTCCTCGCTATAATAGAACGTTGTATCACAAATATATTCGTAAGTATCACGGAAATGTTATTGGACATTCAAAAGTAGAATATGTTTGCGTTACGCCTGAAGAGCTTGCAAAGTGTGCGATAAAACAATTAAAAGATGGATGCCCAGTACCTTTTATTTGTCCTACCGCAAAATATTGGTATCGAAAAGATTGGATTTTAGATACCCGTATTTTTAACTATCAACAAGTATTAGATTTTACGCCAATGACCAAAGCAGATGAATTTGATTTCTATGATGTAAATCCCAATCATGTAATGACTTTTGTCGGAGTTCATGTTGTAAATCGAAAACCTATTCGCTGGAAAGTAGAGAATAGTTGGGGCACGATAAAAGATATGAAACAATATATGGTTATGAATCAAAGTTATTTTGAGGAATGTGTATTAGAAGTGATCATTCATAAAAAGTATTTATCTAAAAAAATTAAAGAAGCGTTTAACCGAGAACCAGAAGTGATTGAAGTTGATGAATGGTAATAAAGATGTAAAAACCACCAAATAAACGGTGGTTTTTATGTCATAAAAAATCAATATGGTGTCCCCTGTAGGAATCGAACCTACAACTAAACCTTAGGAGGGTCTTGTAATATCCATTTTACTAAGGGGACATAACATTAACATTATAACACATCTTGATAAAAGTAAAAAAATTATTGTATGATAAAAATAAGTTTTTATCTTGTGATATAATAAATTAGGAAAAATAATTTAACCAAATCTTTGATTTAGACACTATATTAGTGAAAGGTGGAAAATATGGAGAAAATCTATGATGAATATTATTACAACATATATCATTGGTCGTTAAATAAAACTCATAATAAAGAAGATGCGGAAGATTTGACGAACAGTATTTTTCTTGCTGTCTTCGAATATTTAAACAAAGATATAAAAGTTGAAAAATTGGAAAATTTAATATGGAAAATTGCCTATAATATTTGGTGCACCAGGGCAAAAAAATATATTAAAGAAAAAGATTTCGTCGAATTTGATGAACAATTCCAAGCATCATACGATGAAAATATGATTGATAAAATTATATATAAAGAAATTACGACTCATTTAAAAGACGTAGGATTAACACAAAAAGAAAAAATAATATTTCATATGTATTATTTAGAAGACCTTTCAATTAGAGATATTAGTAAGAAAACAAACTATAAAGAAGCTAATATTAAATACTATTTATATAGTGCAAGAAAAAAGATAAAGGAGAGATATTATGGATAATTTAGATACTTATTTAAGTTTAGTAAATGAAGCAAAAAAAGAAAAGGGGCTAAATGATTATACACCATTATATCCTATGCTTAGGGTAGAAGAAGGGAAATTATATATAGCTGTATTGTTAGTTAAAGAAACCGATAACATTTGGGATCGCAAGGAAGCTTGTAAAGCTCATTATTGGGTTTTAATCGACATCGATCAGAAGAAAATTGTAGAATTCAATAAAACAGAAGAGAAAGATTACGTAGGTGAACAAATAATCAATCTAGAATTAAATGATCATAAGAAAGAAATGTCTATGTATTTTGTTGACAAGGCTTTAAAATACAAAGAATATTTAATGAATGATATCAAAAATGATTATTTACCGATTCAAAATAAAGTGATGGATGTATTAAAAGAAATAGAAATTGATGGTGAAAAAGTTAATTATAAAGACTATTTATATGCAAATATAGAATCTAAAATTAGCGATAAGATTAATGAATTAGTAGACGTTGTCATGAAGGAAAAATATCATTCAATGATCGTTTTATATGAAAGTTTAATGAATCAGATTATTACAGATTATAAAAGTAAAAAAGAATTTGATAAACAAGAAATTCTATTGTGTGTAGAAATCATGAGCAATTATTATGAAGGAGTTATGGGAATCGATCATTTATTTAATCTATCTAACAAATAAGGGTGATAAAAATCATCCTTTTATAATACAAATCAAGTAAATGTATAGTAGATGTGATATAATTGTATTAATTAGAAAAGAGGTATATCATGAAGTTAATTTCTATACCTAAAGATCAATATGAAGAGTATCGATTAAATGCTATATTCGATTGTTATAAGTGGGATCCTCAATTTTTAGATCATAATACCTTAGCGAAATATGTTTTAGTTTTAAAAGAATCAGAGTATCAAGAATTAGTTCATTTAACAGAAGAATTAGATCAAGAAACTTTAAAAGCGGAAGAATTTTTAAATAGGAATTTAAAATATGCTAGAAAACTTGCCTTACCAAAAAAAATATATCATGAGCTTAAAAAAATGAAGAACTATGATAGTAAAAAACATATTCGTCTCATGCGTTATGATTTTCATCCAACACAAGATCAAGGATGGATGATTAGTGAAGTAAATAGTGATGTTCCTGGTGGTTTTGCGGAAGCTTCTTTGTTACCTCTTTTAGCTATTAAGACACTTCGTTTAAATAACCATTATTATAGTATTCCTTTTGGTGAAATTTTAGCTAAAGCGATTTCTAAGAAAGTAAAGAAAAATGGTGTCATTATGTTTGTTCACTGTACTTCTTATAGTGATGATAGACAAGTAATGCAGTGTATTGGAGATTTAATGGAAACTTATGGGTTTAAATCCATTTATGGGGCATGTGATCATGTAAAATTTATAAATAAAGAAGCATTTAGTATTTTAGATGGATATGAAACGAAAATTGATGGTATTTTTAGATTTACACCACTTGAATGGTTAATCGATGTAAAGCCCAAAACTTGGAGTGGCTATTTTGATACAATAACGCCTTCTTGTAATCATCCTATCGCAATCTTCGCACAAACAAAAAGATTTCCTTTAATTTGGGATCTTTTAGAAAAAAATAATATTAGTTTAGAAAATTGGAAACGATTATTACCAGAAACTGTAGAAGTAAAAAAGGCAAAAGAAAATGATGAATATATTTATAAACCTGCATGTGGACGAGTAGGAGAGAAAATATCTATTAAAGAAGCTTGTGAGGAGGATGAATATAAAAGTATTTTAAAAGATGTAAAAAGGCATCCTAAAAAATATTTAGCTCAAAAGAAATTCCATAGTAAGCCATTAAAAAGTCCCGATGGAAAATATTTTCACGTTTGTATAGGTTCTTATACGGTTGAAGGTAAACAAGCTGGCTTTTATGCTAGAATCAGTGAAAAACCACGAATTGATTCGAATGCTGCGGATATACCAGTGATTATTGAAAGGAATAAGTAACATGAAAGCGAAAGAAGTTTATAAAATATGGTATGAAAAAGGTGGTATTTGGAAAGGGTGGATTAGACCTGTACCCTTTATTGGCATCGATACACCAAAAGAAAATTTAGAAATCATAGATTATCATATTCCTAAAATAAAATATATAAATAAAATGTTTCATGATACTGCCATTATCATTGATGAATCTGGTGTGGATAGTATTGAAGAAGGAATTGCTTTAGCTCATCTTGGATATATTCCTATTCCAATATTTAATGGTACGAATCCTTCTATCCATAGTAAGGCCACAACGAACAATAGTATAATAGGGCCTTTACTAATTTGGGGGGCATTAAAACTAAAAGAGATGAAATTAAACAAAGACAATCCACCTGTTTTTCTTTTAGATAGTAATCGCTTACACAGATATAAAATAACGAATTCGATCTTTGATAATAGTTGGGATGTCTATCCCCAGGACTTACCAACCCATCATTATTTCAAGAAAAATAATATAACAAAAATTATAGTAAGAAGTAATCAATTAAACAAAGATTTAAAGAAAATATTGTATCAGTATCAAAAAAATAAAATTGATATTCTATTTACAAATGGATATGAAGAACCAAAAAAAGTAAAAATAAAAAAATATAGGAAGTGAAAACGTGATAAAATTTTCAGGTAAAATTGTTCAATTTGGATTTGGGGCAGTCGGTAAAAGTTTTTTTGAAAAAGTAAAAAACGAAATTAAATATAATGAAAATAATTATATCGTAGTAACGATGGATGCATCTGAATTCGATGCCTATGTAAATATGGGAGGAATTATAACTAATTTTTATGTAAGAGAAGTGAATAAAGAAAATTATAAAGAAATATTTAGTCCGTTATTAAGTAGTGGTGATTTATTAATTGATTTTGCGGATACAGTAGGAACTAGAGATATTTGTTCTTGGTGTGCAGAAAACAATATTATGTACTTAAATACAGGGGAAGCAGATTGGCCCGATAATTGGTACAGTATTTTTAATGAGAATCTTTTAAAAAATGAATTAAAAGAAAAATATAAAAATCATGAAAAATATAATAAATATCCCATCGTTTTACAACACGGAAATAATCCAGGGTTAGTTTCTCACTTTGTAAAACGATCTATAGAATATATTGTAAAAAAACAATTTAAGAAAGACAAAGAATTAAAACAGTTATTAAAAGAAAATAAGTTTAATGAAATTGCTAAAAAATTAGGGATAAGAATGATTCATGTAAATGATATTGATTTACAAAAAATAAAAGAAGAATTTAAAGAAGAAAAGCTAGTTAATACTTGGTGTGTTGATTCCTTTTTCTTTGAATTATTAAGTGAAGCAACCGAAAATATTGGTACTCACGAAGTGATTGATCATAAAGAAGAAATAAAAAAGTTAGATATTGATAGAGGTTTTTTAGAATATAAAAAATTAGCTGTTAATGTACAATGTAAGACCTATTATCCTAATGGTTATTTTGAAGGCTTTTTAGTTCCCCATGAAGAAACGATTACGATTGCTAAAAGTTTAGAAGTTAAAGAGGGTAAAAGAACAGTATATCGCCCAACGGTTATGTTTATTTATTCTCCCTGTGATTTAGCAAAGTCTTACCTAGAAAATTCTAAAGTAAATAATCATAACCAAGATTATGAAGTGATTGATCATAAAACGATTGTTAGGGGACATGTTTATCCTAATGATGTTGAAATTGTTTATCAAGAAAAAATTAAAGAGGGAACCGAATATGTTGGTGTCCTTGTTATGGGTGATCATTTTAATCCGGTTTGGGTAGGAAATAGAGTAGAAATGAATTTTTTATATAAAAATAAAAAAGGTTCCTATTGGCAATCACCAACGATTACGCCTGTTTCTATGTCGGCACTGGCAGCAGTTTGTTGGATGATTAAGAATAAAGATAAAGGTGGAATTTATTTTCCGGATGATATACCTGATTATCACTATATTATAAAAAAAGCGGAAAAATACATTTCAAAAACCCTTTATAAAACATTTGATAAAAATGAAATAGATCAGATTTTAGGAACCTCTACTTATCAATCTAAAGAGATTATTGTAAAATAAAAGAATAATTCGACTTGAATTATTCTTTTTAGTGACCACCGCCACCGCCTCCGCCGCCGCGGCCACCACCACCATAATAGGAACCACTAGAATGAAAACTTCTAGATACTTTTGAGGCATGTCGTGTGGAACGGCCAAATGAATGACTATGAGTTCTAAAACTTCTAGAACGATAATATTCATTATTTAACATAACACTATCTTTCATATTAGGACAATTAATTTCAATTGCTTTAATTACTTTTTCTGATATACCAAAAGCAGTCGCATACACTAAATATTTTTCCCATAATGGTAATTCTATCACTGTTTTTTCTTTCATTAATGTACCATCATTTAAGAATTTATAAAGTCCATGCCACTTCATATATTCGTCTTCTCCTGACTGGGTGAGCAGAATATATTCTTTTCCTTTCTTTCTTAAATAGATCGCACTTAAAACGAGCGTAAATCCAACAATAAAGAAGGAACCAAAAGCAAGGTCAAGTCTCGTATGATAGATCATAAAATTACAAACAATGATTAAAACGAAAGCTGTAATAAGATAAGTTCTAGCTAAACGATGTGTTTTATCTTTAACTTCTAAATAATTCGCTTTTTGAAAATAGGAGTGAGATACACCAATATTTACGATTGAATTTTCAACAGAAGTTACAAAGGTATCTGTACTGTCATAATCATGGTTAATTTTATTTTGGAAATCTTTCAATGTAATACTCTTGTTATTCGCATATTTTACAATTAAATTAAAATAACTTTTTTCATTCATCGATAAATCTTCTAATTTTTTACCATTACTATTATATTTATCTATTTGTACTGGTTGGATATTCTGATTCATTTCCATTTTATTATGGATAATGTTGTTTAAAATATTTTCAGATGTAAATTGATTATAAAGTATTTTAATTAATACATTATTTGGATTCCAAGCTTTGGTATTATCTATTCTTTCTAATTCAATATAGCCTTTTCTAACTAAATTTAACAGGATAGACGCATAAATATCTCCCATGTCAACTTTGTGGTTCTGTTTAGAAAATAATAACTTAGCCGCAAAGTATGGATCGATATCGGTAGGTATTTCTCTAAAATAGTCCAACTGTAAACTTGGTTTATAGAAAATATATTTTTTCTTTATTCTCTTATCACGAGTAATGACAAATACGCCAATTAGAATGGAAGAGATGATCGATATTACAAAAAGAGCTATTTTTTGGTTTCTTGCTTCTATTGGCAAATGGTCATATTCTTTAATATTTTCTAAAGCTTCTTCTAAATAGACATCATCATAATAATAATTTCTTGGTGCAAAATCAGTAAAGATATGTTTATCATCATGGTAGGAAAGTAGAGAAAACTCTAAATATTCGTTATAATTTTTAAATTTTAAATCCTCTTTATTTAAATCAAATGAAAAAGTATAGTATCCAGGATTTTTATGATCTGATTCCGTAAATTTAAAACTATGAGCGTTTGTTCCATACGTATGGGCAAGATAATTACCTTTACTAGGCATATCTTTGTTGGGAATTAATATTTCTCCTTTAAAAGAATTTAAATATTTAATGGTATCTTCTGAATACATGGAGATATATAATTCAGAAACATCCCCATAACGAAGCGCTGCGTTATTCATCTCATATTGTATTTCAAACGTAACTTGTTCTCGATATAATCCATCAACATAAAAGAATACACATTCATAGTTGGCTAAATCTTCATTGTAGGGCCCTTTACTGTGATACCACTTACCAGGACCATAAATAGAACTTGTATAATCATAATCTTCCCAATATAATTTAGGACTTTCGGTATAACTTATTTCTGTTCCATCTTTGTTTATTTGCTTTACGTAATTAACCTTATAATCTACTTTTAATCCATCAACGTAATCTTCAGGTAAATCTCGCCAAAGTTCCCAAAATAGATTGTCTTTAGATGCCGCATGAACGTCATAAGTTAACCTTTCCGTAATAATTAATTTGCCACTTTGATTCGGTTCATCCATTAAAACGGCTTGATAGTCTACATCTGTTATTCTAGCATAATCATTAAAACCTGAACTTTCGTCATTATTTAATAATTCTTCAATAAAGTCACCTGCTAGAGGAAGTATAATATAAGCGATCACGATGAACCAAAGAAATATCTTTGTATTTCTAGTCATATAAACACGTCCTTATCTAATTCTATTATACAGTAAAAACTAAAATTTTCTTCAATAAATAAATGATATCTTTTAGAAATGATTGACTATGAGAGGGTAAAAATTATATAATAGATATGTCTAATATGAATGACGATTCATATTGGATTTTATGAAATACTATAATTATTTGATATAAATTAGAAAGGAGTATTATGATAGAGTTAAAAGATATCTGTTTTACAAGAGATGGTAAAAAAATATTAAATCATATTAATTTAACTTTAGAAGATGATAAATTCTATGTAATTACGGGTCCTAATGGTAGTGGTAAAAGTACTTTAGCGAAAATTATCATGGGAATTCAAAAACCAGATGCTGGTCAAATTCTATTTCACGGTGAAGATATTACCACTAAGAGTATTGACGAACGCGCGAAGATGGGAATTGGCTTTGCTTTTCAACAACCGGTTGTCTTTAAGGGTATTACGGTTTATGATTTACTGAAAATGGCTACCCAAAAAGATATCGATAAAAAAGATGCTTGTTCGATTCTTTCCAAAGTTGGATTATGTGCGATGAGTTATGTCGATCGAGAGATTAATCGTTCTTTATCTGGTGGTGAATTAAAACGAATTGAAATTGCGAGCGTTATGGCACGCCATCCTGAAGTTGCAATCTTCGATGAACCAGAGGCGGGAATTGATTTATGGAGCTTTCAAAATTTGACCGAAGTATTTAAACATATGAGTGAGAATAAGACCGGATCTACGGTTGTTATTTCGCACCAGGAACGTATTTTAAATATTGCGGATGAGATTATTTTAATCGAAGAGGGAAAGATCAAAAAACAAGGGACTAAAGAAGAAGTATTGCCTACGATTTTACGAGAAGAATCCTGTCCAAAGGGGGTGACTGCTTGTGAATAATGTAGATAAACAATTATTAAAAGAAGTAACGGATACGAGCGAATATTCTAAAGTAGACGTATATAATATTCGTAAAAATGGAAAAAGTATTGAGCGTAAAGTCAATGATTACATTAATATTGTGTCTAAAGAAGATGGTAGTGGAATTGATGTTTATGTGAAAGAAAATACTTTGTTTGGCATTGTACATATTCCTGTTATTATTACCGAAAGTGGTCTCACGGATGTCGTGTATAATGATTTTCACATTGGTAAAAACTCGAATGTGATTATTTTAGCTGGATGTGGAATTCATAATGATCATCACCAAGATTCAGAACACGATGGAATCCATCGTTTCTATTTAGAAGAAGGATCAAAAGTAAAATATGTTGAAAAACATTATGGTGAAGGATCAGGAACAGGAAATAAAACTTTAAATCCAACTACCGAAATTTATATGAAAAAAGGTTCTAGTATGAACATGGATTCGGTCCAAATTAAAGGTGTTGATCACACAGAGCGTATTACTAAAGCGGAATTGGAAGAAGATACTACTTTAGTGATAAGTGAAAAAATAATGACGGCAGGTAGTCAATATGCGAAGACAGATTTTGAAGTTTCTTTAAATGGGAAGAATGCGAGTACCCATGTAACTTCTAGATCAGTGGCTACGGATCATTCTTATCAAGAGTTTTCTTCTAACATGGTAGGAAATACAAAGTGTTACGCACATGTAGAGTGTGATGCGATTATTCAAGATCACGCATCTGTGAAAGCGATTCCAGAAATTTATGCGAAAGATGTGGATGCCAATTTAATTCATGAAGCAGCGATTGGAAAAATTGCTGGAGAACAATTGATGAAATTAATGTCACTTGGACTTAGTGAGAAAGAAGCAGAAGAAGCTATTATTCAAGGGTTTTTAAAATAAGGGGAGATGGAAATGAGAAAATTAGTGTTAGTGAGACACGGACAAAGTGTTTGGAATTTAGAAAATAAATTTACTGGTTGGACAGATGT
>ERZ1643251.5230-NODE-5230-length-10716-cov-24.630522_pt1 | contig 10716 bp, 13 predicted proteins | sample MGYA00579261_ERZ1643251 | MGnify/ENA primary metagenome ERZ1643251 (study PRJEB29033, sample SAMEA4952267) | chicken gut metagenome | biome: Broiler Chicken; feature: Gastrointestinal Tract; material: Caecum | place: Ireland | collected 2018 | study: Broiler...
ATAACCTCCTGTGCGTCCATATAGGTTTCCTTTACACTTAAAATTATGCACTCCACCTCGCACTCCCGTACTCCATGCCGTGCCGGTACTTCTTGGCGTTTTTGCCCCTGAGATACACCGCCAGCCGCAGGCCAGCGCCGCAGCACAGGCCCACCAGTAAATCCAGCGGATGCAGGCTGGGCCACCAGCTGACCAGCGCCACCGGCAGAGCGGAGAAAAACGAAAGCAGCTTGGCCGATGCGTCCGCACCCACAGCCATCCGCCATGCCTCCCCGAAGTTGGTGGCGAACAGTCCCATCAGGAAATAGGGCAGATTCAACAGAACGAGTTTTTTGATGTTCAGCGGCGTTTTCATCGTTCCAGCTCCTTCCGCCGGGTTCGGTCCACAACGGCGTTCTTTACCAGCTCCTTGAACTGGGAGAGTTTTGCCAGCACAGACGGACGCTTTGCTTTCTGCGCTTTCCGAACCTTCCTGTTGGTGTACTCGGTAAAAGCCGAGGTCAGCGCGTCGGCATCCCGGCCCTTGAAGAAGATCAGGTACTTGGGCGGTGAACAGCTGCGGTCTTTTTTTACCGCATAGTCCACGCCGTATTTCCGCGCGATCTTCTCAAACTCCTTGATGGAGGGGTCCGTGATCTCGATGTTGGAAACGCCCTGGTTCTGGCCGATGAGCTGCTTGACGGTCTGCTTGCCCTGGGGCTTTACGGGCGCGTCCCGGCTTTTCTGCTTTTGCAGCTTTTTCTCTTTGAGGTGGGCCATGTACTTGGTAATGGCGGCCTTGAACAGCCTGCCAGTGAACTTTGTGCCGCTGACAACCAGCGTCAAAGTCCTGTTTTCCACTTCTTCCTGCATTTTTCTCGCCTCCTTTCACGGGTTTTCGCAGGGGTGGCGCTTTTGCTAAGGCGGGACCACCAGCCGCCGGAGCAGATACCGGCGCGTCATATCATCAGCAGGATGCTTTCCCGCAGCCTGGCAAAATGCAGCTTGCCCTGAGGCGTTACCAAGGTGTAGGAGCCGGTATGCCCATGGTTGCAGAAATCCCTGACGCAGAACAGGCCGTCATTCGAGGGTTTTGCGTATGGCAGTACATTCCCGGATGCCGTGCGGTACACAAACCGCTGTTCCAGCAAAAACCGGATAAACCGGCGCTCCGGCACCACCAGCTCTTTTGCGGTGGTGCGGAGGTTGGTGCTGTGATTGAGGTCGATGAACAGGTCGTAAAAGGCCGCCTTTCCCTCCAGCATGGCGTTTTCCTTCCGCAGTGCCGCGTTTTCTTCCCGTTCAGCCAGCAGATCGGAGCAGAGCTTCATCAGCGCCTCCGGGGAGGTAGCCACCTCCCACAGCTTTTCCCTGGTCATGTAGGCCCCATGCTTGCGGATGGTGGGCAGCACCTCGTCAAACACCCAGCGCTCAAACCGCTCCGCCGAGGGCAGCTTGCTGTGGACGATCAGCCGGTACACATCGCCCTCCGGGATAAACGTCATGCTAATTTTGCGGTCAGAACTTTGAGGGTGAGGTACGTCGCGTTTCACGACGCACCGGCAATGACGGGAAAGCGCATCGCGGGGATTGCTGTACCCCAGCGAAACCGCAATATCCAAACCGCAGAACAGGTATTTCCCGTTTTCCTCAATGACCCGGATGCTGCCGAACTCCGGGTTTTTGAAAATTTCCATCTGGTTCATGTCGTGCCTCCTTTGGCGTGATAAAAGGCGGCCCTTACCAGCCGCCTGCGTACATATCGTGATTGACTTGCGAGGTGTAGTGGTTGCTGATGGTGGTGGGCGCATTGAACAGCACCGTCAGCAGATACTGTTTCATGTTGCGAATCTCGGTGGTGTTTTTCTTCAGACAGTCCATGACAAACTCGATGTGTGAGCTGTCCAGCTTCAAAAACCGGGAACGGACCACCTCATGGGGAAAGTCGCTCCCAGCGATCCGGGTGGTCTTGCGTTTGGCGCAGACCGTCTCCACCATCAGCTCCACGATTTCGTCCAGATCCTCCCGGTAGGTGGCAAACCGCTGGCACAGAAGGTCATACTCGATATTCTCCAGAATCAAATCCCGATAATTTTTCATTTCAGCCAGGGACATCGCATCTCTTCCTTTCCGTTCCGGCGGTCTTACCGCCGCTGGCTCCCGGGAGGGAATGGAATCGGTACTTGATCCATGAGTAATTGATTTTTGAGTATTTGATTTCTCTATATTTAATTCTGCGGGCTTTTCCGTATCCGGTTTATCCAGATACGGGTTTTCCGTATCTGGTGAAGCCGTATCTGGTACAGCCGTATCCGGCCCAGGCGTTTCCGGCTGCCGGGGCTGGGGCTGCTCATAAATGACATACTCGGTGTCGCTGATCCGGCCCTGCCGGTCCCGCAGCTGGTGGCGCACGATGTAACCGGCGGTTTCCAGCTCCCGCAGCGCATTACCGATGGCGTCCACGCCCTCCTTGCAGATTTTCGCAAGGCCACGGGTGGTATAGTTCCAGTCATCCGGCAGGGACAGCATCATGGAAAGCAGTCCCTTGGCCTTCAGCGACAATTCATGGTTCCGCAGGTGATGATTGCTCATTACCGTATAGTCGCGGGTTCTTTCAATCCGAAAGACCGCCATTGACTTCACTCCTTCCTGTTCTCAGGGCATGAAAAAAGCCACAATCTTTCGTGAAAAAGACTGTGGCGTTCAGCTGTTCTTGATTTTCGTGTTCTTCCGGGGCCGGTAGGGACGCTTGGGCAGCGGCGGCTGGTCGAACAACGATTCATGCCCCGAAAACGGGAGGGTCTGCAAAACCCGGTCAATGTCGGTGGATTCCATGTCATATTGGGACTGGCAGTTTTCCCGGATAGCATCCTTGATGCTCTGGACAGTACACATATTCATTCCTTTCCTTTCATAGTGATGATGGGTTTACGGGTGGCGGCGGCGCTTGTCCGGCTTGAAGTCGAGGACATGGCCCTCAATCACGCGGGCATACCGCTTGATTTTGATTTCCCGGCGTTTCTGGCTGAGAAGGGCGGCCTGATACCCGTCCTCCGTGAGAAACAGCCGCATTTCATCGCCGGGGTCGCCGTAGGCGGTGCGGGGGCGCAGGACGGAAAACTCGATCATCCAGCGGGTGTGGTCCCGGAAACGCTCCACAGCGAGAATGTTGTGTCCTTTCAGCTCACGGGCCGAAATATCCCTCATAGGCGGCTCCTTTCATCGTTCCTGGTCTCTCTCTCTGGCGCTTGCGCTGCCACGCCTCCAGCAGCTTAATGATGGTTTCCTGCATCCTGGCCGGAGTGTAGCTTTTGGGAAAATACTTGCGCAGGGTGTCAGTGGTAAACGTCACTCTGTCCAGATCGCTTTTCTTTTCCTCACCCATGATAACGCGCATCATATCAATGGTCAGATGCCCCTCCTGACTGTATTTCTTGAGACGCTGGGCCTGGGAGAGCGAGGGGGTAGCCTGTTCACTGTCCATGGCGTCCAGCAAATCCCGCTGTTCCTCTTTTTTGAGGAAAGACAGCTCATAGGCCGGATTGAGCGCGATTTTCTTCTCATCGACCATATCCAGCAGTTCGGGGATCAGTTCAGTGAGGCGGATGTAACGGGAAATCTGGTTGCGGCTTTGCCCGACCTGTTCGGCAAGAATCTCTCTGGATTCCTTTCCATCAAAATTCCGCCCAACTTGGGCGGAATTTTTAGAAGGGCGTCCAGCCTGCCGTTTCATAGCATCCAACTTCATCTTATAGGCGAAGGCCCTCTCGCTGGGGAGCAGGCTTTCCCGCTGTAAGTTGCTGTCAACCATAATGATGGTGGCGGCGTCATCGTCCAAATCCCGGACAATGACCAGCATGGTTTCTTTTTCCGCCAACTCGCTGGCCCGGTGCCGCCTGTGACCGGCTACCAGTTCATAGCCGCCGTTCGGGTCCGGGCGGGCAATGGCCGGGACCAGCACGCCGTACTGCCGGATGCTGTCGGCGGTCTCCATCATGGCCTCATCGTCCTTGACCTTAAAGGGGTGGTCCTTGAACGGGTGCAGCTCCGACAAGGGAATTTCCAGAACCTTCTCCCTATGGGCGTCGGCCCGGCTTTCCTCGGTGGAAAACAGATCATCGACCGATGCCAGCTCTACTTTTTTCGCGCTGCTTTTCAAGTTTCAACACCTCCTTCGTCAGATTTCTGTATCCCTCGGCCACCTTTCCGCCGGGGTCATGGGCGAAAATACTCTTGCCCTCGGCGCTGGTCTCTTTGGCCCGGACCGAATGGGGAATCTCGGTGCCGAACACCTTGATTTTGCTGCCGTAGGTCTCCCGCAGCAGGGCGGCGATCTCCTTGGCAAAGTTGGTGCGGTTGTCCACCATCGTCAGCAGTATGCCGTCGATCTGGAGCTTGGGATTGATTTGCCGCTTCACCTTATTGACCGTCTGGAGCAGCTGTTCCAGGCCCTTGGCGGGCAGATACTCTGCCTGGACGGGGATTATGATCCTGTTGGCGGCTGCCAGTGCGTTGACCGTGAGCATACCCAGGGAAGGCTGGCAGTCAATCAGGATATGGGAATACTGTCCCTTGAGCGTGTCCAGATACTGCCGCAGGATGGTCTCTCGGCTCATGGCGTTCACCAGGGAGACCTCCATGCCGGAGAGCTGGATGTCGGCGGGCATCAGGTCAACGCCCTCCGGGTGGTGCAGGATGCCCTCGCCGGGGCGCAGCGGCTCGTCCATCAGGATACGGCCCATCGCGTCGGACAGGGTAAAGGGCAGCTTGTCCGGCTGGGGATGGCCCAGGCTGATGGTCAGGCTGCCCTGCGGGTCCCCGTCGATCAGCAGCACTTTCTTTCCGGCTTGCGCCAGACCAATCCCCAGATTCGCACAGGTCGTTGTCTTGCCAACGCCGCCCTTCTGATTGGCGATGGCAATGATTTGTGTGTTCATTGGCTCACCTCATTTCTGAATGTTGATGATGTTTCTGGAAATAGAAAAAGCCGCCACTTACATAAAAAATGAAGTGACGGCCTTTTCTGCTCCCGGATAAACTGCCCCGGAAATGCGAAAAGCGCCCAGCATGAATACTGAGCGCTCGGCAATAAATTTATTTTCTTTTATTCAAATCAGGTCAAATTATCTCAAACCCACCAGATGAAAAATGACCTCTGAAGGAGCAGAAAAACCGCCTCTCCAAAGAGCAAAAATTGGCCTCCGGTTAACCTATTTAGTCACCACTTGGCCCTCATTTTGCCCTCTTTTTTGCCGGTTAACCACTTGGTAACCACTAAAAATTGGGTGAAAATGGGTCTCGTTACGTCAAACCATATCAAACTATATCAGCCTTTCTGGGTATAAGAAAACCCCGGAAAACCTTGATTTTCCGGGGTTTTTGAACCATTTTGATACGGTTTGAACAGCTGATTATCTCTTGCTGAACTGCGGAGCGCGACGGGCTGCCTTGAGACCGTACTAGAACACAAACTCCTCATTTCCCTTGATTTTTCAAGGCTTTGCATAACTCACACTCAAATTTGTCCTACCCTTTAATCGTAAAATGGGGATATTTTTATGAACCCGCAGACGCAGCAAATGCAGCATTTACAACACTCAAAAGCTGTTCGGGTTTATTATACTTTACCTGCGCATAAATGTCCATTGTTGTTTTGCTGTTTTTATGTCCGGCAAGATACTGAACCGTCTTAGGGTCAACACCAGCGTACAGAAGATTCGTAATGTAGGTATGGCGCAGTTGGTGCGGCGTCACCTCGAAATCAATACTATATACCAGATTTGGATTGTTCTTCTGATGACCTCCAAGAACCGGCGTAATTGTACGCTTGATTCTTTGGCCATTCACATATTTATAATAGCTGTGTTCCTTGGTCGAGCGAGCAACTACATAATGCCATATCCTTTGAAATTGAGAACCGGACAGAGGTTGTCCTTGGCTATCGGCAATCACATATTCAGAAATAGAGGACATCTTTACTTCTCGCAAGCAGTCCGCCAAACATCTCGGAATAGGGATATCCCTCTGCGCTGTCTTTGTTTTTAATGTCGTCGAAATCACCGGCTTGTTGTGTTCCGTGCGCCATGCTCCCCTTACAGAAATATATGGAGTAGGTGCATCCAGGAATACACAATCCCACTGTAACGCAAGGATTTCTTCCCGTCGCAGGCCCGCGTACAGCCCAATCATAATAAACACATACGGCGGAAGTCCTCGAACAGTTTCCAAAAGCAGCCTCGCTTGTTCATCCGTCAAAGCGTCTTTCTTTTTGCCTGGCTTGCCACCTTTAGCTGAAATTCCCACACAAGGGTTGTAGTCAAGTAATTGGTTGCGTTCTGCTGAATAAAAGACGCACTTCAAAAGCATGTTGACAGCACTATATAATCCCGCCGACTTTTTTGATACAGGTATCAGCGCCAGTCGAATATCGTCTGCTGTCACTTCTGACAGATACATATCTCCCAGAGGCTTGACAACATAATTGTTCATATTCTGGGTATAACCTTTCAAAGTGCTTGAAGATACCTTGGCTGACTGCATAAGCAGCCACTTCTCACAATATTCAGCCACAGTCGGATGTTTGCGCCGAAAAATGATCTCCTCCACTTGCCTCCGAGCTTCTAACTGCTTTTCATATAATTCCTCGCAAGTAGCAGCATATAAACTTACCTGTTTTCCGTCCGCGTCTGTAATCCGCGTCCTATAATACTGGATTCCACTCCTTATAACAGTCCCATACTGAGGAATACTCACTTTTTTCTTAGCCATGCTTTCAGATCCTTTCCTATTAATATGTAGTTCAGCGCCGATACCTTTTTTATACTGAAAATCCATGGCTCTTTCAAAGGTGCGATTTATGTAATAGCAAAAGGCGAGGGGCAACCCCTCGCCTTCGCTATATCTTCTATTTTACTGTGCTGTTCCATACTCGGCCTCGTCCCATTGAGCAAATGCACCCGTTAAAACTCCTGCCAGTTCATCCGGCTTGTTATATTTAACTTTCGCATATATGTCCATGGTGATCTTGCTGCTCTCATGCCCCGCCAAATATTGAACCGTTTTAGGGTCTACCGATGAATGAATCAAATTGGTGATATAAGTGTGGCATAATTGGTGCGGTGTAACATCAAAGTCGAGGCTGTAAATCACTTTCCCATTATGTGCTGCTTTTTCTCCAAGAACCGGATTGACGGTATGTTTCACGCGCTTTCCGTTCTCATACCTATAATATACTCGTGGCTTTGCTGTCCTGGTAACGATATACTGCCACAATCGCTTAAACTGCGTATAGGAAAGCGGCTCTCCCTCCCGGTTGGCAATCACATATTCTGATGTCGATTGTTTCTTTGCCTCTCTCAAACAATCCGCCAAACGATCCGGAAGGGGGATATTCCTTTCCGCAGCTTTGGTCTTTAATTCAGTGAGAATAATGGGCCGGTTATGCTCCGTATGCCACGCTCTCCGAACCGTCAAATAGGGAGCCTCTGTGTCCAAATATACCGAATCCCATTGCAGCGCGAGAATTTCTTCACGCCTCAAACCGGCATACAAGCCAATCATAACAAACACATAGGGGGGCAATCCCCGAATAGCGTCTAAAAGCCGTTCTACTTGTTCATCTGTCAACGCCTGCTTGTCCTCTTGAGGAACCCCTCCACCTTTGGCGTTGAGGTATATTGTCGGATTCGTATCAATGACATGGCTCTCCTGTGCCGCGCGAAAAATGGACTTATACAGGATGATAACCGACTTATATACGGATACGGATTTCTTTGAAACCGGAACAAGCGCAACCTGGATGTCATCCAATGTTACTTCTGCCATTCTCTTTTGGCCCAATTCCTTAATAATATGCCGCCGTACCTTGGATGTGTAATCCGTCAATGTCGTATTACGAACATGGACAGACTGCATAAGCAACCACTTTTCACAATACTCTGCGACAGTGGGGGATTTTTGACGGAATGTGATGTTGTCAATCTTCTCCAATGCCGCCATTTCCTTATCGTATAGTTCTTCACGAGTTTTGCCGTAAAGGATGACACGCTTGCCCTCTGCGTCCTCAACATCGGTTCTATAATATTTATGGCCGTTCACTTGAACTGTGCCGTATCTGGGGATTCGCTTTTTCCTTAAAGCCATTCCACCACCTCCAAAAATAATTTTCAGCGCTGTACTCTTGTTTTATCAGAACGCGCCACTTTCATCAAAGGTGCGATTTTCGCCTTCGCATAAAAAAGGCGTCTGCAAAATGCAAACGCCTTTTCTTCAAATATTTATGATATAGATTTCTTTTATTTGCTCTGCTCATTTTTAGAGATCGAGGCTATTGGGGTCTAACAAAAAATCCATAATCCCCATTACAACGATACCTTCCTCATTACGCCAGAGCTTGATATTGTCCTTAACAACAATCATTTTTTTGAAAGAGTCACCAATACGCACCAAAGAGCTTTTCTCCTGTTTCATCTTCTCTTCGTCCGGGATGGCAAACGCCGATTGGATGTAGTATCGTTTGCTTCCCTTATTGCAGATAAAGTCAACCTCTAAACGCTTGCGAATCGACTTTCCGTTCTCATCTCTTTGTGAGTAGTCTACTACTCCGACATCTACATTGAAACCACGGACAAGAAGTTCATTATATATGATATTTTCCATGATGTGGTTTTCTTCCTGCTGACGAAAATTAAGCTGCGCATTACGAAGCCCTACATCAGTGAAATAATATTTATATGGAGAAGCAATATACTTCTTTCCCTTAATGTCGTATCGTTCCGCCCTGCTGATGAAAAACGCATCCAAAAGATAGCCAATATATGCGCTGACAGTTTTATCACTGACAGGAATCCCATTGCTTGCAAAAGTGTTTGCTAACTTTGACGGATTGGTAAGGGAACCTACAGCAGAAGCAAGAACATTGACTAAAGCCTCCATGACATGATCCCCTCGAAGACGATTCCGCTCCTCGATATCTTTCAGATACAATTCCCGGCACAGATCAATCAAATATCTTGACTTCAGCTCATCACTATTACGGCTTAAAATCAATGGCAGACCGCCGTAGGTATAATAGTCGTTCCAGGCTTCATACTTATCGCCTGGATGTGCTGACAAATATTCCGAAAAGGACAGCGGATATACGCGGACTTCATCTCCCCGCCCCCGAAATTCCGTTAAAACATCCGAGGAGAGAAATTTCGAGTTACTGCCAGTCACATAGATGTCTACATTCTCTCTGCGATTAAGCCCGTTTAATACCGCTTCAAATCCGCTGCACAGCTGGACTTCATCCAGAAAAATATACCACATATCGTCGTCCGTCAAGCGCTCCTTTATATAAGCGCTCAATCTTTTGCTTTCGCGCAGTTCTTCATACTCCTCGTCATCTAATGGAATGCGTATGATTCTGGAAGCATCAATGCCCGAAGCCAACAGATATTGATAATACAGCTTGAACAGCAAATAGGATTTTCCGCACCGACGAATTCCGGTCACTACTTTTATCAAGCCATTTTCCCGCCGCTCAATGAGTCGATTTAGATATATGTCGCGTTTGATTATCTCCATGTCCCGTCCTCCTATTCGAATTTTTGCATATTGCTGCACTTTTTCGTAACTTGCAACACCAGTATACACCGTCCACATAGCAATGTCAACCTCATAGCGATAGTATATTCCGAAAGTTTACAAAAATATGCAATTATCCGTAGCAAGAGCAAGTTCATTTCTATAACCATCACTTCTTGTGTTGTATATGCCGGTAAGTTTCCCTTTTCTCTATTGGCTTCGCTCTGTGCGTACTTTTTGCGATATACTCTTGAAGGCCGGTGTGGGTAAAATAGACGCAGCCATTAGGCACATATTGAATATAGGATATTAAACCACAATTCCTGGCTTCATCCAAAGTGGCCAAACTGATTCCTAATATTTTGGCCGCCTCTTTACGGGTAATCAGTTTTTCCATATTCAATCCTCACCTTCTCTCTGTTCTTTTGACAACTTCATAATCAAAGCCAGGGCGCTGTCCGCAATAGGTGCAGATGTCCCGTTCCTGCTGCGCAGGGTTTACCCGTTTCAAATAATAAGAGCCTGTACCATAGAAATTGTTGGCACAGGCCGGGCAAAGGCACATGATTAAATTTTCGGGAACCTCCTCGATCAGCCCTACGCTGACTGCCAGGGCATGGTTGATTCTGCGGATATGCTTTTCTTCCAGCCTGCCGATGTACGTTTCCAACCGCTTCTTATCAATGGTGCGGAGCTGCTCTAAAAGAACAAGAGAAGGCAGCTCCAGGCCGTTCTCTGCCTTTAACAGATAGTGGGTGGGCAGCTTTGCCTTTGCGTCCACCTTGCTGGAAATAGCCGCCACAATGACGGTGGGGCTATATTTGTTCCCCGTATTGTTCTGGAGAATGAGGACAGGGCGGCGTCCTTCCTGTTCGGAGCCGATTCCCCGGCCCAGATCGGCATAGTACATTTCGCCGCGCAAATATGTTTTGTTCATGGTATTTGACCTCCCTTTGAAAATTTAGGCGGCAAAAGCCGCCTATGTAGAGGCCGTACAGCAGAACAGAATGAAGGCCGGGGAGAGATAAAACATTTCTCCTGTTTTCATTGGCCCGTCCTGCCGCACGGCCCATATTTCAAAGCGTTCCTACTTGTCCTCGACACCCCGGAACACTGTGGGAAGTCATCAAACGGCTGGCAGCTCACCAGCTCCACGGGGAATCTCACCCC
>ERZ1643251.5234-NODE-5234-length-10708-cov-10.317751_pt1 | contig 10708 bp, 8 predicted proteins | sample MGYA00579261_ERZ1643251 | MGnify/ENA primary metagenome ERZ1643251 (study PRJEB29033, sample SAMEA4952267) | chicken gut metagenome | biome: Broiler Chicken; feature: Gastrointestinal Tract; material: Caecum | place: Ireland | collected 2018 | study: Broiler...
CAATTGGTGCCGGTTCTCTTTTGCCATTTTGGCAATTGGTGCCGGTTCTCTTTTGACACAAATTTAAAAAGTGCCAAAAAAGACCCGGTCCTTTTGAGCAAAAAATTTCTTTAAGTACTATACTTAAAGATATTCTTATAAAATAATAATAACATTAACCAATAATAAAATCAATAGTTTTAAAAAATTTATAAATAAAAATAATAAATCTTTTAGAATGCTATAAAAAATTTATATTGTTGTCCAAAAGCTTGAAACACAACTAGTTTCGAGTTTTTATTTTTTCATAAAGTATAGTACTTAAAGATAACACTATATTTAAATGTAGGATAATTATTTAAATATAGAGTATAATTAATATATGCAAAATGAGTATATAATTGAAAGGGAGGTATACAAAATGAGAACAAAAGAATTAAAAACAAGAAACGAGAGAGGAGTAACATTAATAGCATTAGTAGTAACAATCGTAGTTTTGCTAATCCTTGCAGGAGTAACAATTGCAACACTGACTGGAGAAAATGGAATAATACAGAGAGCTGTGGAAGCAAGAGAGAAAACAGAGGTAGCAACATTAGAAGAAAAAATAAAACTAATAACAGCAGAAAGCATAATAAATGAATATGCGGGAGATAGTGAAGAAAAAACAGCACAAGAAATTCAAAACGAATTAAATGGGCAAGGAGAAAATGTATTAGTAGTGCAATGGGATAAATATATAATATATGATTTAGACAAAAATAAAGAATATAGAGTAATGAGTGACGGAACAACAGAATATTGGGGAGAGAGCACAATGGGAAGTACATTAAAAAATATCGCAAATATTGATACTTCTTTGATAGGTCAAGATAGTGATAATAGAAGTGTAATTGGTATTGATTCTAAAGGAAATCAAGTTAATATGAATTTCTGGGAATGTATGCTATTAGATAACAAAACATATGCTTTAAATGATGAAGATGCTTTGAATGAAACATCACTTACATCAGGATATATAGCAGATGAAGATCATGATGGAAATGTAGATATTATAGATGGTGCAATAAAAGGAACAATACCACAATATTTATATGTAGAAAATGATGAAAATTGGATTGCAGTAACAGATTTAACACAATTATTTAGAAATATGACTTCATTAACCATTGCACCTGAGATTCCAAATACAGTTACAAACCTAACAGGAACATTTTGTGATACTGATGTAAGAAATGCACCTGAAATTCCATATGGTGTGATTACTATGAATGGTACTTTTGGAAGATGTTATAATTTAGAAATACCTCCAGAAATACCTGATACAGTAAAAGATATGACTAGTACTTTTTTTGGATGCTCTAAATTAGTAGAAATGTCTAATATTCCAAATGGTGTAGAAATATTAGTTAGTACATTTTTTGATTGTAGAACTTTATCTAAAATAAGCAAGCTTCCAGATACTATTACAAGTATGTATATGGCTTTTTATAATTGTAGTAATGTAGTTTATATAGAAAATCTTCCTCAGAATGTCGAAAATATGCAGTCAACTTTTAATGGATGTTCAAAATTGGAAAATGTTCCAGATATTCCTAGTAATGTACAGAATTTACGTGAGACATTTAGAAGATGTACTTCATTATCAAATGCTCCAAAAATACTTTCAAATAAAGTAACTAATATGCAGTCAACTTTTAGCGGATGTTCATCTATTACTACAGCTCCGGAAATACCTCAAAGTGTAGAAAATATGCATGGAACATTTGAAGGATGCACTTCACTTGTTACTCCTCCAAGAGTTATTCCGAGTAATGTTAAAACTTTAGCTTTTACATTTAATAGCTGTTCAAATCTAGAAGGAGAAATACAAATAAATGCTAACATTAACGGAAGTATGACATCAAATGATGTTACTGACTACCACGACTGTTTTTACAATGCTTGTACAAACGGAAATGGATTAATAATATTACAATCAAGTGAAACACCTATGGAAATGTTAGTTAAATTGAAAAATGATAATGCTAATATAATTATACAGGAGAAAGAAATTTAAAATGAAATAATTGGAGACGGAGGAAAAAATATATTTTTTCCTCCATCCCCCAAAACAATCAAAAATATTCCCAAATATCTAAACATACGTACTAAATGTACTAAACGCTCGGAGCGTGGTCATAATGAAAAACCACTAACATCCAAAATGCAAAATGAGAATAAAAAAGAAGTATCCTCTAACAAAAAACTTTAAAATAATAGAATATAAAAATTATGAATAAATAGATAAAAGCGCAGAGACACTTGAAAATAAAGGTAATCTCCTTTAAAATAAAAACAAGAGTATTGCCAAGCGGGTTTCGTGTTTGTTAGGCAAAAAATTAATTAATTTTTAAAGCAATTTATATATTGATATTTAAAAGGTAAAAACAAAATTATTAAGTTATAGCTATGTTTTGCCTCAAAATATTAATATAAAAATTGCTTTTTTTATCTTTTGACACAAATTTAAAAAGTGCCAAAAAAGACCCGGTCTTTTTGTTCTTTTCTTTTTGTTTTTGTTAGAAAAAATTTCTAAATTAGAAAATCAAAAAATTGACATAATATTAATATAAAAACAAAAAAGGAGGAATTTTTAAATGAAAAAAATAATAAGTCTAATTTCTATAGCTATATTACTTATTTTATATTGTTTAAGTGGAAATGTTTATGCAGATGCACTTGATGCAATTGATATTCAAACAGACAAAACAACAGTAAGACCAGGCGAAGATGTAAAAGTCACAATACAATTTGGTGAACAATTAGGAGCATACACATTTTCAATAGCATATGATAACAATATTTTTGAATATAAAGAAACAGATGGAGGAACACCTAATGATACAGGAGATGTTGTTAAAGTTGTTTACCATGACTCTTCAGGTGGCTCAAACCCACGAGAAAACATGACAATAACATTTACTGCAAAAGAAGGAATAACAACATCAAATCCAACTGAATTTTCTATAACGGCAGAAGGATTATCAAATTCTGATGCATCAGTTACATTTGATGATATAACTATACCAATTGTTAAAAATGTTACTGTAGAACCAGTGTACATTGATTATACTTTAAATCTTGAAGCCGAAGAAGAAATAATTGCAGGAAAAGAAACAAAAATGAAACTTTCATATTCTTCTCCAATGGGACATTATTATGACAAAGCAAGATTAATTGCAGAAGCAAGCACACAAACAGGTGGTACTGTAAATCTAATAGGAAAAGATCAATCATCATTAGATCATGATATTATCCAAAACGGATGGGGAGATGCTCAAGGTTATAAAATAGGTGGAAAAGATTTTTCACAAGTTCTTAATTTAACAGGGAAATTTAGTGAGCCAGGCGAATATTCAATAACTTTAAAATTAATTGATAGGGAAAATTCCGATAATGTAATTGCAGAAGAAACATTTAAATTTACAGCAAAAGAACAAGAAGAAATAACTCCTACTCCAGAAGAACCATCAGAAACACCAGAAGATACAACACCTGAAGAAACTACACCTGAAACACCAGTAGAAGAACCAACTCAAGAAAATATAGAAGAAAAACCAAATGAATTACCAAAAACAGGCATTAATATGTATGTTCCTATAATCTTAGCTTTAATTTTATTAGCTGTAGTAATATTCATGAATTACAATAAAAAAGTAAATGAGAAATAAACTCATTTACTTACATATAAGGGTTATGAAAATGAAAATAGTGAGAAATTTAATTAAAATATTTATAATTTTATTATTGCTTGAACTGTTTATATTTTTTATAGAAGTAGAACAACAAGGTACAGATATTGCAAATGAACCACAAGAGATAATGCTTACAGAAGAAATCAAAGAAGAAATAGAAGAAACGGAAGAAAACGAAGTACAGCCAAAAATCAACAACGAAAACGAAATAGTAACAGAAATACAAAAACCAACAAAACAATATGAAAAAGAAGATATAATAACAGAATATAAAGGTTATACAGTAAGCTCAAAACTTACAATACCAACAATTTCTCTAGAAACTTATATATTACAAAATTACTCTGTAAATGCATTAAGAGTTTCTGTGACAAAATTTTGGGGAGTTGATGCAAATCAAATAGGTAATTTTTGTATAGCCGGGCATAATTTCAAAAATAAGAATATGTTTAGCAATTTAAAAAAATTAAATATTGGAGATAGATTATTTATATCAGATAATGAAATTGGAAAAATCGAATATGAGATTTACGATAAATTTATTGTTTTTCCGCATGAAACAGATTGCCTAAATCCAGAAACAAACGGAAAAAGAGAAGTAACATTAATTACCTGCACTATAGATTCTAAACAAAGAATAATTATTAAGGCTAGAGAGGTGGAAGCATAGATGCCCAATACTAAAAAAAATTTTAAAAAATACATTTTTATAATAATATTAGTTATTTTAATAATTATTGCTATATCAATATTTATGAAATCTACTGCTTCAACTCAATTAAAGCAAATTGAAAAATTTCCAGAAAGCTATAGACCATATCTTAGAGAGCTTGCAAAAAAACATCCTAATTGGGAATTCACACCATTATATACAGACTTAGATTGGAATTATGTAATAAGTCAAGAAAATATTTATGGAAAAAATTTAGTCCCCTTAAATTATACAGATAGTTGGAAAAATACTAAACCAGGAGAATATAATGTAGAGATTGATAGTGGATGGGTAGACTCATCTAAACAAGCTGTTGAATACTGTATGGATCCAAGAAACTTTTTAAATGAAGTTCGAATATTTCAGTTTGAAGAATTATCATTTAATTCATATGTAAATAATTTAGAAGGTATAGAAAAGATATTATATGGTACCCAGTTTTATAGGCAAACAGTATCATATCTTGACAGTTCTGGCAACACAATTACAATGTCTGAAAAATATTCTGATTTGATTTTAAAAGCTGGTAAAAATGCATATGTTAGTCCATATCATTTAGCTTCAAGAATAAAACAAGAAGTTGGACCTTTTCTAACACATCCATCTATAAGTGGTGATGTAGAAGGATTTAAGGGATTGTACAATTTTTATAATATAGGTGCAACAAGTTCATCAGAACCTATGGGTGCTATAAAAAATGGTTTACAATATGCACGAGATGGAAAAGGTGCCTCACAAGATACTAAAAATAAATATTTAATTCCGTGGAATAATAAAGATAAAGCAATTACAGGAGGAGGAATATTTATAGGTTCAAGTTATATTAATAAAGGACAAAATACAGTATATCTTCAAAAATTTCATGTTTATAGCACAGATAATAATGGATTATTTTGGCATCAATATATGACAAATGTTTTAGCACCTTATAGTGAATCTAAAGCAATTTATAATGGTTATTATAAAATAGGTCTTTTAGACACAGAAATGAATTTTGTAATCCCAGTATATGAAAATATGCCAGAAATTCCAACACAAAGTCCTACAATAAATAATGATAATTATATAGATGTTCAGCAAAAAGTTTGTAGCACAGGAACAAATGTTAATATAAGAACAGGACCAAGTACAAGTTATGAAATAATTACAACAGTAGATAAGAATGAACAGTTTAATAGAATAAAAAAAGGAGTTCAGTCAGGAGACAAATGGGACAAAGTTATTTTAGAAAATGGAATAGTAGGTTTTATAGCTCAACAATATGTTCAAGAAGTAGATGAAAGCCAAGTTGATAATGAATTAACCATTACAGATACTCAAATAAGTGGTTTAGATTATAAAAATAATACTGTAACAAATATAAGCACAAAATTAGAACCATATACAGAAATAAAAATTTATAATCATGAAAACAAGTTGTTGAAGGAAAATAATTTAGTTGGAACAGGTAGTAAAGTTGTAATAACAAAAACAAATAATGAAATAAAAGAATATGAAGTAATTCTATATGGAGATGTGAATGGAGATGGAAAAATAAATAGTGTAGATTTATTAATACTTCAAAGACATATTTTAGAAATAAAAAAATTAGATGAAATTTTTATCGCAGCAGGAAATGTTAGAAAAGATGGAACAAAACCAAGTTCAGTAGATTTGCTTTTAATACAAAGGCATATTCTTGGTTTACAAATAATTGACCAAAAGTCAAAAAATGCAGAACAAGTTAAAGAGGAAAATATAGAAACATTACAATCACATGAAGAATATGAAAATAAAAATACAAACCTAGAAACTTTAGCAATTGAAAATGTTTTATTATATCCTGCTTTTGATAATTCAATAACATCATATACTGCAGAAATATCTGGTGAAATTACAAAATTAAATATGTTAGCTATACCAGAAAACGAAGAAGCCACAGCTATTATAGAAGGAAATGAAGATTTAAAAGAGGGAGACAATTTAATTACTGTAAAAGTATTATCTAAAGACAAAACAACAGAAAAGGTTTATGAAATAAATGTAATTAAAAATATAGAAACATCATATGCAAACCAGCATACTATATCATATAGGGGGACATAAAAGTGGAAAATACATTATATAGTATAGCTGGTATTTTAATACCATTTATAGGAACTAGTTTTGGTAGTGGATTGGTTTTTCTAATAGGTGAGAAATTTAGTGAAAAATTTAATAAGATAATTGTAGGATTTGCTGCAGGCGTAATGCTTGCTGCAAGCATTTGGTCACTAATTTTACCATCTGTTGAAATGGCAGAAGAACAAGGAGTAATTTCATTTATACCTGCAACTGTTGGTTTTGCTTTAGGTGTAATATTTTTAATATTTATAAACAAGCTTGCCGAAAAATTTGAAAACAAAAGAAGCGGAAAGAAAATAAATATGACAATATTTTCTGTTACACTTCATAATATTCCAGAAGGTATGGCAGTAGGAGTTTGCTTTGCTGGATTTTTGGCTCAAAATGCAGGAATTTCTCTATTAGAAGCTATAGTATTAGCAATTGGTATAGGAATACAAAATATACCAGAAGGTGCAATTGTTTCTATGCCATTAAAATCTGGTGGTATGAGTAAAATAAAATCCTTTGGATATGGAGTACTTTCAGGTATTGTAGAACCAATTTCAGCATTAATAACTATATTATTAATAAATATAGTTGTACCAATCCTACCATATTTATTGTCTTTTGCTGCGGGAGCTATGGTATTTGTTGTTGTAGAAGAATTGATTCCGGAAATGCACGAAAATAGTAAGTCTGTTTTAGGAGTTGTAGGCGTTACAGCAGGTTTTATAGTAATGATGGTATTAGATATTGTGCTTGGATAAAAATAATTCATAAAACTAAAAAATGTCAGCATATGATTTGCTGGCTTTTATTTTTGCACTAATACTAATTGAAAATCAGTCATAGTAAGGAAAAATAAATAATACCCCCTCCTTTACAAAATACCCCATGAGGGTATATAATAATTTTGGTGATGAACAATATTTTTATAGGAGGAATGAAAAATGAAAGAATTAAAATTAAAAATTGATGGAATGATGTGTACTGGATGTGAGAATAGAGTTCAAAATGCGCTAAAAGAAGTAAATGGAGTAGAAGATGTAAAAGCAGACCATGCAACAGGTTATGTAACAATAAAAGCTAAAGAAGATGTTTCAGAAAATGATATAAAAGAAAAGATAGAAGACATAGGATATGATGTACTAGAATAAAAGGAGCAAAGTTATGAAAAAAATTATTTTATCTATTGATGGCATGACATGTTCAGCATGTTCTAATGGATTAGAAAAATACTTGAATAAGCAAAATGGAATATATAATGCTTCTGTAAATTTAGTAATGGCAAATGCAACAATTGATTATGACGAAAAAATACTAAATAAAGAAAAATTAGACGAATTTGTAAAAAAAGCAGGTTTTAAAAGCTTAGGTGAATTCAAAGAAATAAAATTTGAGAAAAAGAGTAAAAATGAAAAAATCAAATTTATTATTTTTACTATACTTGCAATTATATTGATGTATATCTCAATGGGACATATGATTAATTTGCCTACAATTTCTTTACTTGACCCTCATATCAATCCAATAGGTTATATGGTAACATTATTACTACTTACAATAGCATTTTTGTATTATGGTTTTGATATAATAAAAAATGGTTATAAAAACCTAATACATAAAACTCCAAATATGGATACATTAGTTGGAATTGGTGTAATAACAAGCTTTTTATATAGTTTATATAATATGTATTTAGTATTAGTTGGAGAAAGCCATCAAATAATGAATTTGTACTTTGAGTCATCTGCAATAATAATATATTTTGTAAAATTAGGAAGATATATTGATGGAATAAGTAAAGACAAAACAAAAGAGGCAATACAAAAGCTAGTTACAATAACACCAAATAAAGCTATTATAAAAGTAGATGGAGTTGAAAAACAAGTTACACTAGATGAAATTAAAAAAGGAAATATTGTAGTTAGTAGAGCTGGAGAAAAAATTGCTGTAGATGGTGAAATTGTATCAGGAAAAGCTCATTTTGACGAATCTTTTATTACTGGCGAAAGTAAGCCTGTAACAAAAGAAGTTGGAAATAAAGTATTAGCAGGAAGTTTGAACTATGATGGATATGTTGAATATAAAGCAGAAAGAATAGGAAAAGAATCAACAGTTTCAGAAATTGTTAGACTTGTAGTAGAAGCAAGTAACACAAAAGCACCTATTGCTAAAATTGCAGATAAAGTTTCAGGAATATTTGTTCCTGCAGTTATTGCTATTGCGATTGTTTCATTTATAGCATATTTGATTATTACCAAAAATCTATCAGAAGCTTTGACTACATTTGTAACAATACTTGTAGTAGCTTGTCCTTGTAGTCTAGGTCTTGCAACACCTTTAGCAATAGTAGTAAGTGAAGGTTTATGTGCTTCAAATGGAATTTTAATTAAAAAAAGTGAAATACTTGAAAATGCACAAAAAACAAATTCAATAGTATTTGATAAAACAGGAACATTAACATATGGAAAACTAAAAATCTCTAAAATAATCAATTATAGTGAAATGGAAGAAAAACATATAATGCAACTAGTAGGAAGTGTAGAAGCAAAAAGCACACATCCTATTGGAAAAGCATTTACAGATTACTTAGAAGAAAATAAAATCCCTTTGCTTGAAGTTAATGAATTTGAAAATGTAGCGGGTCATGGAATTTCAGCAAAAATCAATGATGAGAAAATCTTAATAGGTAATGCAAAAATAATTGAAAAAGAGCAAATTGAAAATTCACATCTAGAAGATGAGAAAAAACTATCTGAACAAGGAAACTCTATTGTTTATGTTGTAAGAAATGACAAGATTATAGCATTAATTGGAGTAAATGATGTGATTAGAGATAATGTAAAAGAGGTAATTAGTTCTTTAAACAAAGATAATATAGAAACAATTATGCTTACAGGAGATAATAAAGAAACAGCCGAAAAAATAGCTCAAGAAATAGGAATTACAAATGTTATTGCAAATGTATTACCTACAGAAAAAGCTAATACTATAAAAGAGTTAAAAAGAAATAATAAATTTGTTATGATGTGTGGGGATGGAATTAATGATAGTCCAGCATTAGCAAATGCAGATATTGGCGTTAGTGTTAAAAGTGGTACAGATATTGCAATGGATTCTTCTGATGTTATTTTAACAAAAAATGACCTTCATAGTGTTGTAAAATTAATAAATATTAGTAAGAAAACACTAAGAATTATAAAAGAAAACTTGTTTTGGGCATTTTTCTACAATTGTTTAATGATTCCTGTTGCTATAGGAGTTTTAAAACCAATAGGAATTTCAATAAATCCTATGTTTGCAAGTTTGGCAATGGTGTTAAGTAGTATTACTGTTATTTTGAATACATTAAGATTAAGAAATGTTAAATTTTAGTTATTATATTTTATCTATTATATTTTAGCAATAATATCATAATATTTTTTAGACAAAACATAGCTGGGGTCGTCCCATTATTGTCTTGTCTTTAAAATATTATGATATTATTGCTTTAAATAAATTCTAAATATAATATTTACAAACGTACAACAATATGATAAAATTGTAGTACAATTGTAAAAGGAGGTAAATATGAATATAAAAAAAATAGAAAAATTTTTAAAAAGAAATAATGGTTATATAACATCTAATGAAATAGAACAAAACGGAATTTCTAGAATATATATTCCAGAATTAATTAAAAATGGAATAATTAGAAGAGTATCAAGAGGTTTATATATTGATAATAAATTAATTGAAGATGAATACTATATTTTACAAAAACGTTATAACAATATTATTTATTCATACAATACTGCATTTCACTTGCTGGGAATTAGTGAAAGAGCACCATATGAACTTGATGTTACTACATATTCTCATAAAAAAATTAGAGAAAATGTAAAAATCCACTATATATCTAAAGAAAAGTTAAATATAGGTAAAATTACTATAACAAGTCCATATGGTAATCCTATAATTGTGTATAATTTAGAAAGATGTATATGTGATATGCTAAAAAAACAAGATGAGTATGATATAGAATTATATAATAAAATTTTGAAAAGTTATTTTAATTTAAAAGATAAAAATTTAAAACTATTAGATGAATATGCTAAAATATTTAATGTATATGAAAAATTAACTACTATAATGGAGCTGATATAAGAGAAGAAGATGAATATGGTGGAAATAAATATCATTTAATTGGAAA
>ERZ1643251.5236-NODE-5236-length-10706-cov-6.057084_pt1 | contig 10706 bp, 8 predicted proteins | sample MGYA00579261_ERZ1643251 | MGnify/ENA primary metagenome ERZ1643251 (study PRJEB29033, sample SAMEA4952267) | chicken gut metagenome | biome: Broiler Chicken; feature: Gastrointestinal Tract; material: Caecum | place: Ireland | collected 2018 | study: Broiler...
CATGGATGAAATCCGGCGTGGCGGCTGAGAAATAATAGGGTGCACCATGGACGAAGAGAGACTGAAAGCCTTTGAAGATATGCTCGCCGCCATCTTGAAGCAGTATAACAATACGACGGAAAAGATGGCAAAGCTCAAAGCCGAAGGCAAGGAGAAAACCGTCACCTACCGTCAGCTTTTCGCCAACAAGCTGCAACTTCAAGCAATGCTGTCCTATTATCGGACTTATGGGCTTTTGGATGAAGAGAAATAACGGAAAGTACCGGCGGCATCAATTGAAAGTTAGTTGCAAATGGGAGAATGACTATGGCAATCAGTAAAAAACTTGAAATCATTTATCACAATGGACAGCCCGATGGTATTCGTTCCATCCGCCGGAATCTTTCTACGATGACAACTTATGTCATTCCCCGTCCGCTGCTTTCCGAAGCAAAAAATATCTCCGGCATACATCGTCCGGGAATATACTATCTGATCAACGAAGATGATGGAAATAAAATTGCGCAGCTTTATATTGGGCAAACACGAAATGGCATTACCCGACTGGACGATCATAATCGTTCCAAAGATTTTTGGAATAAAGCAATTATGTTTCTTGCAGAAAGCAAAACATTCACATTGGATATGATAAGCGGCCTTGAAAAATTTGCGATTATAAAAGCACAGGAATCCAAGCGCTATAAAGTCGAAAATACTGTGATTCCAAAATACGAGATCGACGAATACGACCTTGCAGCAGTAGAAGAAATTTACGATGAAATCCAGTTCATTATGGCAACACAGGGTTATAAGCTGAATGATGCGAAAACCACGTTGAACGAAGCTGAGATTTTACATACAACACGCAACGGCATTGCCGCTTTTGGTGCTTACGACGGCGAAAAATTCGAGGTGCTGGAAGGCTCACAGATCAATATGGAGAAACCCGCCCATTTGCCAAAGTATAACCGCCAGCGGGAAGAGCTCCTGTCGAAACAATCTATCATAAAATCAGAAGGCAGGTATATTTTGAAAATAACATTGGAATTTAATACACCAAGCGGTGCAAGTGACTTTGTTCTCGGCGGTTCCACAAACGGCTGGGTGGAATGGAAAAACAAAGATGGTAAAACCTTGGATGAGCTGTATAGGAAATAAATGGACGATTTTTTCTTGCAATAAAGCGGCTTTGAAGGAAAAAGGAGGCTTGCACTATGCTATACAATGAGAATTCACGTGTAAAGATTCCCGCATTGGTGCATTTCACCCGTTTAGGATACGAGTATTTATCTCTAAAAAATTATAGCGGTAAGAATTTGATTGATGAAGGCACCAATATCTTTATCGATTTGCTTTGTGCTGCTATAAATAGAATTAATGGAATCGAATATACTCTTGAAGATACACAAAAACTCATCAATGAATTAAAACTTGTTCTCGATAATGAGGATATTGGCAGAGCATTCTATTTCATTTTGCTGAATGGATATAAAGGGATAAAACTCGTTGATTTTGAAGATTCTGTCGGGGAGAAAAACAGCTTTCATGTTGTAACAGAGCTTACATATAAAAATGGGCCTGACGAATTTCGTCCTGATATTACAGTGCTTGTAAATGGCCTCCCCCTTGCGTTTATCGAAGTAAAAAAGCCTAACAATAAAAACGGGATTAAAGCTGAGTATGATCGTATGAATACTCGGGTGCAAAACAAGAAGTTCCGTCGTTTCATCAACCTCACACAAATAATGGTGTTTTCCAACAACAGCCCTTATGATGATAGTGAAGTTGTGCCGTTGGAAGGCTCTTTTTATGCTGCAAGCGGATATAAAAAGCTGTTTTTCAACCATTTTCGTGAAGAGGATGCCCAGTTGATCTCTTCTGTTCCGGAAGCAGATGAGGAAACGGAAAATTTCATTTTAAAAGATAACAACCTTGTTTCTGTGAAGCATACGCCCGAATATATTACGAACCGTGCAGTTGATACGCCTACTAACAGCATCATTACTTCTCTATTTTCTTTCGAACGTATTTTAACCTTTTTAAAATACGCTATTGCTTATGTGGAAAAAACAGATGAAAATGGCATAGTGCACCTTGAAAAACATCTTATGCGTTATCCTCAGTTTTTCGCTACAAAGGCGATAGAAAGCAAATTAAACCAAGGTGTAAAGAACGGTATTATTTGGCATACGCAAGGCAGCGGAAAAACTGCTCTGGCTTTCTTTAATGTTCGGTATTTAACCGATTATTATCAGAAAAAAGGTGTTATTGCAAAATTTTATTTTGTTGTTGATCGTCTGGATTTATTAACACAAGCGGCCAATGAATTTAGGGCTCGTGGACTTGAAGTAGAAGAAATCAACTCAAAGGAAGAATTCATCAACAATATTCAGACTACTGGTACATCTAACAATACCGGCAAGCTAACCATTATCGTTGTAAATATTCAAAAATTTTCAAAAGACTCCATTGTAAAAAAATCCGACTATGCCGTGAATGTACAGCGGGTCTATTTCCTCGATGAAGCGCATCGCAGCTATAAGCCTACCGGCTCCTTTTTAGCAAACCTCTTTTCATCTGATAGGGAGGCTGTTATGATTGCGCTTACAGGCACTCCCCTTATCGGTACGATTTATGATGATAATGGCAAACCAATAGCGGGAAAGAAATATGATTCCAAAGCTGTGTTCGGCAACTATATTCATAAATACTACTATAACCGTTCTATCGCAGACGGATATACTCTAAGGCTGATTCGGGAAGGTATCTTCACAACTTATAAAAAGAAAATGCAAGAAGCTTTAGAAAGTATGGAAATGCTCAAAGGTTCTTTGCAAAAGAAGGATATGTACGCACATCCGTCTTATGTCACTCCGCTTGTTGAGTATATCGTTGAAGATTTTCGCAAAACACGAATTGCATTAAATGATGATACCGTTGGCGGTATGATTGTTTGCGATTCATCCGATCAAGCAAAAGTCGTTTTTGAAAAAATGCAAAGTACCGGATTTTCTTCCGCTCTGATTTTGCATGATGTGGATGATAAAGAGACTCGCCAACAGCATGTCACAGATTTCAAAAAGGGAACGATTGATTTTCTCATCGTTTACAATATGCTTCTTACCGGCTTTGATGCGCCGAGGCTCAAGAAATTATATCTTGGCCGTGTCATCAAAGATCATAATCTGTTGCAGGCGTTGACGAGGGTCAATCGTCCATATAAAAATTACCGCTATGGTTATGTCGTGGACTTTGCCGACATCCGTGCTGAATTTGATAAAACCAACAAGGCCTACTTTGATGAATTGCAGGCTGAACTTGGTGATGCTTTCCGGCAGTATGACAACATCTTTAAAACTCCGGAAGAAATCGTTTCCGACTTAGAAGCCATAAAAGAAAAACTGTTTCTTTATGATACCAGCAATGCGGAGATTTTCTCACAACAAATCTCTGCTGTTGATGATAAGAAAGAACTATTGGAACTTCGGCATGCGTTAGAAACCTATCGTGAACTCTTTAATGTTTCAAAATTGTTTGGCTACGATGAAATTAGCGACCATTTTGATTTAGAGAAAATTTCTGCCCTTTATCATGAGGTGTGTAACAGAATTGATCTTTTGAATCAGAAGCAGGTGTTAGAAGAGGCGCAGGATATGAGCGCCATTTTAAACCTTGCTTTAGATCAGATTGAGTTCCATTTCAAAAAAGTTTCTGAAAAAGAACTTGTGATTGCCGATAAATTCCGTGAAACACTGGAAAGCACCCGTAAAGCAGTACAAAATACACTGGATCCAAAAGATCCGGAATATATCACCCTGCTTGAAGAACTTCAGCGACTGCTTGCCAAGAAAAACATTGAAGAACTGACTGCGGACGAAATGACGGCAAACATGGCAGAATTGGAACGCATTAAAAAAGAAGCAGAAAAATTGAACCATGCCGACAATAAGCTGGCAGCAAAATACGAAGGCGATGTCAAGTATATGCGCACCCATAAGCGCTTGCGTGAAAACCCGCCGCCGATTGCAAACGATATTGTCATCAATCAGATTCTGTTGGGCTTAAAGCATCGTGTGGATGATCAGATTATCGCAAACAGCCATTTACTGGACAATGAGCCTTACTTTATGCAGGGAATGTTCCCGCTGATCAAGCAGGAATTTGACAAACATCATTTGAAGTATTCTGCGGCACAAGTGAAATATGTGGGCACATGCATTTCCAATGAATACTTTACCGAAAGGAACTTTGCGTCATAATGGATACGAATATCACGTTACAAACGAAACAGATGATTGACAACCTGAAAGCAGTATGTACGAACTACGGTTTGGGCAACGCCTCCAGCGAATATAAAATTATTACAGAAGTATTCCTCTATAAATTTTTAAACGACAAGTTCCTTTACGAGGCAAAGAAAATTGACAGCGGTCTGTCAAGTCTTTCGTCGGCAGATGTGGAACGGAAGCTCTCCGAAATGAGCAATGAAGATTATGAACTGTTTTTACTTGGCTTTTCGCCGGACACCGCAAAGCTGAAAAAGACACATTTTATCTCTTATCTGTTTAATCGCAAAAACGAAGATGACTTTCATACGCTGTTTGACAATACTCTGAAAGATATCGCCGCCTTTAATATCGATATTTTTTCCATCCAAACAGGCGGTCAATCCAAAATGAGCCTGTTCAGCGGCATTTCTCAGCATGTGATTGAAATCGAAAAGAAAGACAGCTTTTGCAGTGCTATCATCGACAAAATTGCGGATTGCAGTTTTGAAAGTGTTTTTGAGCAAAAGTATGATTTCTTTGCACAGATTTTCGAGTACCTGATTAAAGACTATAACAAAGATTTCGGTAAATACGCTGAATACTATACGCCCCACTCCATTGCCAGTATTATTGCAAAAATCATGGTGCCGGTCAGTGTCAAAAATGTCACCGTTTATGATCCTGCCGCCGGTTCCGGGACGCTTGTCCTTGCTCTTGCACACGAAATCGGCGAGAAAAACTGCACCATTTATACGCAGGATATCTCGCAAAAATCCAACGAGTTTTTAAGACTAAACCTGATTCTCAATAACCTTGTACATTCGTTGCCGAATGTTGTACACGATGATACCCTCTTACATCCGTTCCATAAAAACAGGAAAGGCGATGACTTAGCTACCTTTGATTATGTGGTCAGCAATCCGCCTTTTAATATGGATTTTTCCGACAGCCGGGATACCCTTGCCGGCGAGAACTATAAAAAGCGCTTTTTTGCAGGGGTACCGAACATCCCACCCAAAAAGAAAGATAGCATGGACATTTATCTTTTGTTCATTCAGCATATTATCTACTCCATGAAAGAGCACGGAAAAGCAGCCATTGTCGTTCCAACCGGATTTTTGACGGCTGGTTCCGGTATTCAGAAAAAGATTCGGGAATGTATCGTCAAAAACCGTATGCTGCGTGGTGTAGTTTCTATGCCCTCCAATATCTTCGCCACCACCGGCACCAATGTTTCCATCCTTTTTTTAGACAAGGACAATCGAGACGGAAATGTCGTTTTGATGGACGCTTCCAAGCTTGGTACCAAAGAAAAAGTGGACGGTAAAAATCAGCGGACGGTCCTAAGCCCGGAGGAAATTGCTAAGATTATCAATACTTTCAATGCCGGTGAGGCGGTGGATGATTTCTGCGTGGCAGTCAGTTACAAAGAGATCGAGGAAAAGAAACTGTCCTTCTCCGCCGGTCAGTATTTTGAGGTCAAAATTGAGTATATAGAGCTGACTCCTGAAGAATTTGCCGAAAAAATGAACGGTTTTACCACCCGACTGGACGAGCTGTTTGCAGAGAGTCGTCGGCTGGAGGATGAGATTAAGCAGCAGTTGGGGCGGGTGAAGTATGAATAATATAAAAAAATACCCATTTTCAGAACTGTATGAAATGAGTTCTGGTATTTCTACCACAAAGGCACAGGCTGGTCATGGATATCCTTTTGTATCGTTTGGAACTGTATTTAACAATTATTTTCTTCCTGAACAGTTGCCAGATTTAATGGACACCTCGGAAAAAGAACAAGATATTTACTCAATCAAAGAGGGCGATATACTTATTACTCGAACCAGTGAAACTATAGATGAGTTAGCTATGAGTTGTGTAGCTACGAAAGATTATCCTAAAGCTACATATAGTGGTTTTACGAAAAGGCTCCGCCCGAAAACAACTGGTATAGCGTATCATAAGTATTTGGCGTTTTATCTGAGAGGATATTTGTTTAGAAAGGCAGTAACAAATAATGCCTTTATGACTCTGAGAGCAAGTTTCAACGAAGACATCTTTTCTTTCCTAAACCTATACCTCCCAGAATACCAAGAGCAGGTTAAAATCGGTGATATGCTGTATAATATGGAGCAGAAAATTACTATTAACCAAAAAATCTGCTCCGAGTTGGAAGCTATGGCAAAGGCCCTCTATGATTACTGGTTCGTGCAATTTGATTTCCCTGATGAGAATGGCAAGCCTTACCGCACCTCCGGCGGTGAAATGGTCTGGAATGAGCAGCTTAAACGGGAGATTCCCAAGGGGTGGGAAATTAAGAAGATATCTAATATTTGCGAAATAATTTCTGGTTACCCATTTCAATCATCAACGTATTCTAAAACTGGTAAGTATAGATTGATTACTATCAAAAATGTGCAGGACAGCGGAATTGATCTCAATGTGGATAATTATGTTGAAGCTTTACCTGAAAATCTGCCCGATTACTGTATTCTTTCTCCTGGAGATATTCTCATGTCTTTAACAGGAAATGTCGGACGTGTTGGGATGATGTATGCTGATGATTGCTTGTTAAATCAGCGTGTAGCATTAATTAAACCAAAACATAGTTATCTAAATGTATTTTTATATTTTCTTTTTAAAAGTAATAGGATAAAGATACTTATGGAAAATATATCAACAGGAACATCACAGAAGAACTTAAGTCCGGTAGATACAGGAAATTTGACAATTCCTTTTAATAGTGAAATTGTTAAAATGTTTTGCGATAAACTGGAATCAGTTATAACGAAAATTGTGATTGCTGAAAAAGAAAAAATTGAACTAACAAAACTCCGTGACTGGCTCCTGCCCATGCTGATGAACGGACAGGCACGGGTGGAATGAGGTGAGAAAATGAGCAGTATTGTTTTGGATTTGCAGCAAGAAGTATTAAAGCCGGACTGCGATATTTTAAATGCACTGAGAAAGGCACATTTGATTGCTTCAAAGCTGAAATTACAAGAATTTGATATGTGGTTACAATCGGAGCTAAACGGTTATTCATATAGAGATCAAGATAAAATACCAAGCTATCGCAAAGTAAAAGGTACTCTAAAAGCATTTAATCCGTATAACGGATGGATTCCTGCCCAATGTACAGATGATGAACTTGAAAAAATGATATGTGAACAAAAACTATGGCAACCCATCAGTGAATTGCAAGAATTGTGTCAGCAAAATGCCGAAGGGACAATTGTTTTGCAATTTCCGGCTGGACAAATGAAAACGATTGCTTCTATGTTTAGCACTCCTATACCTATGCAGTTTGCATTGCATATAAGCCAGCATTTACTTAAATCTATTATAGAACTGGTGAAAAACTGCATTCTCGAATGGACAATTCGTCTGGAAAGCGAAGGAATTTTAGGTGAAGGCATGCGATTCAGTCAAGAGGAAACAGCTATGGCTCAAAAAGTGCCCCAGACCATTAACAATTATTACGGAACTGTCGTAAATGGCGACATAAAACAATCACAGGTTGTCTCAGGAGATCATAACAACGTCTCATTCAACTATCAGCAGGCAGAGGATTTGATTCAGAAAATTAAGGAAGCAATTCAAAATGAGCAGATATCTGATGAAGACAGAGAAACTGCCGATGAATTAATTACTGATGCTAAATCAAAAATTATAAACCAGAAGAAACCAGCTATCATTAAAGCAGCACTGAATGGATTAAAAGATTTTCTGATTGGTGCAGGAGCAAATGTAGCAGGTGCATTAATTATACAATTTTTACAATATGGGGTTTAATTCAGTATTTGGCTCTTGCCCCTTGCTGATGAATAGACAGGCACGGGTAAAGTGAGGTGAAGAAATCATGACTGAAAATATCATTATTGCGATTATTTTCATTGCTATAATTGTCGTCATTTATTTTATAAATTGGATTAAAGGAAAAGAGGAAAACAGTGTTTCGAATACACTGATTTCCACGGGCTGTTTATTGATTGCATCAGGTATTCCAGCTATATCTGATGCTATAGTAGACGGTATTTTTCAACTTTTATCGCTTCAGGCACCTACGAATGAAGGCGGTTTTTTCTTTAGAGCATTAATTGGACTAGTATTAATCATTTTAGGATTAGTATTGAAATTTAATCTAAAAAAGAGAATCTATGTGCTAAACATGTACGGAATGGCAACACAAAAAGATATAGATGAGCCAAAAGCTATTGCTGATTTAAAGCTTGCTGAGCATAAAGTAAAGGAACAAACCATTGATTTTGTGCAACTTTTTAATGATGATAAAGTAATCAGTAAAAAAACGAATCAAGTTATCTGCAAACAGATAGAGAATATCACTGCAAAATTTTCTGCAAAAGCAGCTGATCAGGAAAAGACATATTTTACAGGAATGGCTCCAATCCCCTATACAGTTTATGCTGGTACTTTTCTCGAATCGGCAAAAATATCACGCTATTTTGAATATGACGCGCATAACGGCGGACACTATTACTCTTTAAAAAAGGCTTCACATAAAGAAATGAAAAAAGGCTGGGATAAACTTAACATAACCCTGCCGCAAAATATTGATAAGAATGCCAATGAAGTTGTCTTAGCAATTTCTATTACTCATAAAATTACTGATGTTGATTTATCCCAATTTTCAACTGATATCATTCATCTTGCTCTTGATGTTCCTCAAGATAACGCAATCAGATATTTGCAGCAATTGCATGAATACAAGGAAAAAATTGATGATGTTATCCAAAATGATCTTACGACTAATTATCCGAAACTTGAAATAATACATATTGCTGCATCTATTCCTAGCTGTGTATCAGTAGAAATAGGAAAAATTATCGGATTAAGAACAAATAGAATGGTGAATATAGTAGTTCACCATTACAATGAGAGCATTATGCCACACTATATATTTGGATTGTATGTAAATGGTTCAAATAAAGGTAAATTATGGGGATAGTCAGGAGATTGATTATGTTTGACTTGTCAAAAGAATTTAACAAATTTTATAGTGAATGTACTGTTCTTCCACAAAGCACACAAAACGACCTGCGTAATAAAAAAACTTTAAATATAGACCGACTAAAAGCAGGATTAAATGAATTAAATGATGAAAACGGAACCAGTTATTCAGTTTCTGATATCAAAGAACAAGGCAGTATTGCAATGTCTACGGTTGTTCAAAACGATGACAAGGATTATGATATAGATATAGCAGTAATTTTTGATGAAGAAAATATCGGTTCAGATACTGGAACTACAACAATAAAACATATTGTTACTAATGCTCTAAAAAAGAAATGTTCAAATTTTAAAAAAGCGCCTGAAGCATTAACCAATTGTGTAAGAATAGAATACGCAGATGGATATCATGTCGATTTTGCTATATACAAAAAAACTTCTGATGGTACATATTATCATGCGGGCAGTAGTTGGCAAGAGCGAAATCCAATGTCTATTAAAAATTGGTTTAGTGACGCTGTAAAAAACAAGGGTGATAAACTTCGGAGTGTTGTACGCCTTTCAAAGATGTTTTGTAAATCTCGCAGCAGTTGGCAAATGCCAGGGGGACTGATACAATCTGTACTATGTGATGAGTGCTTCGTCGAATATGAGCGTTTGGATGAGTGCTTTTATTATACAATGAAAGGTATCATTAAACGACTTGAAGAGTCAATAGAAGTATATAATCCCACAGATGGGACTAAATCTCTGCTGTTAAAGCAAAAAGACAGAGATAAGATGAATAATTGGAAGCAACGTTTAAGTGACAAACTGGATAAAATTGATGTTATACTTAAGTCTGATTGCACAAAAAAACAGGCTTTTGATTCATGGTACAAAGTATTTAATCATGATTTTTGGCTGTACAGTGATAATGAATTCACACAGAATTCTTATGCAAATGTTGTCAAAAGTTATACTTATGCAAGTTCAGAAGAGTATATAAGAAATAAATATAAAATAGATATTAATTATTCAGCACGAATTGATTGTAATGTTGAGGCAAATGGTTTTCGATCAAGACTTTTGTCACACATCCTTAAATGTAGGGAATGGTTACCAAAATCAAGAACACTTACTTTTTATTGCGAAACAGATACTCCGGCTCCTTATGAAGTTTTATGGAAAATAAGAAATGTCGGCATTGAGGCAGAACGAAGAAAAATGATACGTGGTGAAATAATACGAAGCAACTATGGTAGAACTAAAAGGAGAGAGCATACAGATTTTGAAGGACCTCATTTTGTTGAATGTTATATTATAAAAAATGACGTTTGCGTAGCTATTGCTAGGATAGATGTGCCAATAAAATAGACTGTTTCGCTTATATTTCTGAAGAATCCAAAATATCAAATAACATTATTTTGGATAGTGTCAATAGTTTTTCGCAAAATCAGAACCTAGCCGTTTAGCAGCCGGTAGTCAGCCGGCTATGATATCAGACAGCAGATC
>ERZ1643251.5237-NODE-5237-length-10702-cov-9.348361_pt1 | contig 10702 bp, 9 predicted proteins | sample MGYA00579261_ERZ1643251 | MGnify/ENA primary metagenome ERZ1643251 (study PRJEB29033, sample SAMEA4952267) | chicken gut metagenome | biome: Broiler Chicken; feature: Gastrointestinal Tract; material: Caecum | place: Ireland | collected 2018 | study: Broiler...
TTAGGCTTTACCCAACAAACTTCATTACACATACAATCTTTTACTTTCATAATTAATCTCATTCCTTTCTAGAGGCACAAATCTGGTTGAAAAAATTGTAATTATTTTTCAAGCCTTACCCACCCTTTCTTAAAATTTAAAAATTGTAATATACTAAGCGATATGCGTAAAATTATTTATTTAGCTTAAGCAAATATACATTTTCTCTAAATTATAATTTTTAAATTTTCAATAATTATTTTGTCCGAAAAAAATAAAGATATGCATTTGAATTTTGCACATCTTTAAAAAAATTTTTTAAATTATACATTATTTTTTTAAAATTTGTAATAATCTACATAGTCTCTTGGTCTAATAGGTGGTCTAGGTGGAATTGGATTTACAGGAGGCTTTGGCGGTCTTGTTGGTAATTTATTTTCTTCTAATAATTTTTTTAAAATTAAAATTTGAATTAAATCTCTCAATAAGTTATTTCTAGGTTTTAGTTGTCTTGTTTCTCTTACTCCTATATTTTCTGTATCTTTTGTTTTTGATGTTGTATCAGATTTGCTAGCTAACGAATTTGGCTTAGTATTTTGCATGTTTTGAGTATTTTTTACATTTCTATTTTGAATATTATTTTCTATTTTATTTGTTTTACTATCCATCTTAGAGGAACTATTATTAAAACTTGCATTAACATTTACTACTGTCGTAGTTTCAGTTTCTTCTAAATTATTATATACTTCATCTGTCATTTTTTGTATTAATTCTTTTGTTATTGGTTCATTATTGTTTTCGCAGATTTTGCATACCATTGGGTTTACAATTTTATATATTTCCGGATAAAAATTCAAAAAATCATTTTCATTATATCTTTTATTATTAGCTATCGTATAGCTGTTTTCTGCTTGCATATATTGAGTAACCAAATTTGTATTATTAGCTTGTAAATAATTATTACTATAATTTGAATATGTATTTTGCCTTTCTATTGGATATCCTAAAACTGCTCTCATATAGTCTTCGTAATTTTTATAATACATATAATATACCTCCTTTTATTTTTTATATTATATGAAATTATAGTATTTTACGTTACCAATAGTTTTTTATATTAAATTATTGAACTCTGAATATATAAAAGCTTATTTAAAATAACTAAAAATACAACATGTATAATTAACATACTTGTTGTATTTTTTAGTTTATAATCTTTTTATATTTCTTATAATTCATTTACTAATTCTTTGAACTTATTTCCTCTTTCTGCAAAATTTTTAAACAAATCAAAGCTTGCACTTGCTGGAGAAAATAATACAATCTCTCCTTTTTCTGCAATTTTATTTGCCAATTCTACAGTTTCTTTTAATGTATTGCAATGATAAATGGGCATACTCTTGTGTTCCAATGTCAATTCTTTTACAACTGCATCGTGTATTTTGTCAGCAGTTGCTCCCATTAATATTAGTTTACTTACATTTTCTACAATAGGTTTTGCTATTGGAGTATAGTCTAAATGTTTATCATATCCTCCGGCTATTAAAACTATTTTTTCATCAAAAGAGTTTAATCCTGCTATTGTTCTAGATGGGCTTGTTCCTATTGAGTCATTATACCAATTTATGCCGTTAATATTTCTTACAAGCTCAAGTCTATGTTCAACTCCTGAAAATTCTTCAATAGTCTTTATTTGACTTTCCACACTTACTAAAGAGCTGGTTGCCGCAATTGCTGCACATGCATTTTCACAATTATGTACTCCTCTTAACTTCATATCTTTTTGCCTTAGAACATGCCTTCTTATGCCATCTTTACATATTTTTATCATTCCATCATCATAAATTACGCCATTGTCTAGCTTAGTTTTGCTACTAAAATATATAACATTGCCTTTGGCTTCTTTTGAAATTTTTTTAGTAATTTCATTATCATAATTTGTTACTAAAATTCCATTTTTATCTTGATACCTAAATATGTTCTTTTTAGAGTCAATATATTCTTCATAAGATTTATGTATGTCTAGATGATTTGGAGCAATATTTGTTATTACAGAAATATTAGGGCTAATTTCCATATTCATTAATTGGAAACTACTCATTTCTAATACAACTATATCATTTGGAGTCATATTTTTAATTTCTGTAAATAGTGGAATACCTATATTTCCTCCTAAGAAACAATTATATCCTGCATCTTTTAAAATAGCATAAATTAAGCTTGTAGTTGTTGTTTTTCCATCACTTCCAGTTACTCCAATAATTTTGCATGGTGCTAATTTTAAAACCATTTCTATTTCAGAAGTTAATATAGCACCTCTTTTTACCTCTGCTACAATTTCTGGTGTATCTGGTCTACAACTTGGAGATCTAAATATTATGTCAAAACCATTTAAATTATCTAAGTTATTTTTTCCTGCATACAAATTAAAATTATATTCTTCTATTTTGTTTAGTACATCATTTTCAAAGTTTTCTTTGTCTTTTTTATCAAAGATTGATACCTTTGCATTTAAACTATGTAAATAATCAAGCATTGGTAAATTGCTTACACCTAAGCCTATAATAGCTACTTTTTTAATGTTTAAAAATTTTTCAAAATCATCTAATTTTGTATTAAAATATGACATTTACAACACTCCTATCTTACTTAAAACTTCATTTGCTGACTCTTTTACACTTTTACAATTTGTAACATCTACTACTATTGTTTTATCATATATTTTGTAGTATCCTGCTTCTTCTTGCAATTTGTCTCTTTCTATAATATTATTTCTAATTTCGTCTTCATCACATTTTCCATTATATTGTATGCATTTTCTTTTAACTCGTTCATCTAAAGATGCTGTTACAAAAATGTGATAATCAAGTTCTGGATAAATTTTCATTAAATCTCTTCCAGATACTATAACATTATATTTTTCTTTAAATTGGTCTATTATTTTCTTACCAAAAACGTAAAAGTTTTTATTGTCTGCTACTTTGCTTATTTCAGAAACAGCCATTGAAGATTTTGCAGACTGTATTTTTTCTTCTTCTATTTCTTTTCCATCTATTAAAATTATTGTATCTCTGTTTTCTATTTTTATTTCAATTTTCAATTTTTCCATTACAGATTTTATATCAACATGTTGCATATTCTTTTTTAAGTCTTCTAAATTTATGCCAGAAGTCATTAGCGCATAGACAATCGCTCTATATAAATTTCCACCTTCTAATATTATACTATTTGGAATTAAATTAAGTAGTTCTCTACAAATTGCTGTTTTTCCTGCTCCAACATATCCTTCAATTCCAATTACTTTATTTTCCATAAAATTCATCTCATTTCTTTTTATTTATTAAATATTAACATTAATAATATAAGCATATTTCCTTTTATATACTGTTGCTAATTTTTTAGTGCAAAAATTATAAATATTTATTTTATATTTTTATTATCTTACATTTTATTTTAAAATAATTTTAGATTTTCAAAAACATTATACTACATTTTTTATGTGTTTTGTATATTTTTTATTTTTTTGCACAAAATATAATTGAAAATAAGAAATGGAGGTGCTGTAACATGCCAGATAAGAAAAACAATAAAAATAATAATAGCAACAAAAATAACAAACAAAATCAAAACAATAATAAAAATGAAAAAAATAATAACAATAAATAGTTTTGCAATTGCTTATAGTTAATATTAGTTCAAACTAGTTGCGTTTTTGTATATTAAACTTAAATATATTTTTGTAGAATTATAGGAAAATATAATATTAACATAAAAAATAACCTTTCTGTACATTTAATAAGTATTAGAAAGGTTATTTTTATACAAATATTAATTATTTATCTTTCTTCGTCTTCTAGTTCAGTAGTAAGCTTTTTAGTTTTTCTTTGTGAATTGTTAGCTTTTCTTTCTATTTGTTCTTCAAATTTTCTAGTTTTAGGATTTAAAATATACTTTACTCTTCCCTCTCCTTGTAATAATTCAACAACACATTTTTCTTGTTCAAATGGATTACTTTTCATTGAATATATGGATAAGGCATCGTTTTCTGGCATTGCATATTGTATAAATTTTTGGTACATACTAAATAATTCAGTAATACCGTGGCTTTTGTGGATCTCCTATTCTATGTAAATTTGCAAATATTAATTCTAATCTTTGCTTTGGAGAAAGCTTATCTGTTTGTATTGCATCTCTAATAATATGCCAATGCTCGTTTGAATATCCTATTTTATCATTTATATATCCTAAATTTACATCTATTTTTCTTAATTCTTCCGGCTCTAAAGTATCTATAGCAAAATAGTTTGTACTACAGCCAAATTGAATATTTTTTAAGTCTTGCGTTAAGTCTGTCTCATGCTCTAATCCATCTTCATCTATAAAATTATTAAAGCAATGTTCTCCTCCATCAGACATTATACTATTTGGAATTTTTGCTAAATCCAATAGTTGTTTATATTGTTTTGCAAGAGTTGTACAAATAATAATATTTGGATTGCTATATGGTTTGTGTATATATGCCAAATTTTCTTCTGCTTCTCCAAACATAAAATATTTGTATTCCGGGTCATAAAAACTACGTTTTCCAAGCTCCAAATATAAATATCTTGCTTTTGGAATTATACCTCTTACGTCTTCTGGCATATTTTTTATAAAATCTTCTAATCTTTTTATTTGCATTAACATCAGTCTTTCATTTCGTAATTTTAATTCTCATATAAGCTTTTCTAAGGTTCTTTTGATATTGCTCTCTATTGTATATTTTATATTTACTATCACTAGTTAATTTTAAATATTTTTAACTATTATTTAAAATTTATTTATAAACTTATAATTAATATATTACTTTTCTAAGTATTTTTTTAAAAATTTTCCTGTGTAGCTATATTCATTTCTTGCTACTTGTTCTGGAGTTCCTACAGATATAATTTGTCCTCCTTTGTCTCCACCTTCTGGGCCTAGGTCTATAATGTAATCTGCAGTTTTTATTAAGTCTAAATTGTGTTCGATAACAATTATACTATTTCCTGTGTCAACAAGTCTTTGTAAAATATCTACTAATTTATGTACGTCTGCAATATGAAGTCCTGTTGTAGGCTCATCTAATATGTATAATGTCTTTCCCGTTGCTTTCTTAGAAAGCTCTGTGGCAAGTTTTATACGTTGTGCCTCTCCTCCAGATAATGTTGTAGAAGGTTGTCCTAACTTTATATAGCCTAAACCAACATCATATAATGTTTGTATTTTATTTTTTATTCTAGGTATATTTTTGAAAAATTCTAATGCTTCTTCTACTGTCATGTTTAAAACATCTGAAATTGTTTTATCTTTATATTTTACCTCTAAAGTTTCTCTATTATATCTTTGTCCTTTACAGACCTCACAAGGTACATATATGTCTGGTAAAAAATGCATTTCTATTTTTAATACACCATCTCCATTGCAAGCTTCACATCTACCACCTGCTACATTAAAGCTAAATCTGCCTTTGTCATATCCACGCATTTTAGCTTCGTTTGTTCCTGCAAAAATATCACGTATAAAGTCAAATACTCCTGTATAAGTTGCTGGATTTGAACGTGGTGTTCTTCCTATTGGAGATTGATCTATATTAATTATTTTATCAATATTTTCTATACCTTTTATTTCTTTACATTTACCTGGCTTTTCATTTGAACCATTTAATTCTCTTGCAATAGTTTTATATAGAATCTCATTAACTAATGTACTTTTTCCAGAACCTGAGACACCCGTAACACAAATAAATTGTCCTAGTGGAAATTTAACATTTATATTCTTTAAATTATGCTCTGTCGCACCTTTTACTTCAATTGCTCTTCCATTAGACTTTCTTCTTTTTTCTGGAACGCGGATTTGCTTTTTACCACTTAAATATTGACCTGTAATAGATTCTGGTACTAATTTTATTTCTTCTGCAGTACCTTGTGCCATAATATTTCCACCATGTACTCCTGCTCCTGGTCCTATATCTATAACTTGGTCTGCAGCATACATAGTATCTTCATCATGCTCTACAACTAATACACTATTTCCTAAATCTCTTAATTTTTTTAAAGTAGCTAATAATTTATCGTTGTCTCTTTGATGTAAGCCTATACTAGGTTCGTCTAATATATATAATACACCTGTAAGTCCAGAGCCAATTTGAGTAGCAAGCCTAATACGTTGTGCCTCTCCACCTGATAAACTTCCTGCATTTCGAGATAAAGTTAAATAATCTAAACCAACATCTATTAAAAATTGAAGTCTTTTGTTTAACTCTTTTAAAATTTGGTCTGCTATCATTTGTTCTGTTTTATTTAGAGTTAGAGAATTTAAGTAATTCATTATTTTATCTATTGACATATCTGTTAGTTCATTTATGTTCTTATCTCCAACTTTTACAGCTAAAACTTCTGGCTTTAATCTTGCACCATGGCAGTCTGGACATTCCATTTCGCTCATATACATTTCATAAAAATCTCTCATTCCTTGAGATTTTGTTTCATTATATCTTCTTTCCAAAGTAGGAATTACTCCCTCAAAAGGTGCTGTATATTTTCGAGTTCCAGCAGCAGAAGTATACTCAAAATCTATAGCTTCTGTTCCTGTACCATACAAAATTTTATTTAAAAAGTCTCTTGGCAATTTCTTAATTGGAACAGAAATATCTACACCATAGTGTCTACCAATACTTTCAAAATACATTTTTGCCATGGTGTCTCCTCTTTTCATAGTACTTGCACCAAAAGCTTTTACACCATCATATAAAGTTTTATTTTTATCTGGAATTATTAAATCTTCGTCCATTTTCATTAAATAGCCTATACCTGTACAAGCCGGACATGCACCAATAGGATTATTAAATGAGAACATTCTAGGTGTTAATTCTTCAAAACTTATTCCACAATCTGGACATGCATAATTTTGGCTAAATAATATTTCTTTTTGCCCAGGTATATCTATGCTTACCAAATTATTTGCATTTTTAAGTGCAATTTCAACAGATTCTGTAAGTCTGCTTCTAATGTCTGGTTTTATAACTAACCTATCTACTACAAGTTCTACGTTATGTTTTTTCTTTCTATCTATATTTATGTCATCTGTTAATTCGTAAATTTCTCCATCTACTCTAACACGTACAAAACCTTGTTTTTGAAATTCTTGTAACAGTTTAGCAAACTCTCCCTTTCTGCCACGAACAATAGGTGCTAAAACTTGAATTTTAGTACCTTCTTCTAATGACATAATGCTATCTATAATTTGGTCTATTGACTGCTTTTCTATTTTTTTACCGCATTTTGGACAATATGGAACACCAATTCTAGCATATAAAAGACGAATATAATCGTATATTTCTGTTACAGTTCCAACAGTTGAACGAGGATTTCTAGATGTAGTTTTTTGATCTATTGAAATTGCTGGAGAAAGTCCTTCTATAGACTCTACATCTGGCTTTTCCATTAATCCTAGGAATTGTCTTGCATAAGAAGATAAACTTTCTACATATCTCCTTTGTCCTTCTGCATATAAAGTATCAAATGCAAGAGAAGACTTACCAGATCCAGAGAGTCCTGTTATAACAACTAGTTTGTCTCTTGGTATTTCTAAATTTATATTTTTTAAGTTATGCTCTTTTGCTCCTTTAATTATTATACTATTTTGCATAATTGCCCCCTTAGCATAAAAATTTCTGCGTAATCATTATAAAACATTAGTTCGTTTTTGTCAATAAAATTAAATGAATAATCAATAATAATGTGAATTAATAAAAACTAAGTATATAGATTTTATCTAATAACTTAGTTTTCATACGTTCTTAAATTGTTTTATAATTATAATGTTTCTCTATATATAAAAGATTTTTCATTGCTGTTTTCCTTGTTTTGTACTTCTACTACTAATGGTTGTTCGTGCATTTTTGATGGCCTAAATTCTGCATTAACTTGTGCTGATTTTGCTTCCATATATTTATCTGTAATATCAAATATTCCCATAAGTACCTCCTATATAATAAACTATTTTTAGTTTACCATTTTTTTCTTTTTTTCATACAGATATATTATATCATTTTTCAAGGTAAATGTCTAGACAATTGTTGCTTAAATATTATCATTTCTTAGTGTTTCTATTATATTTTTTTGTTAATCTTGTTTAAAGAATATTTCATTATATAAAGCACCCTAACCATTTTAGAATATATGGTTAGAGTGCTTTCGCTGTAGACTAATTATTATGGTCTCATTTGAGATAGGGCTTCCACCTTCTTTCTGGTGTCCTCACCTTTCAAAGCAAAGTAATAGATTTCGTACTTTTCCGGTAGCGTCTGCTGGTTGTAAACATACTCATTATTGTATGTTAGCCAGTAGATGGAAAACACATCTTCAAGGTGATTTACTCTTGCAAGAGTAATGGAGTATCCAGTCGGAATATATAAATCCCCATACTTGCAGATTTTTCCACTCCCTTCTGGTTTCAGCATATTTTCGAGAATTCGATCATATACTTCTTTTGAGACAAAAATTGCTTTGTCTCTCATGCTTTTTCCTTTGAAGGTTTCCAAAATATCCCGTACAGGATACATTGCTCCCTCCGAAATACCTATAACATTTACCCTTGACATAATATTAGTCCCCTTTCTGTCTATAATGTTGCTAGGGCATATAAATATTATACTATATTTTTATTCAAAAGTAAACATAATGTTGGCATACTATTTTAAAGCAGGCTCACACGTAGATTACACCTTGTTTGAGCTTGTTAGTTGTATTTTTCCATAAAATATGGTATAAATAATATGTTTTATATAGGGGGCAAGTTATGTTTAAATTAGTATCTAATTATAAACCAACAGGAGATCAACCACAAGCAATCGAATATTTAAGCAATGGAATAAAAGAAGGTAAAAAATTTCAAACTCTGCTTGGTGTTACAGGTTCTGGAAAAACTTTTACTATGGCAAATATTATACAAAAAGTTCAAAAACCTACTCTTGTTTTAGCTCATAACAAAACTTTAGCAGGTCAACTATACAGTGAGTTTAAAGAATTTTTTCCAGAAAATAATGTAGAATACTTTGTTTCATATTATGATTATTACCAACCAGAAGCTTATATTCCCCAATCAGATACATATATAGAAAAAGATGCATCTATAAACGATGAAATAGATAAATTACGTCACTCTGCTACTGCTGCACTTTTTGAAACACGTGATGTTATTATAGTAGCTTCTGTATCTTGCATCTATGGTTTAGGTGACCCTATTGATTATGAAAATATGGCAGTTTCTTTAAGACCAAATATGAAAGTTGAAAGAAACGAAATGCTTAAAAAACTAGTTAATATGCAATATACAAGAAACGAGCTTGACTTTAAGCGTGGTACTTTTAGAGCTAAAGGTGACATTGTAGAAATATATCCTTCTAATGAGAGTGAATCAGCTATTCGTGTTGAATTCTGGGGAGATGAAATAGAAAAATTAGTTGAAATAAACCCTTTAACAGGTAAAGTTACTGCGAATAGAACACATGTTATAATATTCCCTAACTCACACTATGTAACAACATCTGATAAAATGCAACGAGCTTTAGACAGTATTGAAAAAGAAAAAGAAGAACGAGTAAAATACTTTAAAGAAAATAATAAACTAATTGAAGCACAAAGAATTGAGGAAAGAACAAATTTTGATATTGAGATGATGAAAGAAACAGGATTTTGTCAAGGCATTGAAAACTATTCAAGACATATTAGTGGTCGTGCTCCTGGCTCTCCTCCTTTCACATTATTTGATTATTTTCCAAAAGATTTTTTACTACTAATAGATGAGTCACATGCTACAATACCGCAAGTAAGGGCTATGTATAACGGAGACAGGGCTAGAAAAGAATCTTTAGTTAAATATGGCTTTAGACTACCTTCTGCTTTTGATAATAGACCTTTAACTTTTAAAGAATTTGAAGAAAGAATAAATCAAGTTGTATTTGTTAGTGCTACACCTGCCGAATATGAAAAGGAGCATTCTAAAGAAAATGTTGTAGAACAAATTATAAGACCAACTGGATTGTTAGACCCACAAATAGAAGTTAAACCAGTTACAAATCAAATAGATGATTTAATTGAACAAATTAAAGACAGAACAGAAAAAAATGAAAGAGTTTTAGTAACTACTTTAACTAAAAAAATGGCAGAAGATTTAACCTCTTATTTAGCAGGAATTGATATAAAAGTTAGATATATGCATTCTGACATTAAAGCATTAGAAAGAATGGAAATTATAAGAGATTTACGCTTGGGTGAATTTGATGTTTTAGTTGGAATAAATCTTTTAAGAGAAGGTTTGGATATTCCAGAGGTATCATTAGTTGCCATTTTAGATGCCGACAAAGAAGGATTTTTGCGTTCAGAGCGTTCTTTAATACAAACTATAGGCCGTGCTGCCAGAAATACAGATGGAAAAGTTATAATGTATGCAGATGAACTAACTGAATCTATGGAAAAAGCAATTAGCGAAACAAACCGTAGAAGAAAAATTCAGATGGAATACAACAAAGAGCACAATATTACACCTCAAACTATTAAAAAATCAATAAGAGATACAATTAAAGCAAGCTATGTTGAAGATATCCAAGAAGAATACAAATTGGATAAAAATGCAGATATGCAAGACATTATTAATAAACTTACTGATGAAATGCTTAAATATGCAGCAGATATGGAATTTG